>Ga0163144_10000808_pt1 | contig 74030 bp, 60 predicted proteins | sample OliLak19BULKMAT1_FD_123175 | JGI IMG/M metagenome (GOLD analysis project Ga0163144, IMG submission 123175) | Freshwater microbial mat bacterial communities from Lake Vanda, McMurdo Dry Valleys, Antarctica - Oligotrophic Lake LV.19.BULKMAT1 | ecosystem: Environmental > Aquatic > Freshwater >... | reverse complement strand
CTTGATCGCTTCGTCGTGCTCGCCCTTGGCTCGAAGCGCGTTGCCGAGGTTGTTCCAGGCGTTTCCAGGCCTGTCGTATTTCGGGTCGTCGAGGGCCTTGCGGTAGGCCTTGATCGCTTCGTCGTGCTCGCCCTTGGCGTGAAGCACCATGCCGAGGTTGATCCAGGCGTTCCCGGGCGTTTCGAATTTCGGGTCGTCGAGGGCCTTGCGGTAGGCCTTGATCGCTTCGTCGTGCTCGCCCTTGGCATGAAGCGCGGCACCACGGACGAAATGAAAAAGCCCCTGCCACCGTTCTGGAATTGACGGCTCTAGTTTAGCCAGTCCTTGCAACGCTTTGTCGTGCTCTCCCCTCCGATCCAAACTGCTCAACGCAAGCAGTTGTTCAGCCCACGCCCATACACGAGTCTCAGCAAATGCCGCCGCCGCCTTGTGAGCCGGATCATTGGCCGTTGCCTTTTCCTTGCGGTGGTTGTGCTCCCTTCGAGCTGCCCAATAAAGGCGGATAAATTCAGCAGCCTCATCTTCCGTAACCACTTTCACACTTTTTTTGGCCATGGCTCAGGTTTCCTTCAAGTTACTGCACGTCGCTTTATGATGGTCTGATTGCAATCGCAGGCGGCCCGCAGGGGAAGGAAGCAGCGCTCCTTGTTCAGCGGGTCGCGAAAGGGGCGTTGACCCGTTCTTAAAGTGCCGGACTCCAACTGCGCCCAGTCCGAGCCGAACGCATTCGCCGACATGCAGAGCACTGTGGGGAAAGGATGAAGTATGAATGATGAATGATGAATGATGAATGATGAATGATGAATGATGAATGATGAACTTCGGATTCAGCCTTAAGCCTTCTTGATTCATCCTTCGGAAGCACCCGTTCATCGAACGGCACCTTTACTCCGTCCGTCCGCAATCGCGCCGCAAAACGAAGACTTCGACACGTCACCCCGGCCCTCTCCCTGTTCGAGGCGGAGAGGGTGGAGGAGCGCACCGCCGCCTCGTCCTTCGCGCTGTGGCTGAGGAAAACATCAAAGGGGAAGCTCATGGCGTTGAACCAACGATACGGGCGGTGTTCGGGAATTCTCCAGCCTTTCGTCTTGCCGGTTGGGCCGGGCGCTCTTTCCATCTCCGTCATGTTCCCTTGGCGATTTGTGACGATGACCGCGTGCCTGGTCGGCACGGCGCTTGGGCTCGCGCCTTCGGTCCGCGCGGCGGTGGAGTTCAGGACGAACGACGTCGTCGCGTTCGTCGGCGGCGCCAACGTGGCCGCCGCCCAGCATTCCGGGCATCTCGAATCCCTGCTGACCCTGACGCATCCGCGGCATCGGCTGCGTTTCCGAAACCTCGGCTGGGAAGGCGACACCGTGTTCGCCCAGCCACGCAATGTCGGGTTTCCGCCGTTGACCAATCTCCTGCGCAAGGCCGGTGCCACGGTGGTGTTCCTCCAGTTCGGCGGGACCGAGGCGTTCGCCGGAACGAACGACTTGCCCCGCTTCGTCGCCGCCTACGAAAAGATGCTCGGCGATTTTTCGACGGTGACGCCCCGGCTCGTGCTGGTGACTCCGCCGCCGTTTGAGCAGACCGGTCCGCCGCTGCCGGATCTCACTCGACGCAATCCCGACTTGGCGGCTTTCGCCGACGCTGTCCGCGACCTCGGAAAGCGACGCGGTCTGCCGGTCGTCGACCTCTTCACCGAACTCTCCGGCCCCAAGAGCCCGGCCGGCCTGACCTTCGACGGCCACCAGTTCAGCGATCGTGGACAGGGCTTCGTGGCCGCGGCCTTCACGAAGCAGCTCGGATTGCCGAACCTGGCCAAACGAACCGGTCCGGTTGGACAGGACGGCCGGTGGAAGGATCCGGTCGCTGAAAGCTTTCGGCGCGAGGTGATCGCGAAGAACCGGCTGTGGTTCGACTACTCGCGCCCCATGAACTGGGCTTTCCTTGGCGGTGACCGCATCGAGCAGCCGAGCAGCCGCGATCACCGCGACCCGAAGGTGCGCTGGTTCCCGGGCGAGCTTGAACAGTTCGGCCCGTTGATCGAACAGGCCGAAGCCATGATCGGTGAACTCGCGAAAACCATGCCTGAACTGCGATGAAAAAACTCTCCCTGCTCGGCTGCCTGTTGACGGCCGTTTCCATCGCCGCCTTCGCCGCGGAACCCGACCCGAACGATCCGGCCACGGAACTCGCGTCCTTCAAGGTCGCCGACGGATTCGAAGTGAATCACTTCGCCTCGGAGCTTGATGGCGTGCCGAAGCCGATCCAGATCCGGTTCGATCCACGCGGCCGGATGTATGTCGCGACGAGCACGATCTATCCGCAGTTGAAGCCCGGCCAGAAACCGGACGACAAGATCGTCGTCCTCGAGGACACCAACGGCGACGGCCGCGCGGACAAGTCGACCGTGTTTGCCGATGGCCTGCTCATTCCCACCGGCATCGAGCTCTTCAACGGCGGGCTTTTCGTCGGCAATGCGACCGAGCTTTTGCACCTCGTCGACACCGACGGCGACGGCAAGGCCGACCAGCGCCAGGTCGTCCTGCGCGGCTTCGGCACCGGCGACGCGCATCAGACGATCAACTCCTTCACCTGGAGCCCGGGCGGCGAACTCTTCTTCAGCCAAGGGCATCACGCGATGTCGCGGGTGGAAACTCCCTTCGGCCTCGTGAAGCTGCACGAAGCCGGTGTCTGGCGGCTGCGTCCAAACCAGCTCCGGCTCGACCCGTTCTTCGGCGACGGCATGGCGCCGCACAATCCCTGGGGCTTCGCCTTCGACGATTGGGGCGCGCCGTTCCTCTTCGCCGGCAACGGCCACGGCATCTACTACCTCGCGCCCGCGCTCGTCGTGACGGACCACAAGCTCGACCACCAGCGCATCTGGAACACGGGGCAAAAATTCTGCGGCGCGGAAATCATCGGCTCCAAGGCCATGCCGGATTCGCTCCAGGGCTGCATCGTGGCGAATCGTTTCATGGACAACACCGTGGTCATGTTCCGCCCTGAGGACGACGGCGCGGGCTTCAAGCTCAAGGAACTTCCGCCGCTCATCACGACGACCAACACCAGCTTCCGCCCCGTGGACATCCGCACCGGACCCGACGGCGCGCTCTACATCGCCGACTGGTTCAACCCGATCATCGGCCACTACCAGGCGTCGTTCCGCGATCCCCGCCGCGACCAGGTCCACGGCCGCATCTGGCGCGTGTCGGCCAAAGGCCGTCCGGCGGTGCCGCGCGTCACGTTCAACCAGCTCGGGCTCTCCCAGCTCTTCGACGAGCTGAAATCAGGAGAGCGCTGGAATCGCATCCAGGCGAAGCGCGTGTTGACCGAGCAGGCGCCGGCGTTTCTGACCAACGCGTTCAAGCTCTGGATCGATCAGCTCAACATTTCCGATCCGCTCTACGAACGGCACCTCGTCGAGGCGCTCGGCGTTCTGGAGTCGCAGGATCTCGTCATGCCGCCACTGCTTGGATCGCTCCTGGCCGCGAAGGATTTCCGGGCGCGGGCGTATGCGGCTTCGGTGGTCGGACGTTGGCAGGATCGACTGCCGAATGCGGTGGAGCTCGTAAGCCGGGCAACCAAGGATCCCCATCCGCGCGTGCGGCTTCAGGGCGTTGTCTCGGCCAGTTCCATTCCGACTGCGCGCGCGTTGGAGGCGGCGCTGCAGGCCGTCGATCAACCGGTCGACCGCTTCGTGAACGAGGCGCTGGTGAAGACGATCCACGCGCTCAAACCGCAGTGGGCTCCCGAGCTCGCCGCCGGCCGGCTCAACCTCGAAGCCACGCCGCACCGTCTCGAGTTTCTGCTCAAGACGGATGCGTCGGCGGATTCGCTCCGCGTCGTCACCGAACGTTTGAAGCAGGGCGGCCTCTCCAACGAAACCCGCGAACGCTTCCTCGGGATCCTCGCCAATGTCGGCGGACCTGCGGAACTCGCGTTGGTGCTCGCGGCATCCAGCTACGGAACCGGCAACGACTACGACGCGGCACAGCACAGCCGATTGCTGCCCGCGTTGGCCCAGGCCGAAAAACTTAGACGCATCCGGCCATCCGGCGATCTCGCCCCCGCGCTGACCGGGCTCTTGAAAGGCCAAAGCGCGGAACTGAAAGCCGGGGCATTGCGGCTCGCGGGCGCGTGGAAACTCGCCGGGCTGCGGAGCCAACTCACGACGATGGCAACGGACTCGGGCGCATCCGCCGCGCTGCGACGGGCCGCAGTCGACGGACTCGCGGACATGGCCGGAGCCGAAGACAGGGCGACGCTCGAAAAACTTTCAGGCGAAGAACCGGGCAGCGTCCGAGCCCGGGCCATCGCCGCGCTGGCCGGGGTTGATCCCAAGGGTGCCGCGCGAGCTGCCGCAACCTTCCTGGGCAACGCCGGAACCGACGCGGAGTGGTCGGAAGTTTGGACAGCTTTTCTTCAACGCAGGGAAGGAGCCGCAACGTTGGCCGCCGCGTTCAAGGAGACAAAACCAGCGCGCGATGCCGCCCGGATCGGCCTTCGCCTCATGGGGTCCAGCGGGCGGCGGGACGAAACGCTCGCCAAGATCGTCACGGCCTCGGCCGGATTCTCAAACGAGCCGAAGACGCTCGCCGCCGACCAGATGACGGCGCTCGTTCAAGAGGTGAAAACATCCGGCGACGCCCGGCGTGGCGCGGAGATCTTCCTGCGTCCCGAGCTTAGTTGCACCGCTTGCCATGCGATCAACGGCAAGGGCGGCGACATCGGCCCGGACATGAGCGCTCTCGGCACGGCCCAACCGGTCGACTTCATCATCGGCGCGATTCTCCAGCCGAACAAAGAAGTGAAGGAAGGCTTCATGGCCCACGGCATCACGCTGGCGAACGGCGACGAATTCCAGGGCTACATCCAACGGGAGACGGCCACGGAAATCGTCCTCCGCGACCATCTCCAACAGCGCGAGGTCCGGCTGCGCCGCGCGGATGTGAAAGAGCGGAGGCAGATCGGGTCGGTCATGCCGTCCGGCTTGGCGGACACACTGACACAGGCGGAGTTCCGCGACCTCGTCCGTTACCTGTCCGAACTGGGTAAACGCTGATCCAAGAAGGTTGGCGACGACCAGATGGATTTGGTTCCGTCTCACGGAAATATTCCGCTAGCGTGCCGCCGTCATGATCCGAGCCGTTACGTTCGATGTCGGTGGAACACTGATCGCGCCGTTTCCTTCCGTCGGCCACATCTACGCCGATGTCGCCGCGGCTCACGGCGTCACAGGATTGGACGCGGCGGAACTCGACCACCGGTTTTCCCAAGCATGGAAACGGCATCGTCCCGAAAACTACACCAAAGGCGAGTGGGCCAGGCTGGTGGATGCGACCTTCGAAGGGCTCACGCACGAGCTGCCGAGCCGGACGTTCTTCGACGAGCTGTATGCCCGGTTCACGCGGACGGACTGCTGGCAGGTGTTCGACGACGTCATGCCGACTTTGATCGCGCTGCGGACCCGCGGGCTGAAGCTGGCGTTGGTTTCGAACTGGGATGAACGGCTGCGCCCGTTGCTGGTGGCGCTGGAGCTTTCACCGTGTTTCGACGCTTGCCTGATTTCCTGCGAAGTCCGATCGGCGAAACCCGACGGGATGATCTTCGCCGCCGCGGCGGAGGCGCTCGACTTGAAGTCCCGCGAGATCCTGCACGTGGGCGACAGCGACCGCGAAGACGCCGGCGGCGCGCTGATGGCCGGGATGCAGTCGCTGCTGATCGACCGCAGCCAACCGGCCGGCAACGGGCGCATCTCGGATCTCCGGCAAATCCTCACGCACCGTTTGCTGGCAGTTCTGGAAAAGGCCAAGCCGTCGACGCGACCCGCGTGAACGGGCCGCGGCTCAATTCATCGCGAGCTCGGCCGGTTCTTCTTGGACGACGTCTTCGGAGATCTCGTCCATCGAGCGGAAGCGTTCGGCGTTGAAGCCGAGTTCCTGGCCGTGGAGGTTGAACATGTCGGCGGGATTCTTGAGTTCTTCGACAAGAATGCCGATCTCGCCGTCGCTGTCGCCGGGCTTGTTGCCGAGTCCTTTCACGTGGCCGGCGTTGAGCATCTTGCCGCGGCCGATATAGACGGCTCGGACGGTGTAGACGGAATTCTTCTTGGGAAGCTGCGCGTAGATGACGTGGACTTCGCGGGGGAACTGGTCGTCGATGCAGACGACTTTCTGGCCTTTCTGAAACATGGCAAAATTGTTTTTTGGCGTCGCGCCCTCGGAGCAACTGGGCGTTCGACGCGTGGGGAAAGCATTACTCAGATCGAGACCGACGCCAAGCCGCGGTTTGTCGGCCGGGTCCGGAGGTTTTCTGTCCGCAAGACAGCGGTTGTCCGGTCCGGTGCACCACTCTGCGGGCATGAAATGGAACGCATGCAGCTTAGGTGATGTCATAGAGGTCCAGGCGATCATCGGAAGCCACGGCCTTCCCAAAAGTCTGCCGCCGGGAGCGCAGGTCAGGCTCATCAAGCTGGAAGAGGCCTTTGGAATCGTCGAACGCGATGGACGGGAATGGCGCGTCGCAGAGGAAAACCTCGTGCCACGGGCAATCACTAGAACCGCCACCAGGCCGAAGCCGGTGATCCGCCCGCATTCTTCAGCTCCAGCCCATGGGAACAATTGAGGCGTTCCTTGCGGACCGTCGTGGACCGGCCGCATCGTGGCCCCCGCGTATGCGCCTCGCCCTTATCGCCCACGATACCAAGAAAGCGGACCTCTGTCGTTTTGCCCTCCAACACAAAGCGGCGTTGGCAAGCCATGAGATCATCGCCACGGGAACGACGGGCGGCCGAATCGCCGAAGCGACTGGTTTGAAGGTCGTCCGCTATCTCAGCGGCCCTCTGGGCGGTGACGCTCAGATCGGAGCCCGGGTCGCGAACGGCGAGGTCGACGCGGTGATCTTCATCGTGGATCCGCTGACCGCGCATCCGCACGAGCCCGACGTGCAGGGCCTTCAACGTCTGTGCAACGTGCATAACATCCCGTTGGCGACGAATCTCGCGACGGCCCAGATGGTGTTCGCGGCCATCCTGTCGAAGGTCTGACGAACCACCGCCACCAATCCCGGCTTGATGGCATTCGTCTTGGGCCTACTTTGCGTGGCCATGTTGCTTGAGTTCACCAAGATGAACGGTGCCGGGAATGACTTCATTCTCTTCGACAACCGTGACCGGAAGATTGCCCTGACGACCGACCAGATCGTCCACTTGTGCCACCGCCAACGCGGTATCGGGGCCGACGGGATCATGGGGCTTGTCCCGTGCGATTCGGGAAAAGCCGACTGGTCGTGGCAGTTCTACAACAGCGACGGCTCGGCGGCCGAGATGTGCGGCAACGGGGCGCGGTGCTTCGCCCGGTATATCCAGAAACTCACCGGCGCAACAGGGGACCTGACCTTCGAGACGGCCGCAGGCGTCATCCAGGCGCGCTTCAGCTGCGACCGTGTGACAGTGAACCTGACTACGCCCCACAGCCTGCGCCTCAACGAATCCGTCCCGCTCCAACAGGGCGATACGGCGATCCATTCCCTCAACACCGGCGTGCCGCACGCGGTCGTCTACGTGGATGATGCCGACAAGGCGATGGTGGCCGGCGTGGGAGCCGAGGTCCGCTATCACGCACACTTCAAGCCGCGGGGAACCAACGTGAACTTCGTCCAGGTGAAAGGCATCAACTTCATCCGCGTCCGCACCTACGAGCGCGGCGTCGAAGGGGAAACGCTGGCCTGCGGCACAGGCGTGACCGCCGCCGCCCTGATCTCGGCCCGCTTGAAGGGCTTCACGTCGCCCGTGAAGGTCCAAGTCCAAGGTGGCGACCTGTTGGAAGTGGGTTTCCGTGGGGAGAACGGCGGGTTCTGCGATGTCGCGCTGACCGGGCCGGCTGATTTCGCGTTTACCGGTTCCACGACGATTTAGGTCGAACGAAGCGACTGGATCGCCGCTGGTTTCGCAGGATGTATCGTCGATGAGTTTTCTGCCGACGGAGAGGACCAATCGCTTGACAGAATCGCCGGCGGATCCATTCGAAACAGCACTGTGACGGGACCGTGACAAAAGCCCTGTTGGCCGGGCGAAATCTTGCTTTGAAGAACGGTTAGCCCCGGCCAGCAATGGTTTCTTCCGGGGGCTCTGAACGAGAGGCCTGTTTTTAGGGCTTTTTAGGCTGTGAATAACCTGGGAAGAAGTGGATAAACATTGTCCTAGCGCAGGGCGCGGGGCTCTTCTAATTAAACGCCCCCCAGATTGGCGGAGATTCTGCCGACAACTGGGGTGCGTCGTGCCCGAGGGCCGCTTCCATGAAACTGGAAGCGCGCTGAAGTGGTTGCAGGGAAACTCTTTCAAGAGCCCTGGAACCACGACAAAGACAGCGGCGCTCTTTGGCCTTTAGGCCCGCGAATGCGGTTGCCGGGAGTTGGGGCAGGATGCCGGAGTCGATCTGAAAGCAGCTTTTTGCAGTGAAGAAACCGCCGGTGAATAAAGTGCCGCCAAATGCGCCGTCCGCAGCTCCCGCTGCGGAACCGGACGGCCTGTGGCGTCAGGCCCAGGAGATGTTGCGGCAGATGGTCCATCCGGACCTTTTCCGGATGTGGTTCGGCCCTATCCGAGCCGTGTCATGTGAAGCCGACCTCCTAACGCTCGGCGTGGCGAACGACTACTTCATGCACTGGCTGCAGGACAACTACTCGGCGTTGATCCGGGATGTCCTCGCCCAGATCACCGGCCGCGCGATGGACATCCGGTTCGTCGTCCGGGCGGACGCCGCCAAACTCGTGGTCGCTGAGCTCTCCCTCCCAGAGGCCCCCGAACCTGCTCCCTTTCCGGCCCACGCTCCTTCAATACCGGCCGTAGTTGGCCGGGAACTTTGTTTCAATCCGAAGAACACTTTTGAGTCCTTCGTTGTTGGCGATGGAAACAACGAAGCTCATGCGGCCGCATTGGCCGTCGCCCAGACTCCCGGGCGTTCCTACAATCCCCTTTTCTTCCACGGTGGGGTCGGCCTGGGGAAAACCCATCTGCTGCAGGCGGTCGGCCAGCACATAGCGACGCACCGCAAGACTTCCAAAGTCGTCTACGTGACGACCGAGAAGTTCACCAACGAATACATCGAGTCGATCCAGAACAACCAGATCGGGCGTTTCCGGAAGCGGTATCGCCAGATGGACGTTCTCCTGATCGATGACATCCAGTTTCTCGCCGGCAAGGAGCGTATCCAGGAGGAGTTCTTCCACACCTTCAACGCGCTCTACGAAAACCATAAGCAGATCGTCATCGCGGGTGATCGTCCGGTCAGCGAGATCCAGAACCTCGAACAGCGGTTGGTGTCGCGCTTTGAGTGGGGTCTGACGGCAGAGATCCGGCAGCCGGATTACGAAACCCGGTTCGCAATTATCCGCAAGAAGGCGGTGTTGATGAATTTCAACATTCCCGACGAGGTCTTCGGGTTCCTCGCCAACCGGATCCGGTCCAACATCCGACGTCTGGAAGGTGCGTTGGTCCGCGTTGGTTTCTATGCCGATCTGGTGAAACGGCAGCTCTCGGTCGATGACGTCCAGAAGCTCCTCAGCCAGACACTTCAGGAAGAGGGCAAGCTCAGCATCAGCATCGAACTGATCCAGAAACGCGTCGTCGAGCACTACGATCTCCGTCTCACGGACATGCACAGCAAACGTCGGCCGGAACACATCGCGTTCCCCCGCCAGATAGCCATGTATCTCTCCAGGCAGCTCACGGAGTGCTCCCTCAGCAGCATAGGGGACGCTTTCGGTGGCCGCGATCACGGCACTGTGCTCCATGCCTGCCGGCACGTTAAGGACCGGATGGAGACCGAGAGTTCGGTTCGCGAGGTCGTTACCTACCTAGAGCGCCAGCTGCTCCGCTGAACGGCTGGAGGCACGCCGGGTTTTCGGGCCCTCCCGCCGGCCGATTTTCATCGAAAGCCGGTCAGTCCTTCGAGTGTGAACAGTCCCGTTCCACGGCCATTTGATTGTATCTTTCGGGGTTCAGTCGTGGGCTTGTGAAAAAAATCACAAACTTCTTGCGACCCCATTTTTCGAGGACTAGCGTCGCGAGTCATTTGGCTGGTTCATGTTCATGAGCACCACCACGGAAGTCGGCTACAACTCCAAGATTGAGGGCGAAGTCATCGTCACCAACACCGATGCGGCCATCAATTGGTTCCGCAAAAACTCGGTGTGGCCGATGCCAATGGGCTTGGCCTGCTGCGCCATCGAGTTGATGGCCTCCGGAGCCAGCCGCTACGACATCGCCCGCTTCGGTTCGGAGGTAATGCGGTTCTCTCCCCGCCAATCCGACCTGATGATCGTGGCGGGAACGGTCACCTACAAGATGGCCATGGCCGTGCGGCGCATCTACGAGCAGATGCCCGAGCCCAAGTGGGTCATCGCCATGGGCGCATGTGCGTCGACGGGCGGCATGTATCGCAGCTACGCGGTGCTGCAGGGCGTCGACAACATCATCCCGGTCGACGTCTATGTTGCCGGTTGTCCTCCCCGTCCGGAAGCACTGCTCGACGCGCTGATCAAGTGCCAGAACGAAGTCGTGGCTAAGACCGCGCTGACTGGAAAAACGGGCCGAGTCCCGAAGGTCGCCCAATCCTGATTTTTCATGTCCCAGACGGCTCAAGAACTAGGCGAAAAGATTGCGGCGCAGTTTCCCGAAGCGTTTGAAGCTCCGGTGGAATTTCGCGGCGAGATCACGCTGAAGTTGAAGGATCCGGCGAAGATCGCCGAGGTCTGCCATTTCGCGAAGAAGGAGCTCGGCTTCGACTACCTTGTCGACCTCACCAGCATTGACAACTACGGCGAAGACCCGCGTTGGACCGTGGTCTACGAGCTCTACGGCATGCTCACTCACGGGAGTTACCTCCGGATTAAGACGGACGTCAGCGAGGAGAAATCCGAACTGCCCACGATCTCCGGCGTTTGGGCCACCGCCAATTGGCACGAGCGCGAGGCCTACGACATGATGGGTATCCGCTTCACCGGCCACCCCGACCTGCGCCGAATCCTGATGTGGGAAGGCTACCCGTATTTCCCGCTGCGGAAGGATTTCCCGCTCGCCGGCAAACCCAGCGAAATGCCCGACGTGGCTTTCACCCGCCGCGCGCCGCTCGAGGGCGGCCCCTTCGTCACCTTGGCCGGCGGCAAGGACAGCATGGATCGCGAGCCGCGCGTCCGCACTCCCGAGGAATAAGCCATGGCCACCTCCCAGGAAATTTCCTTCAAAGAACCTGCGGCCCGCGTGGCCGAGCGGCAGGCCGCGTTCGGAGTCAACGACGAGCTTCCAGAAATGCAGGGCGAGAAGATGGTCCTCAACATGGGCCCTTCTCATCCCGCGACCCATGGCGTTCTCCGCATCATCCTGGAGCTGGACGGCGAGATCATCACCAAGGCCGATCCGGACATCGGCTACCTGCATCGCGGCGACGAGAAGATCGCGGAGAACATGACCTACACCCAGTTCATCCCCTACACGGATCGACTGGACTACCTCGCGCCCCTCGCTAACAACGTCGCCTACGCGCTCGCTGTCGAGAAGCTCATGGGCATCGATGGCCAGCTCACGCCGCGCTGCCAATACATCCGCGTCATCTGCTGCGAACTGGCGCGCGTTTCCGCCCACCTCCTCGGCCTCGGCGCCTTCGCGATGGATGTCGGCGCGTTGACTGTTTTCCTGCACACCTTCGCTCAGCGCGAGACGGTCTATAACCTCGCCGAAGCCCTGACCGGCGCGCGTTTCACCACGAGTTACACGCGCATCGGAGGACTTTCCCGCGACATTCCCGCCGGATGGATCGAGGCCGTGCGCAAGTTCCTCGACGAATGCGCCGCGGCCATAGACGAGTCGGACAAGCTTCTCACGCGGAACCGTATCTGGGTGGACCGCACCAAGGACGTCGGAATCATCTCCAAGGCGGACGCGATCGATTTCGGTCTCAGCGGACCCAACCTGCGCGGCAGCGGCGTGGACTTCGACGTCCGCAAGGCCCATCCGTATCTTTGCTACGAGGATTTCGACTTCGAGATCCCCGTCGGATCCGTCGGTGACTGCTACGACCGCTACCTCGTCCGTCAGGAGGAAATGCGGCAGAGCCTGCGGATCATCCGCCAGGCCATCGACAAGCTTCCGGGCGGCCCGATCAACATTCCCGACGGCAAGACCGTGCTTCCTCCCAAGGACAAGGTCCTCACCGGCATGGAGGAGTTGATCCACCAGTTCATGCTTGTGACCCAGGGCGTCAACGCACCGAAGGGCGAAGTCTATTTCGGAGCCGAGAATCCCAAGGGCGAACTCGGCTTCTACATCAACAGCCGGGGCGGCGGCACTCCGTATCGCCTCAAGATCCGCGCCCCATCGTTCGTAAACCTGAGCATTCTCGCGAAGCTCCTACCGGGCCACATGATGAGCGACACTGTCGCCATTCTCGGCTCGCTCGACTTCGTCATGGGCGAATGCGACCGATGATCAACGACCTGAAACGATGAGCTTTTCCGTTCCAGCAAACCTAGAAGCCGAGCTCGACGAGCTGGCGACGCACTATCCGGTCAAACGGAGCGCGTCCCTCATGTTCCTGCACGCGCTGCAGGAGCACTTCGGCCACGTGTCGAAAGGCGCCGTTGAATGGACGGCCTCGAAGCTCGGCCTGCAACCGATCAATGTTCAGGAGATCCTCACCTTCTACCCGATGTTCCGCCAGGAGCCGCTCGGCAAGACGCACGTGAAGGTCTGCCGCACGCTCAGCTGTGCGCTTGCCGGATCGGGTGAACTGCGGACCCATTTCTGCGAGAAGCTCGGCCTCGATTCCCACGCGCACGTTCCGCAGACGACTCCGGATGGGAAGTTCACGGTGGAATTCGTCGAATGCCTGGCCGACTGCGGGAACGCGCCCGTCGTCATGGTCAACGAAGAGATCGTGGCCAAAGCCGGAAAGACGGAAGCGGACGCGATTCTGGAGAAGGGGAAGCGATGAAGTGGTTGCCAGACATGGATTCGAACCATGACAAAGAGATTCAGAATCTCTTGTGCTACCGTTACACTATCTGGCACCGACAGGAGGTGGACGGTAAAAAATCTGCCTTAGGAGTCAAGGCGACAGACTGATTATGCCGCAAGAATTTCGACTCATCCTCAAAAACGCCGACCTGCCGGGCTACACCCCCGACATGGACTGCTACCTGCGCCATGGCGGCTACGAGGCCTTGAAGAAAGCCCTCGCAACGGCGCCCCGCGAACTTCCGGACGGCAAGAAGCAGTCTTCCCAAGAAGTGATCCGCGACGAAGTGCTCAAGTCCGGCCTGCGTGGCCGTGGCGGCGCAGGCTTCTCGGCCGGCTTGAAGTGGAGCTTTGTCGATCGCCGCAGCGGCAAGCCGATCTACCTCGTCTGCAATGCCGACGAGTCCGAACCCGGCACGTTCAAGGACCGCCAGATCCTCCACAAGGATCCGCACCAGTTGATCGAGGGCATGGTCATCTCCTGCTGGGCCAACGACGTCAAACTGGCCTACATCTACATCCGCGGTGAGATGCCCAAGGCGGCCAAGCTGTTGAACGTCGCGCTCAAGGAATCCCGTGAGAAAGGCTTCCTCGGGAAGAACATTCTGGGCTCCGGGTTCGACTGCGAAATCCACGTCCATCGCGGCGCCGGCGCCTACATCTGTGGCGAAGAAACCGGTCTGATCGAGTCGCTCGAAGGCAAACGCGCTTATCCGCGCATCAAGCCCCCGTATTTCCCCGCGGTGCTCGGCCTCTACATGTGCCCGACGATCGTGAACAACGTGGAGACGCTCTGCCACGTGAAGCACATCGTCACCATGGGCAGCGGCGAATACGCCAAGCTCGGCACGCCCAACAACACCGGCACCCGCATCGTCAGCCTCAGCGGCGACGTGAAACGCCCGGGCTATTACGAGATCGAAGTCGGCAAGGTCACGCTCGGCGAGTTGATCAACCACGAGAATTTCGGCCAGGGCTTGAAGGACGGTCGTTCGCTCAAGGCGATCATTCCCGGCGGTTCTTCATCGAAGGTTCTGAAGGCCGGCGAAGTCTTCAAACTGAACCGCAAGGGCGCCGACGGCCAGATGACCAAGGTCGATGTCCCGTTGCTCGACCTGCCCTACGATTTCGATTCGCTCCAGCAGGCCGGCACGATGTCCGGTTCCAGCGCGATCATCGTCATGGACGACTCGCGCAGCATGGTGGACGCACTGGCGAACCTCTCCGAGTTCTACGCCCACGAAAGCTGCGGCCAATGCACGCCCTGCCGCGAAGGCGCGCTCTGGATGGCGAAGGGCCTCCATCGCCTGACCCATCGTGAAGGCCGCAAGCAGGACGCCGATTACCTCCTGCACATCGCGCAAAACATCCAGGGCCGCACCATCTGCGCCTTCGGTGAAGCCGCCGCGTGGCCGGTGTTGAGCTTCGTGAAAAAGTTCCGCGAAGAATTTGAAGCCCGTGGAGCCGCCGATGAAGCCAAGCACGCTTCCGGTGGAGCTCCGATGAAGATGGCCGCGAGTCCCAAGCATTGATTTTCCATGTCGAACGCCGCGACAACTGAATCCAAGCCCTCCGCGCCCGCGCCGCCGCCCGTCGATAAGATCAAGATCAAGGTGGACGGCCGCGAGGTCGAGGTACCGAAGATGCTGCCCAACTGGCAGGGCAAGCTGGAAGCCACCACCATGCTCCAGGCCGTCCAGATCGCGGGCGGCGAGGTTCCCCACTACTGCTACCATCCGAAACTGCCCGTCGCCGGCAACTGCCGCATGTGCCTGGTCGAGTTCGGCACGCCGATGATGGGGCCGGATCGCAAGCCCGTCTTCAACGAGGACGGATCCCCCAAGATCGCCAAGTCCGTGCTGCCTTACGAACCCTCGACGCCGCGCGGCGCCATCGCCTGCGCCACGCCGATCTCGCCGGGCATGGAGATCTATCCGAATTCTCCCGCGACGAAGCAGATGCGCGAGGCGGTGCTGGAATCGCTCCTGATCAACCACCCGCTCGACTGCCCGATCTGCGACCAGGCCGGCGAGTGCAAGCTGCAGGAATACTCCGTCCAGCACGGCCAGGCCGGCAGCAACTTCGTCGAAGCCAAGGTCCATAAACCCAAGGCCGTCGACCTCGGACCGCGTATCGTCCTCGACGACGAGCGCTGCATCCTTTGCACCCGCTGCATCCGCTTCACCAAGGACATCGCCGGCGACGACGCGCTTGGCATCGTGAACCGCGGTTCCTACAACACGATCGCGGCGTTTCCCGGCACGGCGTTCGACAACAACTACACGCTAAACACCGTGGATCTCTGTCCGGTGGGTGCGCTCACGTCGAAGGATTTCCGCTTTCAGATGCGCGTCTGGTTCCTCAAGGAAACCAAGAGCCTCTGCACGAGCTGCGGCACCGGCTGCAACACCGTCGTGGGTTCCCGCGAAGGCAAGGTCTACCGCTACGAGCCACGCCAGAACGATGCGGTCAACTCGACCTGGATGTGCGATTCAGGCCGCTTGAACTACAAATGGATCGGCCGCGAGGATCGTCTGCAGGAGGTGATCGTGCGCGGCCAGAAGTCCACTTGGACTACGGCTCTGAAGGAGATCTCGGAGAAGCTTTCGAAGTCCGCCACCCGAAGCGTCGCGGTGATCGCCAGCGCCCGGCAAACCACCGAAGAGCTTTACCTGCTCAAGAAGCTCGCGACCAAGCTGGGAGCTTTGACCGACTCCGTCGCCCGCATCGGTGAAGCCGACAAGCTGCTGGTCGCCGCCGACAAGAATCCCAACAGCAACGGTGCCCGCCTCACCGGGATCGCCAGTCCCGAACTGGGTTCCACCATTTCCAAGATCGCCGATGGCATCCGGGCCGGAGCGATCAAGACACTGGTCGTCTTCGGTGAAGACGTAACCAAGGCCGGCATCTCCGCTGATCTGCTCGGCAAACTGGAGACGCTGATCGTCTCCGACATTCTCCCCAACGCCACGACCAAGGCCGCGCACTATGTGCTGCCCGGCTGCGCCCACGCTGAGAAACGCGGCACGTTCGTCAATGTGAAGGGCCGGTTGCAGAAGTTCATGAAAGCCGTCGAGCCCAAGGGCGACGCGCGGCCGGAATGGGAATTCCTGCACGAACTCGTGCACAACGTCACCGGCCAGAACGGCTTCATGAGCATCGAGGGCCTCTTCAACCAGATGGCGAAGGAAGTGCCCGGATTCGCCGGCATCGAATGGGCCGCCATCACCGACCAGGGCGTGAACACTACTGCCTGAGCATGGATAGCTTTAACCAATACTGGACCTCGCTGTCTCCGCTCACCCAAAGCGTGACGTTCAGCGTGCTGAAGATCCTCGGCGTGCTCTTCCTCGCGCTTTTGCCGATGGTCGCCTACTCGGTCCTCGCCGAGCGCAAAATCTCAGCCTTCATTCAGGACCGCCAGGGACCCAACCGCGTCTCGCTGCCCTTGGTCGGAAGCATTCCGATTCTTGGACCGCTCCTGACCAAGCTGGGCATCTGGCAGCCGCTGGCCGACGGCGTGAAATCGATCCTGAAGGAGGACTTCACCCCGTCCTACGTCCGCAAGGCCTACTTCTGGCTGGCTCCGGCGATCACGCTGGTTCCTGCGTTCATGACGGTTGGCGTGATCCCGTTCGGTTCGACGCTCGGTTCACAGAAGATGGTCATCGCCGATCTCAACGTCGGCATCCTTTATACGTTCGGTATCGTCTCGCTCGGCGTCTACGGCATCGTCTTAGCCGGCTACGCCTCGAACTCGAAGTATCCCTTCCTCGGCGGCATCCGGTCCACGGCGCAGATGATCTCCTACGAGCTGGCCATGGGCATGTCGGTGATCCCGGTCTTCATGATCATCGGCAAGCTGAACCTCTCCGACATCATCACACACCAGGCGCAGCACGGATGGATGGCCCTGCCGTTCATGGCCACGCAGCAGACCTTCGCGTCCTACCTGCTTTGGCCCTGCATGATCGTCTCGTTCGGCATCTTCCTTGTGTCCGCCTTCGCCGAGACGAACCGCCTGCCGTTCGACCTACCCGAGTCCGAGACGGAGCTCGTGGCCGGCTACAACACGGAATACAGCTCGATGAAGTTCGCCCTCTTTTTCATGGGTGAATACGCCAGCATGATCACCGCCTCCTGCATGATGGTGGTGCTGTTCTTCGGCGGCTGGAGCCTGCCGTTTTTTGGGCTCGACCAGCCCGCGACCTCGATTGTCGGAGGCCTGGCCCACATCGCCATCTTCGTGGCAAAGATCCTTTTTTTCATGGTCGTCTTCATCTGGGTGCGCTGGATGTTGCCGCGCTTCCGCTACGACCAGCTGATGGATCTCGGATGGCGCCGGTTCATCCCGGTCGCCCTCGCCAACATCCTCGTGACCGCCGTGGTCATGTATTTCGTCCGCTGACCCCAACCTTGACGCCAACATGATTGTCGATCGCAAACCACTGAGCTTCTGGGAGAGGATGTATCTCCCGTCGATCTGGGGCGGCTTCAAGATCACCTCGAAGCATTTCTACAACACCGTCTTCAGGGGCAAGACGGGCGGCAACACCCTGTCCAAGGGCTATTACCCCGAGACCAAGTGGGACGTCGCCGAAGGTTATCGCGGCGCGCCCTACCTCGTGAAGGACCAGGACGGCGCGACCAAGTGCGTCAGCTGCCAGCTCTGCGAATTCGTCTGCCCACCCAAGGCCATCAAGATCACGCCTCCCGGTGCCGACGGCCAGACGGCCGACCGCAAGAACGCGGAGAAGATGCCGCGCGAGTTCGAGATCAACATGCTCCGGTGCATCTTCTGCGGTTTCTGCCAGGAAGTGTGCCCGGAAGAGGCGATTTTCTTGCAGAAGGACTACTCGCTCACCGGCCTCGCGCGCGGCGAGATGATCTTCAACAAGGAAAAGCTCCTCAGTCTCGGTGGCACGAGCGGCGGCATCCAGAAGTGGAAACACAAGCTGGAGGAGGCAAAGGAACAGGAAGTGTTCCCAGTGGAGACCAAATGATCGGCCGCTCTTTCCACGCAACCTGACATGGCACTGTCCGACATCTTTTTCTACCTGTTCGCCGCTCTGACGCTCTTCTGCGGGCTGATGGTCGTGGCGAATCCGTTGAGTCGGAACCCGGTCACGAGCGCGATCTTCCTCGTGCTCACCATCGTCTCGATGTCCGGCCTGTTCGTGCTGTTGCACGCCTTCTTCCTCGCAGCCGTTCAGATCCTCGTCTATGCGGGCGCGGTCATGGTGCTCTTCCTCTTCGTGATCATGCTCCTCGACCTGAAGGAGGAGGAACGGCGGAAGTTCAAGGTCATCAGCGCCGGCATCGGAGCGCTCGCCGTTTTCGGCACCGCCGCGATCTTCCTGAAGAGCATCGGCACGACCCAGTGGAAAGGAGCGGCTCCGACGATCGAAGGGAGCACCGTGGCGCTTGGAAAACTGCTCTTCGACAAGTTCCTCCTGCCGTTTGAAATCGTCTCCGTGCTCCTGCTCGTCGCCATGATCGGCGTCATCCTCCTCAGCCGAAAGGAGCTGAAATGAATCTGCTCGCCGCCTCCGTCGACCTCCCTTCGCTCCCGCCCGTGGGTCTTCAGCACTACCTCGCCGTCAGCGCCATCCTGTTTTGCCTCGGCGTGCTCGGCGTGCTCGTCCGGCGGAACATCCTCGTGATGTATATGTCGCTTGAGCTGATGCTCAACGCGTCGAACCTCGCGCTGGTCGCCTTTTCCCGGTTCAACAACAATCTCAACGGACAGGTGATGGTGTTCTTCATCATCACCGTGGCCGCCGCCGAAGTGGCGGTGGGCCTTGCCCTCATCGTGGCCCTCTACCGCAAACGGCAGACCGCCCACGTCGAAGACCTCACCACGATGAAGCTGTAGCCCGACGCGATGAACCCCGAGCTTCTACCCTGGATCATTCTCCTCCTGCCGCTGGCCTCGGCGGTTGGCATCACCCTGTTCACGCGCGGCTCGAAAGGCCTCAGCGCCGGCATCTCCATCGGCGCCATCGCCACGGCCTTCGTCGCAAGCATCATCCTCTTCGCCAAGACCGGCGGCGGGTCGCTGCTGGGTCCTTTGCTGAATTTGGAATGGATCAATCTCCAAGTCCCCGGGCTCACTGGTGAAGCCAGCTCCATTCAGGACATCATCATCAACTTCGGTTTCAAGATCGACGCCCTCAGCCAGCTGATGCTGCTGATCGTCACCGGCGTCGGCACCGCCATCCATGTCTTCTCCTGGGGCTACATGCACGAAGACCGTTCGGTCCCGCGTTACTTTGCCAGCCTGAGCCTCTTCTGCTTCTCGATGCTTGGCATCGTCCTCGCGAACAACCTGATGATGATGTTCATCTTCTGGGAGCTCGTGGGCGTGTCGTCCTACCTGCTGATCGGCTACTGGTTCGAGAAACCCTCCGCCGCCGACGCCGCGAAGAAGGCCTTCCTGACAAACCGCATCGGCGACTTCGGCTTCATGCTCGGCATCCTCATGGTCTGGGGAATCCTCGGGACGATGAGCTTCGACGGCATCTCCGCAGCCTTGGCCAAGAATCCCGCCGCGCTCGGAACGATGGGAACGATCGCCGGCCTGTTGATCTTCTGCGGTGCGATGGGCAAGTCCGCCCAGTTCCCGCTGCACGTCTGGTTGCCGGACGCGATGGAAGGCCCGACGCCGGTCTCCGCTCTGATCCACGCCGCTACAATGGTGGCCGCCGGCGTTTTCCTCCTGTGCCGTGTATTCGTGGTCTTCACGCCGGATGCGTTGACTGTCATCGGCTGGATCGGTGCGATCACCGCCCTGATCGCTGCGTTGATGGCTCTTCAGCAGAACGACATCAAACGGATCCTCGCCTACTCCACGCTCTCGCAGCTCGGCTACATGGTGATGGCCGTCGGCACGGGCGGGGTTGTCCTTGGCCAGGGACCTTCGGCCGCGATGTATCACCTGACGACCCACGCGTTCTTCAAGGCGATGCTCTTCCTCGGAGCCGGTTCCGTCATCCATGCCTGCCATCACGAGCAGGACATCTGGCAGATGGGCGGGCTGAAGAAGAAGATGCCCGTCACCTATTGGACCTTTCTCATCGGCACGCTCGCGTTGGCCGGAGTGCCGCCCTTCAGCGGCTTCTACAGCAAGGACGCCATCCTCGCCGCCGCGTTGGAGGCCAACAAAGGCTGGTTCGTCATCGCCGCGCTGGTCGCGCTGTTGACCACCTTCTACATGAGCCGCCTGTTCATCGTGGCGTTCCTCGGCAAACCCCGCTCCGAGTCCGCCGGGCACGCGCACGAGTCGCCCGGGATCATGAGTTTCCCTCTCATCGCCCTCGCGATTCCTTCTGTGCTAGCCGGCGTCTTCGGGATCAATCACCTGCTTGACCATCAGTTCGGCGTCGAAGCCCATGGAAGACACGGAATGGTCGCTGAAATCTTCGCGCCGTTCGGCCATTCGCCGTTCGCCGCGATCTTCGGCGTGCTGGCCGTCGTCTTCGGCGTGTCGTTCGCCTTCGCGCTCTACGGCAACGCGGAGAAGGATCCGCTGCCGAACGCGTTGGGCTTCTTCTCCCGCGCGATGGCGCGCCGGTTCTACTTTGACGAAATCTGGAGCTTCCTTATCCGCATCACCCACGAGGCGCTTTCCTACGTGGCCGACTTCATCGACCGCTGGCTGGTGTCCGGCCTGATGGTCCGTGGAACCCACGGCAGCTTTGAAATCGCGGGCCGCGCGCTGCGGCTGCTGCAATCCGGCAACATCCAGACCTACGCGCTCCTCTTCGTCGCCGGGCTCGTCGTCGTGCTCCTGATCGTCCTGAAATAGCCATGTCCCTTTTGCTCACGACACTCATCTCCGTCCCGCTGGTCGCGGCCCTGATCGTTGCGCTGATCCCTGGGAACTTCCGGTTCATCATCCGGCTGGTGGCGCTGGCTGCCACGCTCGTGGCCATGAGTCTTGCCATCACGGCATTCGTGCAGTTCCAACCGCAGGGCTTCGACCCGGCGAATCTCGCGACCTTCCAGATGCAGCACAAGGTGGCGTGGATCACGAGCGACGTGATCAACATCAACTACCACGTCGGCGTGGACGGCATCAGCATCGGCCTGCTCCTCATGGCCGGCATCGTGGCCTTCGCGGCGACCGCCGTGTCCTGGGAGATCAAGACCGGCGAGAAGACCTTCTATCTGCTCCTTCTCCTGATGTCCGGCGGCGCGTTCGGGGCGTTCTGCTCGCTGGACCTGTTCTTCTTCTACTTCTTCAACGAACTGGCGCTCGTCCCGACCTTCATCATGATCGGAGTTTGGGGTCGAGGCCCTCAGAAGAACTACGCCACCTACCAGATCACGCTCTACCTGACGCTCGGCGCGATGCTGGCGTTGATCGGCCTGATCGCCCTCTACGTCTCTGCCGGTGTCAACTCGCTCGACATCGTCACGCTGAAGGAAGCGTTGTCCAAGAAGGCCCTTAGTTCCGGTGCCCAGGCGGTTATCTTCCCGCTGCTATTGTTCGGATTCGGAATCCTTGTCGGCCTCTTCCCGTTCCACAGCTGGGCTCCCCTTGGTTACGCCTCCGCTCCCACGGCCACGGCCATGATGCACGCCGGCGTCCTGAAGAAGGCCGGCCTCTATGCCATCATCCGGGTTGCCTTGCCCTTGATGCCGGAAGGCGTCGCCAAGTGGATGCCGGTGCTCGCGGTGCTCTGTGTCGGCAACATCATCTACTGCGGATGGGTCGCCATGCGGCAGAAGGATCTCAACATGCTGATCGGTAATTCGTCGGTCGCGCACATGGGCTTTGTCTTCCTCGGCATCGCCAGCGACTCGCTCATCGGCCTGACCGGTGCGGTCGTCATCATGGTCGCCCACGGCCTGCTGGCCGCGCTCAGCTACGGATTGACCGGCTACGTCTACAACACCACCGGCACTCTGAAGATGGACGAACTCGGCGGGCTTCTCCGCAAGATGCCCTTCATCGGCGTGGCCATGGTCATGTGCTTCATGGCCGGTTGCGGCCTGCCGGGGTTCGCCAACTTCAACGGCGAGATGCTCGTCATAGTCGGAGCCTGGAAGGTTCTTCCCAACATCGTCGTCTTCGCGGCCTGGGGCGGTTTGGTCATCAGCGGCCTCTACATGCTGCGCGCGATCCGTTCGGTCCTGCACGGACCCACGCAGGCCAGGACCGAGAATGTCGGCGAGTTCGTCATCAAGGAACCGCTGCCCGCGTCCGAAGGCGGCCTGGGATTCCTTGGGGCCGTGACCGCGTTCTTCCACTCTGCGCTCGGCGGCGGAGTCTGGCAGCTCTGGCGCAAACTTCCCTATGCGCTGCTGCTGGTCGGACTGATCCTGTTCGGCTGTTTCCCGTCGCTGCTGACCTCGAAGATCAAGGGCAGCATCGCCGAAGTCGTGAACCTCTCGCACAAGGTCTCTCCGGCTAAAGCCGCCGCGTCCGTCACGGCGCCTGCGCCGCTCAACGTGGCCGACAACCGCAACTGATTTCTTCCGACCCGAATGAATTCCTACCAGCTCATCAGCCTGGAAATCGCCACGGTCCTGCTGGGACTCGGGATCCTGCTGGCCGACTTGTGGATCGCCCCGGCCAAGCGCCGCATGCTTGGATTCATCGCTGCCGCCGGCGTAGCCGTCATCTTCGCGGCCAGCTTCTCGCCCGCCTTCCCGGACTTCGGAACCGCCTTCGGAAAGATGTATGTGTTCGACGGCCTGTCGCTGTTTTTCAAACGGTTCTTCCTTGCCGCTGCATTCATCGTTCTGCTCCTCGCCATCGATTTTGCGGACCGCATCGCGGTCGGAATCTCCGAGTTCTACAGCCTGATCCTGTTCGCGCTGGCGGGAATGATGTTCGCCGCGTCCTCGAACGACTTCACCCTGATGTTCGCGGCTTTGGAACTAATCACGATCACGTTCTACGTGCTGACGAGCTTCCAGCGGAACAAGCTCCAGTCGCTTGAAGCGGGCGTGAAGTATCTCATCCTCGGCGCGCTTTCGACGGGCTTCACCGTCTTCGGCATCGCCCTGGTCTCGGGAATCGCGGGAACAACCAACTTCATCGAATTGTCGGCCAAGTTGAAGGACATCTCCGGTGATCCCATCTTTCTCGTCGGCCTGCTGCTGCTGACAACGGGCCTCGGGTTCAAGATCGCCGCGTTTCCGTTCCACGTCTGGGCGCCGGACGTCTATCAGGGTTCTCCCGCTCCTGTGACCGCGTTCCTGGCCGTCGGTTCCAAGGCGGCTGGCATCGTGCTTCTGATGCGCGTCCTGTTCGTCGCGGTGCCGGAGGTGGCCAAGTCCTGGTCGGGCCTGCTGGCTTTCATCTCCGGAGCGACCATCATTTACGGCAGCCTTTGCGCGATTCCGCAGCGAAGCCTGAAGCGTCTGCTGGGCTATTCGAGCATCGCCAACGCCGGCTTCCTCATGCTCGGCATCGCGGCCGTCAACAAGGACGGCGCGACTGCCGTGCTCGTCTATCTCGTCGGATACCTCTTCGCCGTGTTGGCCGCGTTCACCGTCATTTCGATCATCACGCGCAACGCCGAGTCGGACGACATCTCGGTGCTGGCCGGCTTAAGCAAACGCTCGCCGATGCTCGCGGCCGCGCTGACCTTCTCAATGGTCTCGCTCGCGGGCATCCCTCCGTTGGCCGGATTCTTCGGAAAATTCCTGCTGCTGAAGTCGCTCATCAAGGCCGGTGCCGTTTCGGGCGTGCATTTCGTGCTGCTCGGCGTCGCCGTGATCGCGGTCGTGATCTCGCTCTACTACTACTTCGGTGTCATCCGGGCCATCTTCTGGTCCAAGGACGTCTCCGACCATTCGCCGATTCCGGTTCCCGGCGCCTTGGCATTCACGTTGGCCGTCTGCATGGCGGGAATGTTTCTCCTCGGCGTGTTCCCCCGGATCCTCGTCGACGTGGACGCGGAGTCCTTGAACAGCGCCGTCGGCGTCTTCGCTCGACTGCTCTAAACCCCGTCCCAATCGGGCCGATTTCAGCGCGGGACACCCCGCGATTTCAGGCCTTCTGGTTGACACCCCCCTGCGCGATTGGCAGCTTCGCAAACCGAATTTGCAGAACCGGTAGGTTGAGCGGTCCGTTGCCGCTGTTCGTTCCGGTCAAAGAAACAAGCTTATGGCAGAACTACTTGGAAATCTCCTGGTCGCCCAGTCCGGCGGACCGACATCCGTCATCAACGCGAGCCTCGCCGGCGTCGTCACAGAAGCGGGCAAGCACGAGTGCATCGAGGAGATCTTTGGCGGACTCAACGGCATCCTTGGCACGCTCAACGAGGAGATGATCGACTTCAACGACGAGAAGGCCTCGACGATTCGCGCGCTCCGCCACACGCCCGCCGCCGCCCTCGGCACCTGTCGCTACAAGATCAACTTCGACAAGAAGCCTGAGCAGGCCGCGAAGGACATGGACCGTTTGTTCCAGCTCTTCGAGGCGCACAACATCCGCTATTTCTTCTACCTCGGCGGCAATGATTCGCAGGACACGGCCAACAAGATCCACAACGAGTCAGCGAAGCGCGGCTTCGAAGTGCGCGTGATCGGCGTGCCCAAGACGATCGACAACGACCTGCCCGTGACCGACCACTGCCCCGGCTACGGCTCGGTCATCAAGTATAACTCCGCCACCGTCGCCGAGATCGGCCTCGACGTCGGCGCGATGGCCACCGACGACGGCTCCTGCTGCATCGTCGAAGTGATGGGCCGTGCCGCCGGATGGATCGCCGCCGGCACCGTCCTCGCCAAGCAGGGCAACGCCGCCAATCCCCCACACATCATCCTGCTCCCCGAGATCGCGTTCAACGAAGCCGCGTTCCTCGCCAAGGTGAAGGAAACGGTCGCGACGTTGAAGCATTGCATCGTCGTGGTCGGCGAAGGTCTCAAGAACGCCAAGGGCGAGGAGATCGGAGCGGACAAGACCCGGGTCGACGCCTTCGGACATGCCGTTCTTTCCGGCGCCGCCGACAAGCTCGCCGAGATCGTCCAAGGCAAGCTCAACCTCAAGACCCGCACGGTGAAGCTCGGCTACGCCCAGCGCTGCGCCGCCCATCTCGCCTCCAAGACCGACGCCGACATCGCCTTCGCCTGCGGTGAAGCCGCCGTGCGCGCATCCGTCAACGGCTCCAGCGGTTTCATGGTCAAGGTGGTCCGCCGGAACACCAGCCCGGTCTCCTTCACCACGGATCTCGAAGACCTCAACAACATCGCCAACGTCGAACACTTCGTCCCCCGCGACTGGGTTTCCGAAGACGGCTTCATGCCCAACGAGAAGTTCGTGGCCTACGCACAGCCTCTCATCGAGGGAGAAGTCGTCGTGCCCTTCAAGAACGGCCTGCCGCAGTATGCCGTCCTTGAGAAAAGCCCCGTCGACAAGGTGCTCCCGCCGCGCGCCTGACCCACTCGGCCCGCCTGCCTGTCTCTGAGGACACCGGGACGGGACAGCATCTGAGATCTAGACACCGTTTCACGAATGTCACCCCGGAAACCGAAAGGTTTCCGGGGTAATTCGCTTCTGGCACCTATACTGCTAGATTTGGTGTATGCACTTGATGGTTTTCGCTCTCAGCGCGTGGATTGGCCTTCTCGGCATCGCCATTGCCTTGGCCGCCGCCAACGGCAGGAACAACGATTCCGGAATCAACGGCACCAGGTGAAATCGATCTAGTCAGCGGCCCAGACCCAGGTTGGATGACCCGTCAGCATGAGCAGCTGGCGGGTCATCTTTTTGTCCCGAAGCCTTGATCGATCTGAGGGCTAATTCACTTCGAGACGAAGGAACAAGGGTGAAGGCGGATTGGTCAGGATGACTTGATTGGTGGGGATCACGGCGGGGATCGGCCCGAGGAGAATGTTCGTCAAAGGCAGTCCGAGAGTGGTTCCGCCCAGGAGCGTGTAGGTCCGGTTGCTCACTCCGGTCCAGTTGACGCGTTGGAGTGGCAATGGCCCGCTCCAATCGATGGTCGTTCGCAGCCGGAGGACTGACGTGTTTCCCAGCGGGTCGGTTCCAGCCACGAACTCGTCCCGGTTCGACGCCCCATCACCGTCGGTGTCTTCGCTACCCGTCCGCGTCATCGTGCCGAGGGCGGCCAACTCCCACGCGTCCGGCAATCCATCCGCGTCCGCGTCATCGGTGCCGAGTTGGAGTTGGACGACCTCCGCCCGCTTTCCGAAAACGTTGTGATGATGCAGCACCAATGCGCTGGCCGTGCCCACGGGGCTGATCCCATGAAGGGCCGCGTTGCTGCGAATCACCGTGAGCGACAGGGGAGCGCCATCGGCGAAGAATGGAGTGTTGGCAATCCCGCCAATGGCGGTGTCCACCAGAGGCCGCATCGCATCGTAGGTCGCCGTCGTCGACGTCTTGCTGGCCGGGCTTGGGCTTTGTTCCGGGCCCGTGCCGCGAATGCGGTAGTTGAACCGGCTGATCCCGGCGCCGAGTCCGATCAGCGGAGCGCTCACGGGCAATACCAGCACGCTGTTTGCGTAGGGCACCCCGTCGCGTGCGTCGGAGAATGCGTTCACGTAGGCGTTCGTCGTGTAGGTGCCGGATGACAGGTTCCGCACAATGACGAGCAGGACGTCGTTGGCCGACCCGGAGGTGTTGAGTTCGGATGCGCTCTTAAAATCTCCCGCGCTGCCGGCGACGACGGAATAGTCGTCTGAGCCGTCGCGGTTCGAATCGACCAGCACTTCGAACTTCGCCATCCCGCGCTGCGGCGTGGTGAATACGCCGGACACCGCGAGGCCGAAGAACACCGTGCTGTCGGCATAGGCACCTTGGCGGGGCACGTCGCTCGCGGCACCAACCGCAATGAGATCCACTCCTGCGTTCGCCACATCCTGGCCGAAGGCGGACATCGTGGCGCCCAACTGGAAGACCGAGACGAGCGCATTCGTCAGGGCGCTGGCACCCCACTGGGGGAGCGTCACCGCCGGATTCATCGCCGCCAGCGGCAGGCCGATGTTGGTCGCCACGACTCCATAGCTCGCGGCGGCTCGGATCGAGCCGTAGAACGGAACATGCAGGGGCACGTCGCCGGCGTGGAACCACAGTCCGCCTGAGGTTTCCGGAAGGAATCGGCGCGGTCGGCCGCTGAGCTGGTTTGTGCTTGTGGCGTCGTTGGCCGGCGGAAGCAGCGAGGGTTCGAAGGCGAACCGGAACTGCGCCACCGCTGTTCCACCGGCAGGAATCGTGACCGGGCTGTTGAGCGGGGTGATCACCACAGCCGGGCCCGGCGACGTGTTGGTCGCCGATAGCGACAGCGTGACCGAGGCGTTGCCATGGTTTGTCAGCCGGATGAACTGGTCGAACTCAGTCCGGTTGGTCAGTTGCAGGAGACCGAGGTTGACGGACACAAGGGCCTCTTTGCCGTCGGAGAACGCGGTGACTCCCGTCCTCACCGCATTGCCCACGTTCAACTGGCCTGCGCCGATCCTCGATTCCGGATACGCCACGCCGGATCCGTCCCGCATCGCGGTGGCCGTGTTCATCAAGGCCGCCTTGACCTGCGCGGCCGACCACTGCGGTCGCATTTGGCGCATCAGAGCCGCCGCGCCGGCCACGTGCGGCGCCGCCATCGACGTGCCCGTCTGCGCCACGCCGGCCGCACCGCTGCCGGCCTTCGTGGAAACGATGCCGCTCCCGGGAGCGGAGATGTCCGGCTTGAGAAGGCCCGCCGGTGCCGAAGGGCCGCGCGAGCTGCTGTCGTTGAGCTGGTCGGCCAGATCGGGTCGCGCGATGACCGTGTCGACGGAGAGACGGAGCACCGGGTTTTCGGCAAGCCTCGCCTTGATGGTCGCGCCGTTGGCCAGGGTGATCATAACGCCGGGGATCACGATGTCGCTCGTGTCGCCGGTCCCGCCCATCACGATTGGTTCGCCGGGAACGTTGTTGACCATGACCACCGCGACGGCTCCAACGCCTTGGACAAGGCGGACCTTGTCGACGAAGAAACAGGAACCACGGTCGATCAGCGCGATCTTCCCGTTCAACGCAGCCGCGTTGACCAACGGACCGCATGCCTGCGCCGGATCCACGTAGACCACGCCGGCCTGCACCGGCCCGGAGTTCGTCAACTGCTTCGTAAAAGCGCCTTCCACCGCGCCGTAGTTGCCGGCGATCGATGCCGGCGAAACGACGCCGAGACCGATCGACGTGGCCCCGCCGTCGAAAGAGTTCGCCACGCAGATCCCTTTTTCGGCCGCACCGGGGGAACCGACGATGAAGTGGGTGTTCCCGCTGTTGCCGGCGGCGATGACCGGAATGCAGCCGAGCTCCGCGAGGTTGTTGATCGCGAGATTCTCCGCGTCCGGCAGGCTGTTGAGACCGAAGGGACTTCCCAGCGACAGGTTCACCACGTCCAACCGGTCGGAGAGGTCGTTGTCGCCGTTCGGATCGCTCGCCCACTCCAGCGCGTCGAGGACATACGTCGTCGATCCCGAGCAGCCGAAAACCTTCAGGGCATAGAGCAGCGCCCTCGGCGCCACGCCGGGACCGATGCCGAACTGCGCGAAGTCCATTCCCTGCGTGTAGCTTCCGCTGTAGGCCGCGCCGTTTGTCAGCACCCCGATGCCCGCGATGATGCCGGCCACGTGGGAACCATGTCCGTTGCCCGAGCAGTCTAGCGGGTCATCGTCCGGAGTCGCGCCACCGCTTCCGTTATACGAATCGCCGACGAAGTCATGGCCGCCGACGACTTTGGCCGTGGGAAAACTGCCCGGCTCGATCTTGGTGGAGTTGTTCGCCGAGTAGGCGGCGGGTGTGCCGGCGCCACCGAAGTTCGCGTGGGTGTAGTCGATTCCGGAATCGATGACGCCGACGCGGATGCCGCGTCCGTCGAGGTTGGTCGCCACGCTGCTCCAGGCCGACGCGGCGCCGATCCACGGAACGCTCGTGGAGGTTTGGGGCCAATGGCTCTTCACCGCCTCCACCCTCGCGACACCGGGAATCGCCGCGAGCCTTTCAACCGAAGCGCGCGGAACACGGAAGCGGATCGCGTTGATCAACCGATGGAAACGCCCTTCCTCCTTGGCCCCCAGCGAAGCGGCTTGGGCGGTGACGGAATCCTGTTCCGTCTTGATCGCCGCGACCCTCGCCATCATCTCCGACGGGGAACGATCGGTGACCCAAACTCGCGCCGTCGGTTCGTTGGTCAGCACCGCGAAGACCAGCATTTCGTCCGGAGCCGATGTAGAAACCGCCCGAACCGGGACAGCCACGCAGCACAGGAGTGGTGCGAGAACGAAGAGACGGATTCGCAGACCCATGATGCACTGTGGCACCGGATGCGGATTCGGTTAAGCCCTCAAGTGAAACGCCCTCCGCGGCGTGACCGCCACCGGCCATTTCAGCCATAAAGAACAACGCCCGCAGCCGGAGCCGCGGGCGTTGAAGATCGATGGTTAGCCCGGTCAGTCGGGAATGTTCACCAGCTTGATCGCGCCGATGCCGCCGGGGTTCCAGTTGGTGAAGAGCACGTAGACTTCCTGCTTCGCGCCCTTGCCCGTGACATACCAGCAGGCGTCGTGGATGTGCAGCGCGAGATCGTAGCCGAGGTCGTCCTTCACCTTGAGCGTGGAGACAACCGTCCTCTTCTTGAGGTTGATGATGTAGATCGGTCCGCTGGTCTTGCCCGGGCCGTCGAGGCAGGGAGCCAACGCGTAGTCGCCCCAGAGATCCACATCGCAGACGATGCTGCCAGGTGGCAGGCCTTCGATGTCATGGACGTGCTCATGCTTCAGGTCGAAGCGTTTCACCAACCCCTCGGGACGGGCCGAGACCAGCAGGGAATTGTCGCGCGGATCGTAGGTGATGCCGTGGGGAGTGCCGGAGAATTTCTTACCGCCGAAATACTTCTCCTCATATTTCAGGGGCGAAACCGAAGCCGGCATGAACCACGCCTTGCCGTAGCCGTCCGTCACCCAGAGCTGGTTCTCGCCGACGAAAGCGACATCCGTCGGGGCGAAACCCTTCTTGTCCGCGTAGGGCTGGCCTTCAGGGATGCGCAGGATCTCGGCTTTCTGGAACGAGGTGTCGGTCAGGAAAATCTGGCCCGTCGTGTTGTCCGCCGCGGCGATGAGCGGGCGTTTGCCTTTGCGCGGAAGGATGTCCGCGCCATGCAGGTTGCCCTTCGCCATGACGGGATCGCCCTGGACGATCGAGGACTGCGTCAACTTGTTGCTGAAGGCGACCCAGCCGACCTGCTGGAGGCCCCAGTAGACCGTGTCGGTTTCCTTGTCGACGATCAGCGTGCCGTGGGCGGGTTTGACCTTCGACTGCGCCTCGGCGGGAACGGGGACGAGCTCGGGCGCGGCCACGAACTTCCAGAAGCCCTGCCCCGTGACCTTGAGGCCGGGTTCAGCCTTGATGGCCTTGGGCGCACGGACCGGCCCCTTTTTTTCCAAGGCGAACGCCAGAGGCGTCACCTCGGTGGCTTCGTGGTCGTGGGACTTGTCGCCGGTCACCTCATGGGCGTGGGCCGGCAGAGCCACCATCGCGGCAGTCAGGGCGATAACAGAAATAGTTGAACGGATCATGGTAGTGGGAACGGGGTTGGAGTCTGTGCTGGGAGTCTTCCAGACAGAATTGCCGGAAGGAAAGGGGAACTTGGCGGACGGTTGCTTGCGGCAAGAAGACCCGTCCCGGATTGTTTGTCGGATTCCGCCGGTCGGCGGCGATGGATACAGGCAGATGAGCGAATCGGACGTTGATCTCTTGCAGCGATACCGGCGGGAACGGTCGGAGGAAGCCTTCTCGGAGATCGTCCGGCGACACGTCACGCTGGCCCACTCGGCCGCGCTCCGTCAGGTCCGGCTGCCCCAGCTCGCCGCCCGGCTCTGAGAAGCCTCACGGCGGAACCCCGTTGACGGCATCCGTCGCGAGACCAGGCGCAACGCCCTCGAAAGGACCGCCATGGAACTGCACGCCATCAATTCGTGCCCATCGTAGTGGAGCCGGCTGGAAACCGTCTTCGCCGAACGCGATGGCGTAACTCCCGACCACGGACCAGACAGCCGCTTAGCTACGGTCACGACCTCTCGCCCGAGCTGGGCCCGGGTTCCCCAAATTGGAAGACGTCTCGTCTGGAACCGTCAGCATGCGCCAACGTTCTTGGAACACTGCGCGTGGGTCGAAGGGTCGGCTGCCCCGACACGGTGAACTTGCGGCATGGCCGGCAATCAGTTCGCTGGACCGATTGCTCTCAATTGAGTCCTTCATGCCACCGGCTGGGGTCCCCGCTTTTGCCGGCGACGAACTTCGAGGAGAACGGTTCCCGTCAGGAGGGCGGATCCGAAGCCGACCGTTGCGGCCTCGGGCACCGGCCGGATTTCGCCGGCGAGATGGTAGCTGTTGCAATCGCCGGCCGCGAAGACGCCGGAGTAGAACCAGCCCTGTTGGGTGCTTGAGGTCTGAAGGAAGTCGGAGATCGATAGGAGGCCGTTGCCCGAACGCTGCAGGGTGACCTTCACGGACTCGTTTTCCTGGAAGTTCTGGTTTCCGAAGTCGAAGTCGAAGTCGAAGTCGGGGTTGCCACCACCCAGGTTGCTGGCGGGTCTCTCCAAAAATGGAGCCGAGACCGAGCCGGCAAGGACCTGGAAGCTGTTGGCCTTGATCTGGAGGGAATCGAGTTTGGCCTGGTCCCCGGTCAGGTTGAACGCCCATTTCTTGAGATGGTCTCCCGAGGCCGAAGTCATGTTGAAGACCTGGAGCTGAAATACGACCGATGTGCCACCGGCTCCGGAATCCGTCAGCGTCGCCCTCAAATAGGGACCTGAGCCCGCGGTGGGCAGCGCCCCGCCAGTCTCGAAGGATCTAATGTAGTCCAAAGTCATGACGGCGCCGGAAGCGTTGTGGGTCATCCCGGTCGCGAGCACGGCGACGCTGAGTCCGGCGAGTTGCCGCCCCCCGTTTTGGGTGAAGAAGGTAAACATTCTGTCCCGAAGCGGTGCTGGTTGCGTTCCGTTCCGAGCTGTGCGAATCGACGGCGTTGCGACCGACGATTCCGCCGTTTCAAGAGAGCTTCAGCCCCTCAGGCGCGGGATTTCGTTTTCAAGTTTGCGAATGGAAGGGCCGACGTGATCACGGACCGGGCTCCAAGAACCGCCTACTCTCCGGCGGGTCTTTGGCGGCCTCGAGCACCTGTCTGTCCGACTCGGAGTCTTTTTGGCGGGAATAAAGCGGGTGTCGGCGTCTCCAACCTTGCGTATGAACCCATTTCGATCTGTTGAGCTTCGCGCTGTGGCTGCCGCGCTGGTGGTTGGCATGACCGTTTTCACCGCACGAGCGGCGGATGCGCCCAAAGATTTCTCCGTTCCTTCGGCAATTGGCGGCAAGGCCTTCAAACTTTCGTCGGCCAAGGGCAAATATGTGGCGCTTCATTTCCTCCTCAAGACCGAGTGCCCCATCTGCCTACGCCACACGCACACGTATCTGGAAAAGGCTCCCGTGTTGCCGGAGGTCACGCAGGTCTTCCTCAAGCCCGATACCGACGACGAGATCAAGAAATGGGCCCGCGACATCGCCAAGGAATCGCCAATCTACAGGGACGCGGATGCGGCGTTGGCCAAGGCCTACGGCATTCCAGACGGCTACCAGTTCCATGGCCAGGTCGTCCACTTTCCCGCCCTCGTCCTGCTTGGGCCAGACGGGAAGGAAGTCTTCCGGTATGTCGGCAAGAACAACGGTGACCGGTTCTCCTTCGACCAGTTGAAGGCGAAGCTCGTCGAACTGAAGAAGTCTTCTCCTGCCAAGAAATGATTCAATCTTCACCGACGCTGGAATCTTCATCCGGTTGCGCTGAATCGGGGCATCGGCCAGCCTACGGAATGCATTGCTTAGCCGCGGCGCTGTCTCGCCGCCTGTCCGTCGCGATTGCGGCGACACTTCTCGCGGCCATGTCGGCCATGTCACCGGCGTGCGCAACGTCGGCCGGCACCAACGCGGTTCCCTGCACGGATTCCCTCGCCGTTGTCCTCACAAAACACCTCACAAACAATCTGGTCCGTTATGCCGCCCTTAAGGCAGATAGCCGGGGGTTGGATGAGTTTCTCGGTTCGGCCGCCTCTGTTTCCCGCAAGCAGTTCGATGCGTGGCCCCAGCCCGACCAGATCGCGTTCCTGATCAATGTCTACAACGCTGCCACGCTCAAACTGGTCACGGACAACTATCCCGTGAAGAGCATCAAGAAGATCGGTGGATGGTTCAGCACCCCTTGGAAACAGGAAGTCGTCCGCCTTTTCGGGAAGACGATCACGTTGGACGAGGTGGAGCACGGCATGCTTCGCGCCGGCTACGCTGAACCGCGGATCCACTTCGCGCTCGTCTGCGCCGCGAAGGGATGTCCTCCGCTCCGCGCCGAGCCGTTCACCGGGGCAAAGCTCAAGGAACAGCTCGCCGATCAGGGTCGGCGCTTCTTGGCGCAGCCGGAAAAGAACCGGTTCGAGAACGGCGTCCTGTATCTCTCGCCCATCTTCGACTGGTTCGGCACCGACTTCACGGCGTCGAAACTCACCGTGGCCGAGTTCGTCGGGCCGTTGCTGCCCGAAGGCCAGCGGAAGGCCCTCGGGAAAGCCGACCCAAAGATCCGGTTCACGGAGTATGACTGGTCGCTGAACGACGCGTCCGGCAAGTAGGCCGTTGAACCTTTGCCCCGAATCGGATCGGGCTCTAGTCTTCCGGGCGATGCCCGATGCGCCCGCTCCCATCCCGGCCGAGAAGGATTCGCTCGTCGCGGCCTTCCTGCAGCGCCTGGGCGCGGAGAAGCACGTCTCGCCCTACACGTCGCGAAACTACGCCGGGGCCTTGGCCCACTTTGGACAATGGTTCCGTGAATCCCGTCAGCACCCGCCGGCATGGGGTGCGCTGAGCCGCGAGGATTTCCGGTCCTACCTGCGCCACCTCAGCCTGAAAAAATTCGACCGCGCCACGATCCAGCTGCGGTTTTCCTCGCTCCGTTCGTTTTACCGGCACCTGGTGCGCGAGGGCCTCGTCGAGGTTTCGCCCATCCGCAACCTCACGCTCCCGAAGCTCGTCCAGCGCCTGCCGCAGTTCATGACGCAGGATCAGGTAAGGGGTCTGCTGGAAGCTCCGGCGCAACTGGCCGCGCTGAACAGTTCACCGAAGACGGAAGAAGCCCGTCGGAAGACCGGGTTCGAGGTCGCCCGGGATTCCGCCATTCTCGAAACGATATACTCGTGCGGTCTCCGCATCAGCGAACTCTGCCGGCTGCGGGTGGAGGACATCTCGTTCGCGGAACAGACTCTGCGGGTGTTCGGCAAAGGCCGGAAGGAACGGCTCGTGCCCATCGGTGAACCGGCGTTGCGGTCCATTCGCGGTTTCTGGATGGCGACGGCGATCGCGACGGATCCGGCGTCCGTGGCCTTCCCGGCCGCGGTAGATTCGGATGAGCCCGTGCGGCCCGTGACCGTTCAGTCGAGGTTGAAGCGGTATCTGTCTTTTGCCGGACTCGATCCCAAGCTCACCCCGCACAAGCTCCGGCACAGCTTTGCGACCCATCTCCTCGACAACGGCGCCGACCTTCGGAGCGTCCAGGAACTCCTCGGCCACCAGAACCTCGCGACCACCCAGGTATACACCCACGTGACCACGGACCGGTTGAAGAAGGCATACGAGGCGGCTCATCCGCGCGGTGACGGCTGACGTCAGACGGCGTTGAGACGACGAAGGGCAAGGGCCGAACGCATCCCCAGCACGATGCTGAACATCGCCCACGCGTGGAACGCGAGCATCAGCCATTGGCCGCCGAGCGCGCAGAGCAGGGAGTCTATGGCATAGAAGACGATCCCGGTGATGAAGGCCCAGACGTGGCCCTTGCGCGCGAAAAGCCCGAACACCACGAAGAGCCCGATGACGACGAGGTTCAGCACCGCCGATAAGCCAAAGGCCGCGCTGCCGAGCCCGCCCGAGGATTGCCCGAGTTCGGAACCGATCCCGCTGATCAAGTCGGTCACCGCGAGCGCGATGATGAAGCCGAAACCCGATCCGCTCATGATCGAAACGACGTTCACCGCCGAAAGACCGGCGATCCACAGGAACCAGTCGGCCCCCGATTTGACGGTCCTGACGTGGGTCTCGGCCGCCGGTCCCGAATTGGTCGGCGGCATCGGAGGAGTGGAGGTTCCGGCCGCGACCGAAGGGCGGTTCCAGATCAATTCTTCGAATGCCCCCGCCGCCTTCCAGTCCTTGGAATCGCTGCGGTTCACCTTGGTCTCCGCAACGACGCGGCCTTCGTCGACCCAGGTCTGGAGCTGTGCGAGGGTGGCTGGGCCGTAGCTTTGTCCGTCGGTGCCGGTGATCCAGTAGGTGAGTTCCATGGTGGTGAACGGCGGGTTGGTTTTCGGGAGGCGGGCTAGTCGCGGCCGCGGAGCTTGGCGAGCAGGCGGAGGATCTCGATGTAGAGCCAGACAAGCGTCACCAGCAGGGCGAACGAGCAATACCACTCCATGTATTTCGGCGCGCCGGAATCGACGCCCTCCTCGATGGCCGCAAAATCCAGGATGAAGTTGAACGCCGCGATCGCCACGACCACGAGGCTGAAGCCGATGCCGATCGGGCCGCTGCCGTGGATGTAGGGGATGTCGGATCCGAACAGGCGCATGACGAACGACACCAGGTAGACGAGCCCGATCGCTGCCGTCGCCCCGAAGATGGCCATGGTGAAGCCGCGCGTGGCCTGGACGATGCGGAACCGGTAGAGCGCCAGCATCACGCCGAGCAGACCGAAGGTCAGCCCGATGGCCGGAGTGACGATGCCCTTGAACTTCTGCTCCATGAAAAGGGAGAGCGCTCCGAGCAATAGTCCCTCGGCCGCGGCGTAGAGCGGGGCGGTGATCGGTGACGCCTTTTTCACGAAGATCGTGATCAGCGCCAGGATGAGGCCGGCGACCACCCCGCCGATGGCGAAGACTCCTGCGAGACCGGGATTCGCGCGGCCGGTGGTCCACGTAAACGCGGCGGTCACGGTGAGGATGAGGAGCAGGATGGCCGTCTTGTGCAACGTGCCGTCGAGCGTCATGACCGCACCGGTCGATTGGCCGCGTTCGTTTTCAAAGGCGCTTGGGCGGAGAGTGGGATTCCCTGAGTTCATACCGGCGCGAGTGAACCGGGATTCCACCTTGGCGGCAACCGATTCCTTGCCTCCGGGACCTGCGGCCGACACGCTTCGGGCATTCCCACCATGAAACGCTCACTCGCCTTTCTCGCGGTCGCTCTTTGCGCTTTCCGTCTCGTCGCCGCCGACCTCGAACCCCGTCCCGCTTTGCCGCAGTTGGAGAAGTTCGAGCCCATCAAGGCGCCCCGGCCTTCCGGCCTTCTCCTCAAACAGGGGGACCGTCTCGCCATCATCGGCGACTCGATCACCGAGCAGCGGATGTATTCCCGGATGATCGAGACCTACCTGACCGCGTGCGTGCCGGAGTTGCAGGTGACAGTCCGGCAATTCGGGTGGAGCGGTGAGACGGCCGAGGGCTTCGCGCGGCGCATGACGAACGACGCGCTGCGCTTCCAGCCGACGATCGCCACGACCTGCTACGGCATGAACGACCACCGTTACCGCGCCTACGACGAACCGAACGGCCAGTGGTATCGCTCCAACCAGACCGCCATCGTTCGTGCGTTCACCGGCTCCGGCGCCCGCTTCGTCCTCGGCTCGCCCGGTTGCGTCGGCAAGATGCCAAGCTGGGTCAAAAGCGCTTCCGGCACGATCGACGACCTGAACCTCAGCCTGAACAAATTTCGCAACATCGACATCGAGATCGCACAGGCGGAGCAGGTCGGATTCGCCGACGTCTTCTGGCCGATGATCACCACCTTCCATGAGGCCCGGCAGAAGTTCGGCGACGACTACTACATATCCGGCAAGGACGGCGTGCATCCCGGTTGGGCCGGCCAGACCGTGATGGCCTATGCGTTCCTCAAGGGTCTCGGATTGGACGGCCAGATTGGCACGCTCACCGTCGATCTCGGCAAGCAGACCGCATCCGCCACCTCGGGACATGAGACCAAGGGCTTCGCCAACGGGCAGCTCAAGGTCGTCAGCCGCAAGTTCCCGTTCTGCGCGACGGGTGATCTGAAGAGCGACAACTCCATCCGCAGCGCGATGAGTCTGATTCCGTTCAATGAGGAGCTGAACCGCTTCATCCTCGTCGCCTTTGGCGGAACCGCCGCGCGCTACAAGGTGACCTGGGGCGCCGAGTCGAAGAGCTATTCCGCCGAACAGCTGGCCAAGGGCGTGAACCTCGCCGCCGATTTCGTCGTCAACCCGTTCTCCTCCGCGTTCGACAGGATCGACACCGCCGTGGCGGCCAAGCAGGAGTTCGAGACCCGGCAGATCAAGGAGCTCTTCCACGGCGCCGAAGGCCGCGAGAACATGGAGCTCACTGTCAAGATCACGGAAAAACTCCGCGCGCCGCTGGCGGCCGCCATCAAGAAGGCCTACGCGCCGGTGGAGCACACGGTGACCGTCGCTGCCGAGTAGTTCACCGGGGCGGGAGTCCGCCGCGTAGGATCTGAAGCTCCGTCTTCACGCGCTGGATGACTTCGGGCCAGTCGCCTTCGCGGCGTTGGCGGAACAGGCGCATGGTCGGATACCACGGCGAATCCTCGCGCCCCAACAGCCAGCGCCAGTCGGGCACGAACGGGAGCAACGTCCACACCGGCCGCCCCAGCACGCCGGCGAGATGGACGACGGAAGTATCCACGCACAGCACGAGGTCCAGTTGCTGAATCACGCTCGCCGTCGTCGTGTAGTCTTCCAGTTGTCCGGACAGATCCTTCAACTGATCCGGCTGCGGGAGCTGGTTGCGGTCGGCGCTCTGGGGTCCGACTTGCAGGCTGAAGAAATCGATTCCTTCCATGGCCAGCACCGGCTCGAACAACGGGAGGGCCATCGAGCGATTGCGGTCATTCGAGTGCGTCGGATTGCCCGCCCAGACAAGGCCGACCTTGATCGAACCGGTTTCCGGCAGTGCTACGACGCGCCCGGCATGGGGGGTGAGCGGAGGCTGCTCGGGAATGGTCTCCAAGGTGGTTCCGAAAATGAACGGCAGGCTCATCAGAGGGACTTCGACATCGTAGGCCGGTGGTGCCTCGCTTTCGCCGAAGACGGCCGTAGCGCCCCGGGTTCGGTTCAGCAGGCGCGTGAGGTTGTCCTGGCATTGGAAGAGGACCGATCCGCCGCGTGCCGCCACGAGCGGGAGGTAGCGCATGAGGTTGAACGTGTCGCCTGCCCCCTGTTCCGCATGGACGAGGATGCGCCTTCCTCCGAGCGGCTCGCCCTTCCAGCGCGGCCGCGGCAGGGCCTTGTGCAGATGGCTCATCTGCGGGACGCGGGAGCGCCATTCGTATTCGGCGAAGCCCTCGGCGAGCCTGCCCTGGAGCAGGAGGATGTTGGCCCGGCAGAAGTGGGCGGACGCGTGGTCGGGCTTCAGCGTGGTCACATGGGTGAACGCGGCCAGCGCGCGGTCGCAGTCGCCGAGCGAGTGTGTGGCGAGGGCCACGGCGAGATGGCTCGCCGAGTCGTCGGGTTTCAACCGGAGAAGGCTTTCGGCGACGGCCAGAGACTCAGCCGCGCGGAACTGGCCGAGCAGTGCCGCGGCCAGGTTGGCGAGGGCGTTGGGTTCGTCGGGTTGGAGCCCGAGCGCGGCGCGTGAGGCGGATTCGGCTTCCCAGTGGCGTTTCAGGTCATTCAGGGCCGACGCCAGGTTGACATGGCCGATCATGCTTTTCGGCGCAAGCCGGATGACCTCCCTGAAACATCGGGCCGCCTCGTCGGGCGATTTTGTCTCCTTGAACGCGACGCCGAGCTGGTTCCAGCCATCGGCAAAGTCCGGCTGCGCTGCCAGGAGTTCCCGGTAAAGCGCGATCGCCTCGGCGGTGCGGCCGAGGAGCATCAGCAGGCTGGCTGAATTGTTGCGCGCGTCGTTGAGGGCCGGATTCAGCGCGATGGCCCGGCTGAACGCGGCCTGCGCTTCGGGGAGCCGCTTGAGCTCCCGGAGGGCGACGCCGAGGTTGTTGTGGAACTTGGGCTGGTCAGGCTTGAGCGCGATGGCGCGGGAGATGAGCTCGAGGGAACGCTCCTGGTCCCCCTGCTGCGAGGCGATGACGCCCAGGTAGTGCAACGCGTCGGCATTGGAAGGATCCCCCGCTACGACGCGCTCGTAGACGGCGGCGGCCTCGGGCAGACGACCCGCCAGATGAAGTGCCAGTCCCTCTTCGACCGTTGTCCCTTCGCCTGAATCCATGCGTCGTTTATCGGTGCGACCCGTTCCGGTTTCAAGCCGCTTCAGAGGGTCGCTTGCAGTCCGAAGGGCGTCCTATTTCTCGAGCGTCTCGATGAAGCGGAGCAGGTTGGCGAGGTCCTGCGGATTTAGGCCGACCTGAAGGTCTTCGGGCATTAGGGAACTGTCCTCGTTGTGGAGGCTCCTGAGTTTCGATCGTTGAAATGTGGTCTCCACCCCACCGCCTTGCCGCAGCGTGACCATCGTCGGCGTTTCGCTGACGACGATGCCATCATGCTCCGTGCCGGTGTCCGTCTCGGCCTTCCAGTGGCTGAACTGCGGAGGAACTTCGCGGCTGGGATCAAGGATCGCGACGACGAGCTTTTCGCGTCCGGCGTTCTTCACCGTGATGAGATCGGGGCCCACGGCCGCGCCCGCACCGCCGGCGCGATGGCAGGCCGAGCAGCGCTCGGTGTAGATTCGATGGCCTTGCTCCGCGTTGCCCATGATTGAAACCGACGGCTGGAACTCGGCGATTACGGCGGCGCGGGTCGAAGCCGGAACGGTCCCGAAGATCTTGGCCGCGAGCGACGCGACCGCGGGATCGCGGGATTTCGCAAGCGCTGCCCGTTGCAGCCTGCCGATGTGCCCGGGATCCGTCCGCTTTGTTTCGACTGATTGGAGAAGCGCCTGCACCGCGTCGTCGCGGCTGATCAGGGCGTCGACAGCGGACGCGCGAAGGGCCGGCGGAAGCTTGGGCAGCAGGTCGATGACGGAGGTTTTCCCGTCCTCGGTCTCGAAGTCCAGAAGCGTCCGGACGGCTTCGAGGCGGACATCCTGCGGCCCTTCGGTCACCGCCGCCGAATAAATGGAGTCAAAGGCGCCTGTGCCCCGTAGTCGTCCAAGCAGTGTGACGGCGGCGGTCCGCAACGAGGCGACTGCGGAGGAGTTCGTGGCGGTCGACCGGCATTTGCCGAGGAGGTTGTTGTAGTCCCGCAACGACAGCGAATGTTTCAGGCTCATCCCGACGGCCGGCAGGCCGGTGTCGAGCGCCTTCCAGAATCGGAGGTCGTCGAGTTGCTGCACGATCGGCACGATGGCCACGATCTCGCGGCGGTTCAGTGTCGCGCTTGTTGTCTTGAGGAACCCGGCCAGCAGTTCCTCGCGCCCGGTGAAGGAGTTGGCGCTCCGGCTCAGCATCCGGAGCAGCAGCGACTGGTGTTTCGGCGGGGCCGACTGCAGCGCGAATTGGAACCAGCGGTCGCCGCCGTCGCGCAGGGCGACCTGGGTCAGAGGTCCCACCGCTTCGGCGGGAGGAATATCGCCGAGAGTGAAGGTGGCCTGCAGCCGGACGCGCACGTCGGGGTCTGCGACCAGCTTCGAAAGGGCGGCGCGGATCTCGACGGCCTCGACCCTTTTTTCGGCGAGCTTGAGGGCGTTGATCCGGACGTCGGCGGCGGGATCTCGCAGGGCGGCGACGACGTGTTCGTCCTTCAGCGCTCCCAGTCCGACCAGCACATGAAGCGCGTGGAGCCGGCCCAGCGCGGATTCCGATGTGGCGAGGAAGTTGGTCAGCTTGGGAACCGCGGAATCATCCTGCCGCTCGACGAGCAGGCGCGATGCGGTGTCGCGGTGCCAGCCGTTCGCGTGGGCGAGGGTGGCGATCAACGTGTCCGTGTCCGCCGCACCGAGTTTCACGGGTGCGGGCTGCTTGAAGTCCGCCGGAACGAGCCGGTAGATGCGGCCTCGATCATTGCCGGAATTGAGGTCGAGATGCTGCTTGATCGTCTCGGGAATCGACCACGGGTGTTCGATTACCTCGCGATACATGTCGAGGATGTAGAGCGCGCCGTCCGGAGCGTTGGCGAACTGCACGGGGCGGAACCACGTGTCTTTCGAGGCGACGAATTCCATGCCCGCCTCATCGGGCGGCCGCGTGGCCACGGGCTCGATGCCGGAGACGTCGACCTTCTTGTGATGAACGAGGTTGCCGCCGGCATCGCCGATGAACGCGTCGCCGATGAACTCCTTCGGAAAGGCATTGCCACGGTAGATCGTCCCGCCGGTCGCACCGGTGAAATAGCCCGACGCGCGGCCGCCGCCTTCGACCATTCCGGGGACTTGTCCCGAGACACGCCAATGCGTGCGGACCACACGCCACGGTTCCTCCGGGCTGATCCGGAAGACTTCGGCCGCGGGGCCGTCCGTGGGGATGTCGACCAGCGCGGGCATCGGCTGGAGGAACGGATTCCGCCGCGCGTAACGCTCCTCGAACAGGTAGGCCATGAGATGCCGGCTGTTGCTTGTGGCGAAGCGGCGGCCGGCGTTGTCGAAGCTCATGCCGTGTTGTCCGCCGCCGGTGGTGGCCTCCAGCAGCAGGGTCCTCGGATCAAAGACGAAGTCGCGGCCGCGCAGGTCGATCTCGTTGGTGAACGCGCCGGAAGGCGAGGAGATCCGGCCGCCGTTGGGTCCGGTCGCCCCGTGGATGCGGTTGTCGATGCCCCACAGGAAACTGTTCGGCAACGCCTGGACGTTGAGGCGCGCCATGCCGGCGCCGAAGCCGGTGAAGACGACCTTGCGCTCATCCGCACGTCCGTCGCCGTTGGTGTCGCTGAGCCAGAGGATGTCCGGCGTGGCCGCGACGAAGATTCCGCCCTGGGAACAGATGACCGCCGTGGGCCAGGCGAGGCCTTCGGCGTAGGTCGTGGCCTTGTCGAAACGTCCGTCGCCATCGGTGTCCTCGAGCAGGCGGATGCGCCCGAGTTTTTCGTCGCGCCGTTCGGAGTAGTCGCCCATCTCGACGACGAACATCCGGCCGTTCTCGTCGAATGAAGCGGCGATCGGGTCGCGCACGAGCGGTTCGGCCGCGACGAGCTCCAGCTTGAATCCGCGCTTCACTTGGAAGGTGCCGAGGGCATTCGTCGCCTCGACGGCGGGAAAGCGCGGGAGGTCGTTGGTCGAGACCTGTGGAGCCGCTGCGGCCAAGGAAGACAGAGTCATCGCCAGCAACAGCGCGAGCAGGCTGCACATAGCGCGGGTGGCGCAGGCCTCCGGCCTGCTGTTCCGGGCGTCCCGCCCGGAACGGTTTGTGGCCTCCACCCGGAGCGCACGAGCCACAGGAGCCGGCGCGCCCGCCTCGCGGCCGTTTGGAAGCACGAGGCCACTGGTCAGGCCCGCTTCGTCCCGGTCACGCTTGGCCGTTCCGGGCCGGAGACCCGGAACAGCAGGCCGGAGGCCTGTGCCACCCGGCGGCACATTGATTCTCATAGTCCGAAGAACTTCTTGGAATTGCCGAAGAGGATCTTCCGCTCGATCGCCTTGGTCGGAGCGAGGCGGCGGATGGCGGCTATGGTCTGGGTCCCTTGGCAGCCGGGGCCGCGGCCGAGCACGTCGTTGCAGTCGCTGCCGAACAGGATCTTGTCATGATGGCGTTCGAGGAACCCGCGCGTGTGTTCCTCGTCGCGCAGCAGCGCGTTGAGACCGGAGCCGGCGGACATGTCGGCGAAGAAGTTCGGGTAGTCCTTGAGATAGCGATCGGTCAACCCGCCCGCAGTCACCTTGCCCGTGGGATAGAGGACCTTCGGTTCGCACTTCGCATCGATGTGCGCCCACATGGTCTGCGCGTGGCCGATGAAGCGGACCTGGGGAAACTTCTCCAGCACCGTGTGGAACCGCTCGAAGTGGTGGTTGTAGGTCTCGTGCTGGAAATGGCAGAGGATCGGAACCGAATGGGCATCGGCCAGTTCGCAGAGACCGCGGAACTCAGGCGAGTCGCAGTCCACGCCGAATTTCTGTTCCCCGATGCCGATGGCCCCGCGCTTGAGGAATGCCCCGATGGTCGTCCGGGCCTCGGCGTGGTCGGTGATTTCGTTGGCGAAGAAACGGAACGACTGCGGGCGGGCCTTGGCGAAGGCTTCGGCTTCGGAGTTGCCGCTGATCTGGGCGGCGAGGCCGTTGGATTTGCCGTTGTGGGTCGACGCGACATCAAGCACACGTCCGGCCGGGAGGAGGATCGTCATCGTGACGCCCATGGCCTTCTGGTGCGCGATGAACTGGTCGTCGGTGCGGCCCGAGTAGTTCAGGTGCTGGTGGATGTCGATGATCGGCTCCGGCGCATCCTCGGCGACGAGCGGACCGGCGATGGCTGCGGAGGCGACGAGACCGAGGAACCTCCTGCGAGAGCAGCTTTTCTGAATGGCGAATGGCGAATGGCGAAGGTCGGACGACGTTTCGAGGGCGAAGCCGGAAGCATGCGCGCGCCTCGGGCTTCGGGCTTCTTTCGGATCGCGGGGAGTTGGCATTCGGGATTCCAGGATATCAGTCGTGTCTGACCTCGTCGAAGCGCGCGTCGGCGAAATCCAGCCGGTAGACCATTCCCGCAAAACCGATCGCGTAGATATTGCCCGCCTCGTCGGTGCCGAACGAGGTGAGCGCCTGTGGCACGGTGCCGATCTGGCGGACGGTCTTGAGAACGCCGTTTTCCTGGGTGAGGCCGAAGATCCTCTTGGATGTATAGTCGCCGAAGACATAGACGCCGTAGAAGGACGACTGTTTGTCACCGCGATAGACGTAGCCGCCGGTGATGGAGTTCCCGTATTTGCGGCGGTAGGCGAACACGGGCGGCGTGAACTTGCGGCCTTCCACCCTGAATTGGTTGGAGAACGGTTCGAAGCCTTCGAAAACGTTCCAGCCGTGGTTTTCCCCGCGATGGACGATCGACACTTCCTCGGCCCGATCCTGTCCGACGTCCGCCATCCAGAGATCTCCGGTCACCTTGTCGAAGCTGAAGCGCCATGGGTTGCGGAATCCGTAGGCCCAGATCTCCGGGCGCACGTCGGCTTGTCCGACGAAAGGATTGTCCCTGGGGATGGCATACGCGTTGGAGCCTTCCTGCCGGTCCACGTCGATGCGCAGCATCTTGCCGAGCAGGAGGCGCAAATTCTGGGCGTGGCCGTTGGGGTCGTTGTGCGGTCCGGTGTCTCCCATGGGGAAGTAGAGGAAACCGTCCGGCCCGAACTCGATCCAGCCGCCGCTGTGGTCCTCGGCCACGCTCACGGTCTTGATGATGCGCCGCGCGGGTTTGCCTGAATCGGCGGTGAAGTCCGCGGAGAATTCCTTCTCAACCACAAGCGTGGCGACGGTTCCTTCCTCGAAGACCTGGTGCTGGAGATAATACTTCCGGTTGGTTTTGAACTTGGGATGGAAGGCGATGCCCAGAAGTCCATTCGGCCCTCGGTCGCTGAAGACTTCCTTCGTCAGGTCGGAGAAGACGGTCTTCGTCTCGTTGGTCCCCGACTTCTTCATCATCCAGATCATCCCCTTCTGGTGTAGCACGAGGAAAGCGTCCGGATAGCCCGGCACTTGATGGAGGGCCGTCAGGCCGGTGGGCACGCGGCCGCGGGGAATTTGCAGAGCCTGCGTGAAGAACGGTTCGACCCTGATTGGCTTGGCCAACTCGGGGATGACCGCCGGCATTCCGCGGTCGCTGACGAGCGTGTTCTCCGGCTGCCGCAGGGTGGTGAGATACTCTGTGAGGTCCGTGAATTCCTGCAGCGACAGGCCGGCTTGCAGCCCTTCCGGCATGAGCGACGTGGCGCTGCCTTCCTGGCGTTTGATGTCGGCCTTGGCGAAGCGCATCAGCTTTCCGTCGGCGCCCATCAACTGGACTTCGGTCGCGTTGGATTGCTTGAGCACGCCTTGGAATTCCTCGCCGGCTTTGGTCTCGATCAGGACCGTGCCGTAGCCCGGCGAGATCGTCGCAGAAGGCGTGAGCACGGAATCAACAAGGTCACGCCGCGCAAAGGCGTCTCCCGCGGCGAAGAGATCGGGTCCGGCCTTCGATGCTTTGCCGTCGATGGAATGGCATTTCGCGCACGCGAGTTTCTGTTCATCGGCGAACAGTTTTGCGCCACGGGCCGCATCGCCCTCATGGGTCAGGGCGAACTTGCGATAGGCATCGGGGCTCGGAGTCTTGCCGGCTTGGGGAGGGCCTTGCGCGAGCGCGGAACCTCCCACGGCGGTGACCAAAGCGAAGGCGCGCAGAGCGCGGAGGCAGGTGGCGGCAGTTGTCGTCATGGTAAATGGGCGGGCCTGTTCAGCCGACCTTCCAAGCCCCGCGATGCGGGACGTTCAGCCACTCGGCCCTGCCCGTGCCGTCGGTGAACTTCTCGCGCTTCGGGTCCCACTTGAGCGCCTCGCCGTGGTAGTAGGCCATGTTGACGAGGTGGCAGACGCTGACGGTGCGAGCGCCGATCTCGACGTCGCAGATCGGCTTCTGGCGCGAACGGATCGAGGCGAGAAAGTCGGCCTTGTGGTCGGCGCTGTCATAGAGCCGGACTGCCTTCGCGGCCAGATGGTTTCCGGCGACCTCGTCGAGGTTCTTGATGCCCTCGGCGATCTTCTTGCCATCCAGCGTCAGTTCGAACTTGCCGCGGCTGACGAAAACAACGCCCGACTTGCCGTGGAACCAGATTCCATTGCCCGGCTGCTTGTCGGACTGGTGGGTGACTTCGACGCCGGTGGCGTAGCGCAGGCGCACGCCGCTCTGCGCGTCGGGTTTGTCGGCCGGCAGAATCTCCACGGGACCGCTGTCGTCCATGCCGAGGCCCCACTGCGCGATGTCGAAGTGGTGCGCGCCCCAGTCGGTGACCATGCCGCCGCCGAATTCGCGGTAGGCGCGCCACATGGGGAAATGTTTATGGATGCCGCGCGGGCTGAGGATGGAGTTGTAGGGACGCACGGCGGACGGCCCGAGCCACATGTCCCAATCGAGGCCGGGTTCGGCCGCTTCCTCCGCAAGGTCACAGGGCTTGCCCGGACCGCCGACGCCGACATCGACCCGCTCGATCTTGCCGATGACGCCGTTCCGGACCAACTCGCAGGCGACGCGGAATTCCTTCGACGACCGCTGCATCGAGCCGGTCTGGAAGACGCGCTTGTTCGACCGGACGGCCTTCACCATCGCGCGCGCCTCGACGATCGACTGGCACAGCGGCTTCTCGCAGTAGATGTCCTTGCCCGCCTTGGCCGCCGCGATGGCGATGTAGGCGTGCCAGTGGTCAGGTGTGGCGATGACGACTGCATCGATGTCTTTTCGGGCGAGCAGTTCGCGGAAATCGTTGTAGGCGTCGCAGCCCTTGAACGATGCGTCGTTCTTTTTGGCGTAGAAATCGTCGACGCGCTTCTTGGCGTCATTGCGGCGGGTGGTGTCGACGTCGCACACGGCGACGACCTGCGTCTCCGATTTTCCGAGGAACCCGCCCATCAACCCGCGCGCCTGGATGCCGACGCCGATGAAGCCGAGCGTGATGCGGCCGTTCGGCTTCGTCGCCGCCGCCCAGACGCTGGAAGGCAGGATGAACGGTGCGCTGGCCACAGCAGCGGCCTTGAGGAAGGAACGGCGATCGAGACGTGCGAGCGGTTTCATGGGATGAAGGTAGTTTCCCCACCCAAGCCCGGAGGACAACGAGGAATTCATCTCCCTGCCTGTCCCCAAAGTTAACCGATCCGACAATTCGAAACCCGAGCATCTTCCGCTGATCGCCTGAAGTTCGCAGCAAAAGAGGCGACCTGTCAGTTCTTGGAACGCTTCTTCTCGGCCTGGGCTTCGTAGAGTGAGTCGATATAGTTCAACCAGCGCATGCCCACTAGGGCACGGGACCGGAGCTGGTATGGGTTGTGGGGCTTCACCAGGTAGTCGTCTACTCCGACGGCCAGCGCCTCCTTCATTTCCTTGACGCTCCCCAGCGTGCTTAGGACGGCGGTGAACACATAGGGGGTCAGGTGGGTGCTCCTGATTTCGCGGACCAGGTCCAATCCTCCAAAACCGTCCCGAAACCGTCGTTCCGAGATGACCAGCCGGGCCGGTGTTTCCTTGAAGGCAGACCAGAGTTCGGTCGCCGTTCCGAAAGTTCGGACGTTGAAGCCGTCCAGCACAAGATTGTCCTCCATGTGGGATCTTTCGTCCCGGTTTTTAACGGCGAGATAAAGCTTCAGGTTGTTCAGATTGACCATGGGTTGTCCTATTGGTTTGGGTGAACTGTGGTTCCCGTCACGTCGATTTTATCCCCTGGAGACGACCGGTAAAGCACGTGTTTTTGATGGACGGCCCCGGCAGGGATATAGAGGGTGATGAGGGGGCGGCTCGAGCGCTCGTTTTTACCGTTCACCGAATGAGCAACATTGAAGTCATCATCTGTCTGGTCCTGCTTTTCATGGCGGTGCCCGACCTGTGCCTCAAACTGGGCAGGCCCGCCCTCGTGTTCTCCGCTTTCACCTTGTTTGGAATGGTGCTGGGACCCGCAGTCAACGTGGAAGTCCGCACCATGCTGCAGCAGGCCGGCCAAGTGGGGTTCCTCCTCCTGTTGTTCGAGGTGGGGCTGGAGGTCGATCTTCCCCCGCTTGCCACGTTCGCGGGACCGCTGCGGTTCTCGGCCGCCTGGGCGTTGATCCAGTATCCCATCGCCTTCGGTCTCGGGCTCATGACGGGACTGAACCTGCTGCAGTCTTTTGTCGCCGCCGCCGCATTGACGGCATGTTCCGTCGGTATGGCCTATCCCGCGTGGAAGAACTATCCGGGACTTAGCGAGGCACCAAGGCAGTTCATCCTCCATGCGATGGTGGCCCTGGAGGTGATGGCCATCGTGGTCCTGGCGGTGGAGACGACGGTCCTCAAAAACGGGTTGAGCTGGTCGGTGCTGCTCAAGCTGGCGGGGGTCGTGGCCACGATCTTCCTGATCGCGCGGTTCGCATCCCACCTGAAGCCGCTGTTCCAGACCATCCTTGAGAGGACGACCAAGTGGCGCATCCATTGGCTCGTGCTCCTCGTGCTCGGCGTCTGCGCCCTGGGGGAACGCCTCGGACTGGACGCGGCGAAGACCGCCTTCTTCCTGGGATTGGCGATGAGCAGCGCCCGGCACAAGGGGCTTTCCCTGGAGGAATACATCGCGCCCGTCAGCCATCGTTTTCTCATCCCGGTGTTCTTCGTCGCCCTGGGATTCCAGATCGATCTGAAATTCCTCGCCGACTGGGTGGCTCTGTCGGCGCTGGTTTCGGCCGGGGTTCTCCTTGGTGCCCGCGAGGTCCTCCATCGCCGCTGGCTGAAGACCGGCGGCGACTCCAAGGCATTCCTGCTGCTTTGTCCCAACCTCACCATGGTCGCGCTGGCGGCCAAGGCGATGGTCGATGCGGGAACCGACTCCCGGCTGACAGCCTGGCTGGTTATGACAGGCCTCTTCATGACGGTCCCTTCGCTTCTCCTCCTGCCCTCGGGCGAATCCGCCCCCGACGCCAAGCCGAGCTGACTTGGGAGCCCCTCGGCCGGATGGCCGGACCGGCTTGAGCGACGTCTTTGACAAGCGAGTCCTTGACCCTTGCATCCCGGAGTGAAACCAGCTGGTCTGCGTCCGACGAAGGGACAAGCACCATGCCGACCGCATCTCAAAACGACGCGCCCGCGGAGACCTTCAAGGTCCGCCGCAAGGACGTGGACCTGCGCCTGGTCCCGGCGGGATTCGCCACGTTGATCCTGCTGGGGACGGTCCTTCTTCTTCTTCCGATGTCGCAGAATCCCGGCAAGGACATCGGCTGGCTGGACGCGCTCTTCCTTTCCACCTCGGCGACTTGCGTGACCGGCTTGTCCACGGTGAACGTGGCCGAAACATTCGACGTCTTCGGCCAGGCTGTCCTGCTGGTGCTGATCCAGGCCGGAGGGCTCGGCATATTCACGGCAAGCCTTTTGCTGGTGCTCATGAGCGGGAACCGGCTGTCGCTTTCCGACGAGCAGGCGATCCATGCCACCGTCGGCCGGCTTAAGCAGGCCCGTCCCATCGACGTGTTCATCTACGCCTGCGTCTTCTTGTTGATCCTGGAGCTGGCGGGGACGGTTTCCCTTTTCACACTGATGATGGAGGCGGATCCCCGGGCTGAAACGGGCCGGGTGCTATGGACCGCCGCATTCCATGCGGTGAGCGCGTTCTGCAACGCCGGCATCTCGATCCAACCCGACGGCTTCGCCCATTGGCGGGGGAATCCCGCCATGCTCGGGGTCGTGTCGGGGCTCGTCATACTCGGAGGAATCGGGTTGATGACGCTGATCAACCTGCGCTTCTACAAATTCTGGCGCCGGGACCCCAGGCGACGCGGCCAAATCACGTTGCAGACGAAGTTATCCGTCGTCTCGGCGGCCGGGCTGCTAGTCATCGGCACCGCCGTCTCCTGGATGTTTGAAACCGGCCACACCCTCAGGGAGGCGTCCCTGTCGGAAAGCCTTTCCTGGTCGTTCTTCCATTCCACCATGTCGCGCACGGCGGGCTTCAACGTCGTGGACATCGGACAAATGAACCCGCCAACCCTGCTGGCCACGCTGGGGTTGATGTTCGTCGGGGGCGCTCCCGGGTCCATGGCCGGTGGAATCAAGACGCTCACGCTGGTGGTCCTGCTGCTGACGGCCTGGGCGGCGTTGCGGCGACGGGACGAAGTGCAGTTCTGGAACCGCCGTCTGCCGCCGAAGCTTACCTTCGTGGCCACGATGCTCGCCCTGTTCGGCGTCTTCTGCGTCGTGATCGGGGTCGGGCTGCTCATGCTTTTCGAGGATGGCCGCCCCGCATCCGAGACCAGCCAGCACTGGCTCGCGCTGGTTTTCGAGGTGGTCTCGGCGTTCGGGACCGTCGGTCTCAGCACCGGCGTGACGCCGTTGCTGGGCGGACCCGGAAAGGCCGTCATCATTTCCCTGATGTTCACGGGACGCATCGCCCCGCTGGTGCTGGCAGTCTATCTGGCCCGGCCGACAAACCGACGCCCGGTCCGGCATCCGCACGAGGAGCTGACACTGGGCTGAGCGCACGACACTACATGGCACAACGCATATTCATCATCGGAGCGGGACGGTTCGGCGCGCACCTGGCCACGAGGCTGTCCGAGTTCGGGTGCGAGATCGTCCTCGCCGAAAAGAACGCCGAACGCGTCGAGGATCTCACCGAGGACGGGTTTCACGCGGTCGAAATGGACGCCGAGGACTTGGCCGCCCTGAAGGAGGCGGGCGTCCAGGACGCCGACGCGGTCGTCGTGAGCATCGGCGAGAACATGCAGGGCAGCATCCTCACGACGCTCCTGCTGAAGGAACTCAAGGTGAAGCGGCTCATCTGCCGCGCCCTCGACGCCCGGCACGCCACCGTGCTCGAAAAGCTCGGCGCCGACCTGGTGATCCTCCCGACGCGCGACATGGCCTACCGGCTTGCCGAGCGGTTGTGCGACAACGCCTGGAGCGACCGCCAAGAGCTTTGCGGGGACTACCTCCTTGCCCAGATTCGGCTTGGGCCGGCCCTGCACGAGAAGACCGTATCCGAAGCGTCGCTCCGCGAAACCTACGGCATCAACGTGGTGCTGATCACGCGCGCCGGTGTTGACAAAAAGCCCAGGGCCCATGAGCCGTCGCCGGCACTCAAGATGCAACGTGGCGACGTAATGTTCGCATCGGGCCTGCGTGAGAAAATCAACCGATTCGAGAAGGAATGCGGCCTCAGGGAATGACCCTCCATCCTTTGGTCACCGCAACAGCGCCTCGTTCGCGCCGACTTTCCAGATCTTCCCATCCGCGCGGACGTAGAGCGACTTGTGGGCGATCGACGGGGTGCCGAGGACGGTCTTGCCGAAGTCCAACTCGCTGGTGATCGCGCCTTCCGGGGCCGTGGTGTCGACGACTTGGAGCACGCCCTTCTCGTTGACGCAGTAGAGGAAGTTGCCCGACGCGACGGGCGTCGCGCTGAAGGACCCCTTCATGCGGAGCTGCCAGAGGCGGTTGCCGGTGACCGCGTCGCCGCAGGTGAGAACCCCGGCGTTGTTGATCGTGTAGATGCGTTTGTTGAGCACGACCGGGCTCGCGGTGGCCGGGCTTAATTGGCCGGATTTCCACAGCTGTTTCGGAGCGGAGCCGTCGGCCGAAGGCTCCAACGCGGTGATGCCGCCGGACGGGACGAAGACGATCCCATCGGCCACGGTGCTCGACGGAATGGTCGACGCACCGCCCGCGAAATTCCAGACGGTGCGGCCGCTCGCGGGATCGATGGCGGCGAGGCCCTTGCCGGATTGCAGGAGGACCTGGGTTTTTCCTGCGGCGTCGTTCAGCAAGGCGGGCGAAGTCCAGTTGGCCATCTTGGGCCGTTCGAGCTTCCAACGGTTCACGCCGGTCCTCACGTCGATCCCGGCGGTGAAGGAGTCGCTGTCGTTCTCCGACATCACGACGAGCGCGCCGTCGGCGACGATGAGCGAGGACGACATTCCCAGGCTGTTGCCGGCGTTCGGATAGTCGCTCATCAAACCGCGAAGCCACTGGAGGTTTCCATCGAGGTCGAGGCAGACGAGGTCATTGGAGGAGAAGACGGCGAACACGAGTTTGCCGTCGCTCGCGGGCGTCGGTGCGGCGACGCAGGTCTTCTCATGGGAAATCGTCCGGCCGGTGGCCCAGAATTGCCGCTCCCAGAGCTTGGCCCCGCTGAGGGCGTTGAGGCAGATCACGTGCAGGCGTTCCTGCTTCGGCCCGCTCGAGCAGGTCACGAAGAGGCGGTCGCCCACGATGATCGGGCTGCTCAATCCGCGCCCGGGAAGATCAATCGCCCAGGTGATGTTCTTCGCGTCGAGCCTGGCCGGAAGCCCGGCGTCGCCGCCGAGGGCGTTGGCCGATGCGCCGCGGAACTGCGGCCAGTCGGCGGCCGTCAATTGGAGCGAAACGGCGAGGAACAGGGCGTAGGTCGGGAGTTTCATGGCGGTGCGGAGAAAGTCGGGTTCAGGGTTTCGCCTGCGCGATGGGTGTGCCGATGGCGTCGGTCACGCGAAGCTGGAAGTTCCAGTTCTTGGTCCATTCCTCCTTCTGCTCGTTCTGGCAGACCTTCACGAGGATGACGTTCCGGCCGGCCTTGAGATCGGCGGCGACGCGGTATTGATCGATCTCCATGTTGCGGTGGTATTCGTCCCGGCCGAAGAGCTCCTTGCCGTTGAGCCAGATTTTCCAGCCGTTCTGCGAGCCGAGCCGGAGCTCCACTTTCTTCGCCTTGTCCGAAAAGAAGGTCGTCGTGGCGTAGCCGGTCACTTCCTTTAGGTCGCCGAACGGTTTGTTGAGATCGACGATGCCGTAGTCGTCCTTCGACTTCAGTGCCACCCAGCGGGTCTTGCCCGCCTTGCCGTCGAGTTCGGCGTTGAGGTCGATGGACTGCTCGGGCGGAAACACCGTGGCGAATCCGGCCCGGCCCGTGTTGTCGAACGGTCCGATGGCCTTCCAGTCCGTCAGCCATCCGAAGACGGCGGGCAGATCCACCGTCTGGCCTGCGGTCTTGAGCTCCTTGGCGATCAGATCGACCTGGTCGACATCCCGTGCGAGGCGCAGGGCCGATTGGAAAACCGGCACGGCGCCGTTCGTGTTCCCCGCCCTGGTCAGGGCCGTGGCCTGGTCGACGAGCTGTTGGATCGCCTCGCGTCGAATTTCGGTGCTTGGATCTTCGCGAAGGGTGGGGAGAAGGCTGGTCGCGCCGGCGGGATCGGCTTTGGCGATCAGCTCATAGGCCAGGCGCCGCGCGCGCGGATGGTGCGAAGTGTCGGCGAGAAACTTCTTCAGATCGGCCACGGGAAGTTTCCGGCCGGCGGCTTCTTCGCGGCCCGCGACCGTGTCGACGGCGGACCTGAGCCAGTTCAATGCGAGGTCATTGGCGCCGTCCATCGCGGCCAGGATCGTCGTCAGCGACGCGCCGTTGGCCGACGACAGTTTCTTCCACGCGGCCGTCGCCTCGGCGTTGCCTTTGCCTTGGGGACCGACGGCGCGGATGGTCTTGATTTGCTCGGCATAGCTCGGCGCCGAGGCGGCGTGCGCGATCAAACCGGTGGTCAGGAATGCCAGGAGGAGGGCGGAGGATGGTTTCATGGCCGGAAAATGTGGATGGCTCGTAACAGCGGCGCGGACCGAGGGCAACGACGTTCTCGTCGCCCGTGGTGCAGGCCCGGTTGAGACTCAGGGTTTGGAAGAGCCGAGAGTGGGTTCGCCCTTCATCCAGCCGAGCGAGGTCAGGAACTTGTCCGTCTCCGTAAGCGTCTCGGTGAACCAGCGGTTGTTTGCCGTGTCGCGGTTGAAGAAGCCGTGTCCGGCACCGGCGAAGACGTGCGCGTCGCAGCGCGCGCCGGCCCGCTTCATCGAGGCCTCGAAGTCGTGGAGGACGGACACGGGAATCAGCGCGTCCTTGTCGCCGAGGAACACGACGGTCGGCGGGGCGTCCGTGGTCACGTTGTGGGCCGGGGAGTATTCCCGATAGCGATCGCCGACGCGTTCATGGCCCCACTGGCCAGGACCGTTGTCGAACACGGGATTGAAGAGGACGAGCGCGTTGGGTTTACAGGAAACCTTGAGGTCGTCCTTCGGATCATCGATGCCGGGCACGAGTGCAGTGAAGGCCGCGAGATGGCCGCCGGCGGAACCGCCCGCCGCCGCGATGCGTTGCGGATCCACTCCAAGATCGGTGGCGTGGGCACGCACGTAGCGCATGGCGGACTTCGCGTCGTTGCAGCAGACGGTGGGCGGTCCCTTGTCGCCTTTCGGAATGGTGCGGTAGTCGACGCGGATTCCAACGAGGCCGCACGTGGCGAGATACTCGCTCTGCTTCACGAATTGCGTCGGGGTTCCTCCAACCCAACCGCCTCCGAAGTAGAAGACGACGGCCGGGCGTTTGTCGGTCGGTTTCCAGGCGGCGGGTTTGTCGATGAACAGCTTCAGCTCGCGGCTTTCGACGCTCTTGTAGACTACGGGCTCCCCGGTCGGCGCTGGTTTGGAATCCGCGGCGTGGATGGCGACTGCCGATAGGAGGGCGAAGGCGACGAGTGTGATCGGGAATGGTTTCATGGGCGGTGGACTGTAAGGCTGGTAGCAGTCCCGCGCACGACCGGCAACGTTGGTTTGGGACTGGGGCTTGCGACCGCGACGTTGCATCGCCGTCGCTGGGGTCGCTACGTTGCCGGTCATGAAGCCTTTCCTGGCAGCTTTGGCGCTGGTGCTTTGTGCAGTGGTGAGTCCGGCGGCCACGCGGCCCAACATCATCTACATCCTCTGCGATGATCTCGGCTACGGCGACGTGAAGTGCCTGAACCCACAGGGCAAGATCGCCACGCCCCACGTCGACAAGCTGGCTTCGGAGGGAATGATCTTCACCGACGCGCATTCCAGTTCGTCCGTCTGTTCGCCGACCCGCTACGGCATCATGACCGGCCGCTATAATTGGCGTTCACGTCTCCAAAGCGGCGTTCTCGGCGGGCTCAGCCCCCGCCTGATCGAGCCCGGCCGCCTGACGGTAGCGCAGTTCTTGAAGGACCAGGGCTATCACACCGGCTGCATCGGCAAGTGGCATCTGGGAATGGATTGGGCCAAGAAGACCGGCGCGGCGGTGGCGGAACTCGGCATCGAGACGGCCGACCAGTCGAAGGGGATCGATTTCTCGAAGCCCATCGTGAACGGACCGAATAGCGTGGGCTTCGACTTTTATTACGGCATCAGCGCGTCGCTCGACATGGTGCCCTACACGTTCATCGAGAACGACCGTGTCGCGAAGCTGCCCACGGTGGAGAAGGACTTCCCGATGTTCCTCGGCCGTTCCAACGGCAAGACCCGGCGTGGACCGGCCGCACCGGACTTCGAGGCGGCAGACGTTCTGCCGACCCTTGCGACCAAGGCGACAGACTACGTGAAGTCCCGCGCCGCTGACGCCAAGGCGGGCAAACCTTTCTTCCTGTATCTCCCGTTGCCGTCTCCGCACACGCCGATTGCGCCGACCAAGGAATGGCAGGGCAAAAGCGGGCTGACCCATTACGCGGATTTCGTCATGCAGACCGATGCAGTTGTGGGCGGGCTCATGGCCGAGCTGGATCGGCAAGGCCTTGCTGCGAACACCCTCGTCATCTTCACCAGCGACAACGGCTGTTCGCCGGAAGCCAACTTCCCCGCGCTCGCCGCGCTGGGTCACAACCCGAGCCATGTCTTCCGCGGCCACAAGGCGGACGTCTTCGATGGCGGCCATCATATCCCCTTCATCGTCCGCTGGCCCGGCCGGGTCGCGCCGGGCACCAGGTCCGACCAGATCATCTGTCTGACCGATCTCATGGTGACGACCGCCGACATCCTCGGCGTGAAGATTCCGGCCACGGCGGGCGAAGACAGCGTCAGCATTCTCCCGATCCTTGAAGGCAAAGCCGCCAAGCCGGTGCGTGAAGCGATCGTCCACCATTCGATCAACGGCTCCTTCGTCATCCGGCAGGGGAATTGGAAACTCGCGATCTGCCGCGACTCCGGAGGCTGGAGCGAACCGCGTCCCGGTGCCGCCAAGAACGCGGGCCTGCCCGACGTCCAGCTCTATGACCTCGCGACGGACATCGGCGAACAGGCGAACCTGCAGGACAAACATCCCGAGATCGTCGCGCGCCTGACCAAGCTCCTCGAGAGATACGTGGCGGATGGTCGCAGCACGCAGGGGCCCAATCAGACGAACACCGTGCGGGTGGACATTTGGAAGACCGTCAAAACCAAGCCCAAGGTCGCGGTCAAGAAAGGGGTCTGATCTGGGATAGCTCTCCGTTTTGGAGAGGAAGAATGGTGCGCGATGCAGGGTTCGAACCTGCGACCCCTACCGTGTCAAGGTAATGCTCTACCACTGAGCTAACCGCGCACTTGCCGAAGCGGACGAGGAAGAAAGCGGATTCGGAGGACTTTGCCAAGAGGGTTTTTCAGACATGGAACCCTGACCTACATCCTTCCATGCCGGATGATCGAGATCAGCAGCCAGATGCCCATGAAGCCGCTGAACACATAGCCGATCAGGCCGATCACGGGCACGTCGTGCCATTTGGGCGGGATCCTGGCGTGGATGACGAGCGACGAGGCGATGAGCAGAGCCGCCAGGACTAGGGCGAAGGAAAGCCGGTTGCTCGCGCGTTCGAGCGTGTTGTCGAGCGGTTCGAGGCCCTCATGGCGGAAGGTGATCTTGGCCTTGCCGCCCTTGATCGTGGCCAGCGTGCGCCGGATCTCCATGGGGAGTTCCTTGAGGAAGGTCGAGGCGTCGCCGCCGAAGGACAGGAGGTGGCGGAGGAGGCGCTTGGGACGGACGCGGTTGATGTGGACTTCACGGAGGAACGGTTTGGCCTGTTCAAGCAGGTCGTGCGACGGGGCCAGGCGGCTGACGAGATTCTCCATCAGGCTGAGCGCCTTCATCATGGTGAAGAGGTCGGCCGGCATCGTCAGGCTGTGTTTGCCGGTCAGGCGGAAGAGGTGGGTGACCAGCTTGCCGAAGACCATTTCGCCCATCGGCCGGTAGAAGTTCTGGTGCATGAAGTCCGAGATGTCGGCCTCCAGACCGGGGCGAGGCGGATCGAGTTCGGCGTCGGAGAGCTTCAGAAGGGCGCTGGACACGGCGGCTTCATCGCGCAGGGCGATGCCGGTGACGAGGTCGGCGAAAACCTCGCGGGTGCGATGGTCGAGGAAGCCCATCATGCCGAAGTCGAGGAAGCAGATCACATTGCCGGGAAGGATGTGGATGTTCCCCGGATGCGGGTCGGCGTGGAAAAAACCGTGGACGAAGATCTGTTTCATCAGGAGGTCCGCGATGCGGGTGGCGATCTCCTTGCGGTTCAAATCCGCCGCTTCGAGCGCCTCCATGTCCGAAGCCTTCACGCCCTCGATGCGTTCCATCGTCAGGATCCGCTGGGTCGATGTCTCCCGGTAGACGATGGGCACATGCAGCGTGGGTTCCTTGTCGAACTGGTGGGCGAAGCGCTCGAGGTGCGTTGCCTCCGTGCGGAAATCGAGCTCCTCCTCCAACCGCTTGGCGAATTCGGCCACGACCGCCGTGGGCCGGTGAACCAGCCATCCTTCGACGTGGTTCTCCAGCAGCCCGGCGACCCGGGCCATGATCTGCAGGTCCACCCGGACGATCTTCTCGATGTCGGGCCGCTGGACCTTGATGACGACGCGGTGTCCGGAAGCGAGGATGGCGGAATGGACCTGGGCGATGGAGGCGGAGCCAAGGGGGGCTTCGTCGACCGTGATGAAGTTCTCCGAGAGCGGGCCCTTCAGCTCGCGTTCGATGACTGCGCGGACCTCGGAAAAGGGAATGGGTGGAACCTGGTCATGAAGCTTGGCCAGTTCATCGACCAACGCCTTCGGCAGCAGATGCGAGCGCGTGGAAAGAAGCTGGCCCAGCTTGATGAACGTGGGTCCGAGCTCCTCGAAGGCGCGCCGCAGCCGTTCATGCGGCGTGAGGAGCGCGATCTCCTGCTGCTGGAAACGGATCCGCTGGAACGACCACCGCAGCGCGCTGGGCAGCGGCAGGCGGCGCACGAGGTCCTCATAGCCGTATTTGAGGAACACGCCGATGATGGTCCGGTAGCGCTGGACGTGCTCCACCGCGCGGCCGATCTGCCTGAATCGATTAAACAGCATGGAATCTTTGGCTCCTCGAGGATCGAAGCCGTCGGAAACGTTTCACGGGATTCGGCAATCGGCCAGTCCGGAGTCGGGCCCCTGAACCGAGGGGCCGCCTGTCGCCGGTAGGGCGCGTCACTCCGTGCGCGCCGCCTCTGGGCCAGCGGATGATTGTCCGGTCTCTCGCGGAAAGCCTCGAGCGAACATCGTCGTTTTAGCGGAGCTGCCGAAGCCGGGTGGGGCTCCGGAAATCCGGCTGGGGCGGCGCGCACGGAGTGACGCGCCCTTCCGCACGCTGGTTCGGGGGCGGGGGGTGAGGCATCCGTCCTCTAAACACGGTCCGCGTCCAGGCTGCTCTCTATGGAACCTTCGCGGTGATTTCCGCGACCTGTTTCTCCAGATCACGCAGGCGCTTGATCATTTCGGGAAGCTGCTGGGCGGCGATCCACTGCCGTTTGGTCTGCTTGTCCGGTTGGGCGGGAATTCCTAGGACCGTTTCCTTGTCGCCGACATCGCGCATGACGCCGGACTTGGCGCCGACGGTGGCCTGGTTGCCGAGCTTGAGATGTCCCGCGATGCCGGACTGCGACGCGATAACGCAATACGCTCCCAACCGGGTGCTGCCAGCGAAGCCCACCTGTCCCATCACCAGGCAATGCGGCCCGATGACGACGTTGTGGGCGATGTGGACGAGGTTGTCGATCTTGGTGCCCTGGCCGATGACGGTCGCGCCGAGCGCGCCCCGGTCGATGGCGGAGTTGGCCCCGATCTCGACGTCGTCGTGGATGATGACGTTGCCGATCTGGAGAACCTTGTTGTGGCGCCCTTGGTCGAAGAAATAACCGTAGCCGTCGGAGCCGATGACCGTGCCGGCATGGATGGCGACGCGATTTCCAACCTGCGTGGCCTTGTAGAGAACGACGTTGGGGAACAGCCGCACATCGTCGCCGATGCGGCAGTCGCGGCCGACATGATTGCCGCCCATCAGGACTGTGCGGGCACCGATCTTCACTCCAGCTCCGATGACGCAGCCAGGCCCGATCTCGGCGGTGGGATCAACCTGCGCGGTTGCGGCGATCGTGACGGTGGAATGGATGCCCGACTGGACTTCGTCCGGTGGAAAGAAGAGCGGGAGCAGGCGCGCGTAGGCGGTGCGGGCGTTGGCAACGCGGATGACCGTCTTGGTGGTGGAGGCGAATGGTCCCGATACGAGAACGGCGCTGGCTGCGCTGGCTTCCGCGGCTGCGTAGTAGGTTTCCTTTTCCGCGAAGATCAGATCCCCGGCGCGTGCGTTCTCGGCCGTGGAGACGCCCGTCAGGGTGATCGAACCGTCGCCGATGAGTTCACCGCCGAGTTTCTCGGCGACCTGGGATGCAGTGAAGGCCATGGATGGAGTGGGTTGAAGTGACTTTGAAACCCTGACCCGGACAACTTCGTCCGGCAACCATCCCGACATGCGATCATCAGGCCCTGAGGCCAGATTTGAGGTCCCGCATGCCCACCATCTTCTGGGCGTCGACGTCCCAGACCTTGAGCCTGAGGCAGCGGGCGATGTCCCACGGGAGGAGGGACGTGGTCTTCGGAGCCTGGAGTTCGGGCAGTTCTCGGAGAACCTCAGGGAGGCGATAGAACGGGATTTTGGCGTTGAGATGGTGGATGTGGTGGTAGCCAATGTTGGCCGTGAACCACGCCATGACCTTGCTGGTGCGAAGGTAGCTCGACGACTCGAGGGCGGCCTTTTCATAGGTCCAGCCGGCGTTGTCGCTGAAGGACACTCCCGGGAAGTTGTGCTGTGCGTAGAAAAGATAGCTGCCGATGCTGTGGGCGATGAGGTGGGGAATGGTCTGACCAAGGATCAATGCCGTCCAACCGCCGAACAGGTAGAGCCCGACTCCGATGGCGATGTGCAGGATGAGGGACACGATGCAGTCGGCGTGTTTTTTGGGATCGTTCAGGAACGGGTTGATGCACATGCCGTAGATGAACATGAAGACGTAGCCGAACATGATCGTCAGCGGATGGCGGATGAACAGGTAGCCGAGACGGCGGCCGGGCGAACTCTTTAGGAACTGGTCCTTCGTCATGATCGGAAACGAGCCGATGTGGGCGCCCCGAAGCTTGGAGTTGTGGTTGTGGTGGTGGTTGTGCGAGCTCCGCCAGACGCTGCTTGCGCTCAGCGAGAACATACCGAACACCCGCATCAAACCTTCGGCGGCTTTGGACCTTGGCAGGATCGCGTGGTGCTGCTGGTCGTGGTAGATGACAAAGAATCGGAGGATCAGCAGGCCCATCAGCACGCTGCTGGCGATCCGCAGCCCGATATGGATGTCCAGCACCGTTCCGACGAAGGCGGCCACGAGGAGCGCCAATGTCGACAAAATGCACCACCAACTCCTAAGGGTGTCGTCTTTCGCGTAGATCTTGGTCGCCAAGATCAGTTCCTGTCCGGTTTTCATTTGTTTTTGAGGATGGAAGGGTTGTTGAAGGGAATTCCTTTGTCCACGGGTAGTTTTTGTCCGGAAGTGGATTTTCCGAGTCCGATCTTGTGGTCGTCGGGCAGCCGCGTGTTTACGCGACGGTGTCCGGCTGCTAAAGAAACGGGTCGATGGCCGCTCCACTTTTGTCCGTGGCAGTCCGCATCCAAGTCCCTCCGGTGTCACTCGCCAAGGTCGACTTTGCGGGCGCGTCGTCCCCGGAATGGCTGGTGCTGGCCGTCGTTGTCGTCGTCGTTCTAGCCGCGGCCGTGGCGGCATTGCTGGCGCGGAATCGTCGCCGGTTCGAGGCGTCGAACGCGGCCTTACGCGAGAACCAGCAGCTGCTGGCCTCCATCACCGACAACATCGCGGAGGCGATCTATCGGACGGAACCCAACGGACGGCTCGTCTTCGTCAACCGCGCCTACCTGCGGCTATTCGGCTACGAGACGATCGAGGAGCTGAACGCGCTTCCCCGCGAGCGTCTCTACGCGAAGAAGGAGGACCGCCTCCATCTCCTGCGACAACTCGAGGAGAAGGCCACGTTTGCCAACGAGGAGCTTGAGTTCGTGCGGAAGGACGGCTCGAGGTTCTGGGGCCTGATCAGCAGCACCGCCACGCGCGATGGGGCGGGCCGGCCGGTGTTCTTCGACGGGATCATTTCCGACGTGACGGAACGAAAGCTGGCCGAGACGAAGATCCTGGACCTGAACCAGTCACTTGAAGTCCGGATCAGCGAACGCACCGCGGAACTCAGCGCCAGCGAAGCGCGTTTGCGGACGCTGGTCGACCATGCACCCGAGGCGATCGTCGTGTTCGACGACGACACCGGGCGCTTCATCCAGTGCAACGAAAACGCCCTCCGCCTCTACGGGTTCTCCGAGCCGGAAATGCTGCGGGTGGGATTTGCCGACGTGAGCCCGGACCAGCAGCCCGACGGGCACCGGTCGATCGAACTCGCCCGGCAACGGGTGCGGGAAGCCTTGTCTGGCGAGGCGCCCGTCTTCGAGTGGGTTCAGCGGCATTCCTCGGGCCGGCTTTTCTCATGCGAGGTCCGTCTGGTCCGGCTTCCGGCCGAGGGCCGGCATCTCATCCGCGGAAGCATCATCGACAACACCGAGCGCCACCGCCGGGAACGCATCCAGCAGGCCACTTACCAGATCTCCGAGGCCGTCAACGCCGCCCAGGACCTGGAAAGTCTCTACCCGCGCATCCACGCCATCATCCGCGGGCTGATGGAGGCCGACAATTTCTACATCGCGCTCTACGACGATCGGACCGAGCGGGTCAGCTTTCCGTATTGGGTCGATGAAAAGGACCTTCGCCCTGCGCCCGCGGCGTTGAACGCCGGTTTGACCAGTTGGGTCATCCGCAGCGGAAAACCCATCCTCTTCAGCCGGGCGGCCAACTCCCTCGGGCACGCGGCCTCCGGTTCGGATGACGAGCCCTACGTGGAGTCCGGCACACCCGCGGCGGTCCGGATCGGCGCGCCGATGAAGACCGGCGGTCGTATCCTCGGCGTGATCGCCGTGCAGCATTACGAGGACGATTCGGTCTATGGCGACGACGACAAGCAGATGCTGACCTTCGTGGCCGAACAGACAGCCTGGGCCATCGAGCGAAAGCGGGCCGAGCGTGCCCTGCGCGAATCGGAGGAGAAACACCGCCTGCTCTTTGAAGCCTCGGCGCAGGGCGTGATGCTCCTCAGCGGCGAGCAGCTTCTGGAGGTCAATCCCGCCGCCGTCCGCATCCTCGGCTTCCAGAGCCCCGACCAGCTTGTCGGCCTCAACCCGCTCGACCTCACGGCGCTTTCGCCCGAGGAAAACGCCCAGCCGACGGGCCTCGCCAGGCTGAAGGTCCAGGAGTGTATCCATGAAGGGTCTTCCCGCTTCGAATGGGCGGCGCGGACGCCCGCCGGCGCGGACATCGCCCTGGAGATCATCCTTACCCGCATCCCGACTTCCGAAGGCTTCATCATCCAGGCGGTGGTAAACGACATCACCGACCGCAAACGCGCGCAGGACGAACTGCTGAAGGCGCTGGCCCACGAAAAGGAGCTCGGCCTGCTGAAGACCAATTTCGTCTCGATGGTTTCCCACGAGTTCCGCACGCCCCTGGGAATCATCCTCTCGTCCACACAGATCCTCACCGACTACCACGAGGAGCTCGCCGCCGACGAACGCGCCGATCAGCTCGCCTCCATCCACAAGAATGTCCGCCGCATGGCCGGCCTGATCGACGAGGTGCTGCTTCTCGGCCGTGTCGAGGCCGGCCGGGTTGAGTTCAAGCCGGAGACAGTGGATCTCGCAGGGCTCTGCCGCCGGATGGCCGACGAGGTCGGCTCGTCGACGGATGCGCGGTGCCCGATCGTGCTGACGGCTCCGGTCGAGACCATCGACGTTTCGCTCGATGAACGACTGTTGAACCACGTCTTCACCAACATCCTCTCGAACGCCGTGAAGTATTCCCCGGCCGGCGCGCCGGTGCAGTTCCGCTGCGGGACCGACGGCGACGACGCCGTCTTCGTCGTGCAGGATGAAGGCGTGGGCATCCCCGATTCCGACCAGCCGTGGCTGTTCCAGGCGTTCCATCGCGGGCGCAACGTGGCGAACATCCCCGGCACCGGCCTCGGCCTCACCATCGTCAAACGCTGCGTCGAGCTCCATGGCGGCGACATCTCGATCGACAGCGCCGTCGGCCGTGGAACGACCGTGACGGTGCGCGTGCCGGCGCAGGCGCGACGGGTCAGGACGCTTGACCCGGGGATCGAAACAGCCGACAGGAAGGGCGCGACCGCATGAAGAAGATCCTCGTGATTGAAGATGAGCCCGAGATGCGGAGGAACCTCCTCACCATCCTCCGCCTCGAAAAGTTCGAGCCCGTCGGGGCCGAGAACGGCAAGACCGGCATCGCCCTCGCGAAATCGACGAAGCCGGACCTGATCCTGTGCGACGTGATGATGCCGGAGATCGACGGTTTCGGTGTCCTCAGGGCGCTCCGTGCGGATGCCGCGACCGCTTCGATCCCCTTTATTTTCCTCACTGCCAAAGGCGAGAAGATCGACGTCCGCAGCGGCATGAACCTCGGTGCGGACGACTACCTCGCGAAACCCGTCGACAAGACCGACCTGCTTTCCGCCATCACTTCCCGATTCACCAGGCAGCAGCAGCAGGTGCGGACTGACTTCAGGCCGAACTTCGATTCCTTCGAGCCGCTCTGTGTCCTCGGCCTGACGCCCCGCGTCGCCGAGGTGCTGCTCTGGGTGGCCCAGGGTAAGACCAACTCCGACATCGCCTCCATCCTCGGTGTTTCCGAGTCCACGGTGAAAAAGCACGTTCAGGAGATCTTCGAGAAGCTCGGTGTCGAGACCCGCAGCGCCGCGGCGCTGCGGGCGCTTGAGATCCTTGGATCGCGGGGCTGAGCCCTGCCGGGGTTTGCATCGCTTCGGGGAGCGGCCTAGCTTTCCAACGCCATGTTTCGATGCGCTCTCTGCCTTCTGCTGTTGCTCGTCGGTCTTCCCGCTTTTGGCCGCTCGGTGGGTTTGAACTCCAACGTCGTAGCGGTGGTTCAGATCCGCGAAAGCCGGCAGGACCAGGCCTTCGACATCGTCGGCGACGAACTCTACGTCCGGCAGAACGACGGCGATTGGAAGGTCAAGTCCATCGAGCCCAAGCTCACAACCGAACTGCTACGCGCCGAAGCCAATCGGCTGACGGCAGCAGGATCGGAGGCGCGGCTTCTCCTCTATGAATCCGGCAAGGATCGCAGCCGTGTGACCCGGCGCATTCTGACGCCCGAAGTGCTCGTGATCCATTCCGCGGAGGCGGGAGCGAAGGCGCTGAAAGCCCCGTCGGCCGATTCGCGTTTCAAGCCTTTGCCCCTGGCGGTTGATGGGATGAGTCTCTTCGAAGCGGTGGATCCGACCGGTGCTTTGGATCTGGCGACCCGGCTTAAGGCGCTCCCGGGCGTGCTGCGAGTGGAACCGCAGCTGGGCCGGTTCTATGAGACGGAGTTCATCCCGGACGATCCGCGTTTCGCGGCCCAGTGGCACCTCGACGTCCAGGCCGATGTGAATGCGCCGTTCGGTTCATTCGACATCAACGTCGTCGAGACCTGGGACACTTACCGGGGCGCGGGGATCACCATTGGCGTGATCGACTCGGGCATCGAGACATCCCATCCCGATCTCTCGGGGAACATGCTCGTCAATCTCGGCTACGACTATCTCCGGAACGTGCAGGACTCGAATCCGCAGTCGACCGCTTCCACGGAATCCCACGGCACGGCTGTCGCTGGACTCGTAGCCGCCGTCGGAAACAACGGCATCGGCGTGGCGGGAGTGGCGTTCGAGGCGAAGATCGCACCGTTCCGCCTGATAACGGGCATCGCGGTCACGGACAGCCAGGTGGCGAATGCCTTCCTCCATTCCAACGCCGTCATCCACATCAAGAACAACAGCTGGGGTGCCGGCACACGCGGCACCAACATCAACGCGCCATCCTCATTCCTCCAGGCGGCGATCGACTTCGGGGTCCAGTCGGGACGGGGTGGCAAGGGGACGATCATGGTTTTCTCCTCGGGCAACGACGGCGACACGTTGGACAACGTGAACTACAACACGCTGAAGACCTCCATCAGCTCCATCCCTGTCGCCGCCGCCAACGCCGCCGGCACGGTCGCGAGCTACAGCACGCCGGGCGCAGCGTTGGTGGTCGCGTCGCCCTCGGGCGATTTCACGAACCAGCGCCTGGTGACTACCGACAGGGTGGGCACGAACGGATACAATGCCTTCGCGCCCTCCGCCAATCCCAATGCCACCGCGAACTACGCGACCGACTTCAGCGGGACGTCCGGTTCCGCACCGATCGCGTCGGGCGTGATTGCCCTGATGCTGCAGGCGAATCCCAGCCTCGGTTGGCGCGACGTGCAGGAGATCCTCATCCGTTCCGCCCGTCGGCAGGGCGTTGGTTCCAACAGCACGGATTGGCAGACCAACTCCGCCGGACTCGCCTTCAACCACTCCCTCGGCGCCGGACTGATCGACGCGAGCAACGCCGTCCGCATGGCGCTCTCCTGGACAAACCTGCCGGTGGCCACCAGCCGGCAGCAGTCGTTTCCGGCGCTGATCAAGAATATCCCGGACAACACGGCCAACGGCATTACCAACACCGTAACTTTCTCCGGCGCGCCGCTCCGCGTGGAGCACGCCCGTATCCGCATGGATGTGACGCATCCGCGCCGTGGCGACTTGGAGATCGTCCTCGTTTCACCCGGCGGCATGCGTTCCAAGCTGGCCGAGAAACACAACGACCCCGGTGCCAACTGGCCCGACTGGATCTTCATGTCGCGCCGGCATTGGGGGGAGCTTTCCACCGGCACGTGGAAGCTCGAGGTGCGCGATCTGCAGACCGGAAACACCGGGCTGATCAACTGGCTGGAGATCGAGCTCCTCGGCGTTTCCGCCACCGGGTCGCAGATCGCCGGGAGCGCCTTCAGCGAAGCGGCCGGCGCTTCCAACGGCAATGGAACCGTCGAGCCCGGCGAGACGTTGGAAGAATCGTTGTCGATGCTGAACACCGGTTCCGTCGATCTGGTCGGCGCCACCGCCACCATCTCGGGCCCGGCGGGGATCACGTTTCTCCGGTCATCCACCACGTTCCCCACGATCCCCAGCGGGCAGACCGGCGCCGTCTCGCAGCCTTTCAGCTACAAGATTCCGAAAACCACTCCGTGCGGGACTCTCCTCTCCTTCACCCAGGTCGTGACCGCGGCGGGCAGCCAGTTGACCAACATCGTCAACCGCCTGCTTGGCGGCGTCTCGCAGACGAACGTCTGGACCGGCGGCAACAGTGGATTGTTCATCCCGGACCAGCAGACCGTCTTCGCGACCAACGTCATCAGCCTGCCGAGTTCTCCCGTCATCGAATCCGTAACGGCCGCGATCCGGCTTGATCACACCACGGTCGTGGATCTCGTCATCGGATTGCAGCATCCGGATGGCACCGAGGTCGTCCTCTTCAATCATCGCAGCGGTAACACCAACGACCTCGGCACGGGCACCTGCGGGGTCAACGACAGCAAGGTCCTGTTCAGCGACGCGGCGTCACAGCCCATCGCGGACATAGGGTTTCCGCACGTCGGCAGCTTCCGGCCGGAGGATCCGCTCGCCGGGTTCTACGGCAAACCGGCCAACGGCAGTTGGCGCCTCCGTCTCTCGGACGAATACTCCAACGACGTCGGAACGCTGCGTTGCTGGACGATCACGACGGTGACACGAGGGGTGTCCGGTTCCTGCACCGTCTACAACATCGGTCCGAGCGCGACCAACGTCTCTGTCGGCACCCAGTCGGGCGTGGCCGTGAACGGAGCATTGCTCGGGGCGGACGGAGACGGCGACGCCATCACCTTTGTCCGGACGGGCGATCCGGCGAACGGAACCGTCACGGCCTTCAACGCCTCCAGCGGCGCGTTCACCTATGCGCCGAACGCCGGGTTCAGCGGGACCGATTCGTTCACCTACGTGGCCAACGACGGATTCACCAACAGCGCGACGGCCACCGTGGCGATCTCGGTGGCGGGAGACGATTCGCCGTTCCGTTTCACCACCTTCAGCAAACCTTCCGGCGACGCCGTCAGCCTGACGCTGACGGGTTCGGTGAACCGGCCCTACATTCTCGAAGCCTCCACCAACCTGACCAACTGGGTTGCCATTCAGACGAACACTCCGGTTTCGTCGCCCTTCACCTTGAACGATCCTGCGGCTACGAATCTGCCCGTGCGCTTCTATCGCTTGAAGCGTTGAGGCGTCTCAGCGGTTGAATTGCGGATGGGTCTTCAGCTTCTCCCACGTCTCGGGATTCAACGGCGCCTGGCGGTGGATCGGCTCATGCATCGGTTCCGCCGCGCCGGAACGTTTCGCGCGGTCTAGCCAGCGCAGGTCGAGCGGCGCGGCGAGCAGTGACACGTGGTTCGCGGCGACGGTGGTTTCCTCCTTGTCCCCGATGGATTGCCCGGAGCCGACGTAGAATCCCGCCAGCAGGAACGAAACCCGGATCATGGTGGAACGCGAGTAGGTCGCCAGATTGCACGGGCGTGCCGGATCCAGATGCTGATGCAGCAGTGTCAGGAACGGCAGCGTCCACATCTCGGGATTCTTCCCGGGTGAACACGGATCAAAGAGGATGGCGTGCGGGGCCGGCCTGCCGGGCGCGGGAATTGCCAGGAGCGCGGGAATCTCGCTCAAGGTCGATGTCCAGTGGACCGGGCATTCGCCGATCTGGAACCGCGCTTCGCCCGTCGCGAGCAGGCTTTCGATGGCGGACTCGAATCCGCGGAAGTAGCCCAGCTCGATCCGGTGCTGGAAGCCGAACGCGAGCGCGCCCGCCGTGCGGTCGAAGCTGAGGACGCGGATGGGCCGGGGCCCGGAAGTCGCCGCGGCTTGGCTCAAGGCGTTGAGCGCAGCGCAGGCATTGGCGGCTCCGCCTAGGCCGATGTCCCAGATGACGAATTCGCCCTGGGTTTCGGAAAGCCGCTTCGCGAGTTGGAGCTGTTCGGCGTAGAGCGTGCGCGCTTCTTCGGCCGCGCCGACGACGGGATGGAACGTTTCCGCCGATGCGAGCGAGCGGATGCTGAACGCCCCGTATGGCAGATGGATGAGTTTGTATTCGACTGTCGTTTCCACGTCCGACGGACTCTACCGGATCGGGCGCGGGAACACTCGGAAGAACTGATCGCGGGATCAGCCTTTGAGGTCGAGGCAGACGACGTCGCCCTTGGCGTTGCGCAGGTAGAGCCTGCCATTGGCCAGCGCCGGCTGCGTCCAGGTCTTGCCGCCGAGGGCCTGGGTGCGTGCGAGGATCTCGGCCTTCTCCGGCGTGGCTTTGAGGATCGCCAGTTCGCCGTTGTCGCTGAGCACGATCAGCCGGGCGCCCGCCGCGATGACGCTGCCCTGTCCGAATCCGCCGAGGCTCCACTTGATCGCGCCGGTTTTGATGTCGACGCAGCGGAACTCCTGGTTCGCCCGCTTGTATCCGGCGGAATCATGGCCGTAGAGCACGTCGCCGATCGCGACCGCCGTGCAGGTGAAGGTTGAGAGGTTCATGTTCTTCCAGACCTGCTTCGGCTGGCCGGTGGAAAGGTCGAGCAATTCACCGCCGTCGTCGCCCGAGCTGATGAAGACTCCGGCCGAAGTGAGCACGGGATCGGAGCAATGGGTCTCATAGCCTTTGCCGAACGCGTGGCCGAAGAGGCGTTTTCCATCGGCGAGCCGGAAGCCGATGAGCTCCTTCTTCTGATGGGCCAGCACCACGTCCTCGCTGCGGACCTTGGTAACGACGGGAGTGTTGAAGCTGTTGTTCTCGCCCCCACCGGTGGACCAGATCTTCTTCCCCGAATCCTTCGCCAGCACAGTCGGGCCGTTGCCGAAGTTGAGGATTAACTTCTCGCCCACGATCAGCGGCGCTCCTGAAACGCCCCAGTCGCTCTTCGTCTTTCCGGCCGTTTGCTGGAGATCGACAGTCCACTTTATTCCGCCGGTCGCGCCGTCGAGGCAATGGACTTTGCCGCTCTTGCTCGCGGTGTAGACCGATCCGCCGTCGACCGTGGGTGTGGAATTGGGGCCGCCTTCATACATCTTCGGGTTGAGGGGCTCGGGGTAGGTGAAGCGCCAGAGTTCCTTCCCCGTGCCCGCGTCGAGGGCGACCACGAAGTCCTTGTCGCCGGCACCGCTTCCCATCGTGAACGCCCGCCCATCGGCGACGACCACGCCGGAGAAGCCGGTTCCGACCGACGCCTTCCACAATTGTTTCGGGCCGTCGGCTCCGAAGGCGGCCTTCCAGGCGGTCTCGGTGGAAATGCCGTCGTGCGTCGGCCCACGGCGTTGCGGCCAATCGGTTGCGCCGAGGGTCGAGGACGCGGCGAGCGAGAGGGCGAGGATCCGGGCGAACATAGGTTTCGTCAAAGCGGGCGGAAGCTAGCGGCTGAATTCAGGAATTCCAGTGGCAGATGGGCGGTGGCCTAATCTACGAGGGCCGGAGGCGTTTCAAGGATCACGCTTCCCGCGTCCCGATGCCGCTGCTACAACGCCGCGCATGATTGATCCGTTGCTGAAGCTTCTCCGTGACAACGCCGCCCTGAAGCCGTCCCAGTTGTCCGGTATGCTCGGGCTGCCCGAGGCCGAGATCGTGGCCAAGATCAAGGACTACGAGGCCGGACAGGTCATCCTCGGCTACCGCACCGTGCTCAACGAAGAGAAGCTCGGCATGGAACAGGTCAAGGCCGTCATCGAGGTGAAGATCACGCCCGAACGCGACGGCGGCTTCAACCGCGTCGCCGAACGCATCGCCAAGTATTCCGAGGTCACCTCCTGCTACCTCATGTCCGGCGGCTACGACCTGCTCGTGATCATCGAGGGCCGCAACCTCCGCGAGGTCGCCACCTTCGTCGCCGAGAAGCTCGCCACCATCCAGGGCGTCCTTTCGACCGGCACCCACTTCCTCCTGAAACCCTACAAGGAAGCCGGCGTGCTCATGAACCAGGAACGCAACGAGGAACGTCTCGCGGTCTCGCCCTGAACACCACCGGCATCGGGAATCCGGGATCAAGTATCCGGAATCCAGGTGCCTGATCCCTGATGCCATGTCCGAAGTCTATCGCCACAGCTACCGCGTGACCTACGCCGACTGCACCGTCGGCAACCACGTCTATTACGCGCGTTACCTCGACATCCTCGAAGCCGCCCGCGGCGAATTCTCCCGCTCGCTCGGCGCGCCGCTGCTCCAGTTACAGGAGTCGGACACGTTCTTCCCCGTCATCGAGGTTAACCTTCGCTACAAGGGCATGGCCCGCTACGACGACATGCTCACGGTGGAGGTGTGGCTGACCGAAGCCGGTAAAGTGCGGCTCAACTTCGCCTATCGCATCCTATGCGGCGACAAACTGCTGCTCGATGGATCCACCAGCCACGTCTGCACCGGGATGAACGAACGCCCCAAACGGTTGCCCGACGGAATCGCGGAAAAGCTCAAGCCGTTCGTGGCGGCGCCCGCTGCGGCATAGGGCGGGTCACTTAACCATCGCGTGCCGGCAGGCCAAGGCGGCCAATTCCTCCGGCAGCTCGTCGGCGAACGTTGGACGCACTGAGCCGTCGGGCAGGACAATTCCAAAGCCTTCGCCGAAGGCGGGGCCGTTCGCGACGCAGGCATCGGTATTGCCGTCCGCCAGTTGTTGGCGCGCCTTCGCCAACACACCTTCTCGGCCGCCGTCGACTTCGTATTTCCAGCCCACGATGCAGGCCTTGGGGAAGAGTCCGCGGAGCTGCGGCAGGATCTTCGGCGTGGGCACAAGTTCGGCGAAGAGGCGGCCCGTGCGGGTGGAGAACTTCCCGGAAAAAATCTCCGTCAAACCGTCCTCCGGGGTTCCGTCGAAGATGCGGCCAAATTTGAAGTCGCTCACCGCCGCCGCATGGAACAGGGCGTCGGCACCCGTCCTGGCATGGCGGATGAACGCCGCCTCCAGGTCTCGCGTGCTGAAAAAGTTTTCCACGACGACGTCTGCGACCGGAAGCGAGCAGGTCGCCGCTTCGCCCCGGAGCAGCACCACGTCGTGGCCTTGCGAGGCGAGATACGCGGCCAGTTGGGAACCGAGCTTGCCCGTGGAGAAATTGGTCAGACGCCGGACGTTGTCGAGCGGTTCACAGGTCGGGCCGGCGGTGACGATGCAACGCAGTCGCATGCGGGGAGCGTCATGTGGGCGACCGACGGAGGCAAGGTCGGGAACTGAGAGTCCCACCCCCGCGGGAGCCGGATCAAGCCCGCCGCCTCCGGTTGGTTCATCGGACCTTGGCTCCGTTCCGGGATTCGTCGGCGAGCGACCTGAGCATCTTGACCGCGGCATCGACGAGAATCTCGCCTCCGCCGGCGGCGCAGCGCGCGCTGACGGGTTCGTAGTTGCCCTCGGAGTAGGCGCGACGGTCGGGGATGTAGCCGATGCTGCCGTTGGCCAGTTCGGCGATCATCGTCTGGCGGAAAGGCGAGCGCTGTTTGATGGCAAGGCCGAGCTCGACGAAGACTTCGCCCGGCAGGCTCACCCAGGCGAGATCGTCGCCAAGCGCGAACACCTGCACTTCGACTTCCAGTGGTTTGCCTTCGCGTGCCGCGACATCGAGGACCTTGTAGGCGGTCACCAGTTTCATGAAGCCATCGCGGGTGGAGTCCTTCGCCGTGCGGACATCGATGCGAGCCGTCGCGATTTCATCCGGAGTCACGGAGGGAAGGGGGAGCTTGACGATCTGCGACCGCGCACGGAGTTGGGCCGGTTCGACGCTTCGAAGATTTTTTTCCGCCCGGAAGATGGCCCCGGCCAGCAACGTGCCGATGCGGTTGGCTTCCTCGGATCCCTTTTGTTCCCGGCCCCACGAGGTGTCGATGTGGTTGATGTTTCCGCAGGCTCCGTTGGCAAAAAGCGTCACGGCGGCCGGGCCGTGGTAGTCGGCCATCCGGCGGGCGAGGGCGCCGGGATAATCTGCTGAGACCAGGGCACCGCCCACGGTGTCGGGATGCATGGCGAAGTTCACGTAGACCGCGCGGGCAGGGACGAAACGCGCCGGATCATGTGGTGGTTCGACCAGGAGAACGGCCACCTCCGGATCGGTGATGCCGGCGGGCAGCACGATGTCGCCGTTGCGTTTGCCGGGATTCCACGCGACTGAACCGTCACGCATGAAAAAGCGGCGGTTGAACGCGAGATCGTCGCAACGTCCCACCGTCGCGGACAGCACGACGTTGGAGCGCACGGCGAAGGCGCGTTCGACGCTCTCGGCAATCAGGGCTGGAAGTCTGGCCGAGTATTCGACCGCCTTCGCTTCGGTTCCTCCGAGCGCGTCATGGCGGGAGCTTCCATCGGCCAGCACGGGTCCCGTGTGCGCGTGCGTCGCAGAGATCATCACGTGCGTCCCGGGAATCCCGGTGCGTTTGGTGATCTCGCCGCGGGCCTTCTCGACGAGCGAGCGGGTGGTGGAGATAAGGTCGAGCGTGACCAGTGCCACGCGGTTCGAACCGTCGTCCAACACCAGCGCCTTGGAGTGGAGATCGTCGACGAGGCCTTCCGAACCCCGGGCATGGTAGTAGCCGGCCATCGGCGTGCCATCGGCCGGGCTGATCCGCACCTGGGCCGCTCCGGCGCGGATGAACCGTGTGTTGTCGGCGGCGAGTCCGTCCGGCAGGGATGAAGCCAGCAGCGCGGCGGAGAGAAGGACGGGTAGCCGGGGATTCATGGGCCCATCATGTGCCCGGCCGAATCGGCGGCAAGCGTCCTTCTCCCAGGCCCGCCGCGCCGGCTCCGCTTAACGCTTCGCCTGGTCGCGGCGGCCTTGGGCGTAGGCTTCGAAGACGCGCTTGATCTCGTCCCTGACCCGCCGGAACACGGCCATCTTCTCCGCGTCGGTTCCGGTGGCGTGCGCGGGATCGTCGAATCCCCAGTGGTGCCGGTTGAGCTGGCCGGGATACATCGGGCAGGCCTGGTCGGCGTTGCCGCAGACGGTGATGACGGTCTCCACGTCGCGGTCCAGGAAATCGTTCATGTGCTTCGACGAATGGGCCGAGATGTCGATGCCAATCTCCTTCATGGCCGCGATCCCGAGCGGATGCACATGGCCGGCGGGTTTGGATCCGGCGCTGGCCACCTCGAAGAGCCCGTGCGCCGCGGCCCGCAGGATGCCTTCGGCCAAATGGCTGCGGCACGAGTTGCCGGTGCAGAGGATGAGGATCAGCGGTTTCGTTGTCGGGGGTTTCATGGCTTCCTTGAAATGGGTTTGAAAGCGAGGGCTTGGAAGCTGGTCGGCGGGACTCCGCAGCGGTCCTGTGCCAGGCAATCGGCGTGCCATGTCTGCATCCGGCAAAACGAGTCCTCGCCCCGCACCCCGCCGCAGTCGACGAAGTGCTTGGAAATACGCGCCACTTCGGAGATGTGGGCGTGCGGAGGAATGGCTGAACCGGTGGGCAGGACGAAGCGAACCGCTTTGTCCGGATGCAGCGCGAGGCCGGTCTTGAGCTGGGATAGTTTCATGGGACGAGGCGGGCGTGGTCAGGCCGTCGGAGACGGTTGACCGTGCAGATAGGAGCTGATGGGAACAGCGGCGGCCGCTCCGGCGACAGGCGCGATGAGGTAGAGCCAGAGATGTTCGAGGTGTCCCGAGACGATGGCCGGGGCCAGCGAGCGGATGGGATTCATCGATGCTCCGCAGACGGGACCGGCGAACATCGCTTCCAGGCCGATCACGCCGCCGATGGCGATCGCCGCAGTGATGCCCTTCTCCTTCGCGCCGGTGGACACGTTCAGGATCACGAGCATCAGGAAGAAAGTGAGGCCGAACTCGAAGAGGAAGGATTGCAGGGCCGAGCCGGACGGCAGGGTTGCCCCGAGTGTTTCACTAGCAGGGAAACCCAGTTTCAGCGCACCGCTGGCGGTCAATGCGCCGGTCAACTGCGCCCCGATGTAGCCGGGGACTTCCGGCCAACGAAACCTTTTCGCCACCGCGAATGCGATCGTCACGGCCGGGTTGAAGTGCGCGCCGCCGATGTCGCCGAAGCCGTAGATCAGCGACATGACGGCGAGCCCGAAGATCAACGCGACGCCGATGTGGGTGATGCCGCCGATCTGCTGGTCGACGACGATCGCGCCTGTGCCCGCGAAAATGAGGGCGAAGGTTCCGAAGGCTTCGCTGACAAGCCGTCGCATCATCGCCTGCTCCTTCCTTTTGGCGGGCAGCAGATGAATCCGACGCAGCATTGGCCATCCGTCCGGAGCGCCAGCCGCTTCTGAAGTTTGGCGAAGTCGGCTTTAAGCGTCTTGTCGGAGCCGAGGTCCGGGTCCGCTTCTG
>Ga0163144_10000806_pt1 | contig 74081 bp, 73 predicted proteins | sample OliLak19BULKMAT1_FD_123175 | JGI IMG/M metagenome (GOLD analysis project Ga0163144, IMG submission 123175) | Freshwater microbial mat bacterial communities from Lake Vanda, McMurdo Dry Valleys, Antarctica - Oligotrophic Lake LV.19.BULKMAT1 | ecosystem: Environmental > Aquatic > Freshwater >... | reverse complement strand
TGCGACGCCCTCGGCTGCACCTACTCCATGCCGCTCGCCCGCGCCCACGCGCTCGGCTTCAAGGAAAACTCCCCCGGCATCCCGAGCAACGGCACGCACATCACCCGTTACACCGGCACCTGGGGCGACATCTCCACCCAGTCCTTCTACCCGCCGCACCACCTCACCATGGGCGAAGGCGGCGCGGTCAACATCGTCCACCGTCCGCCCCTCAAGGCCTACGCCGAGAGCTACCGCGACTGGGGCCGCGACTGCTGGTGCGCCTCCGGCAAGGACAACACCTGCAACAAGCGCTTCGGCTGGCAGCTTGGCGAACTGCCCGAGGGCTACGACCACAAATACATCTACAGCCACCTCGGCTATAACCTGAAGCCGCTCGACCCGCAGGCCGCCATCGGCCGCCAGCAGCTCAAGAAACTCCCCGCCTTCATCGAGGCCCGGAAAGAGAACTGGGACTATCTCCGCGCGGGACTGGCCGACCTCGCCGAGTTCCTCGACTTCTCGCTCCCCACGCACGCCACAGCGTGGAAAGCAGAAAGCACAAAACAGAAAACAGAAACTGGCAGAAGCGATTTAGGAGCCGCCAGCCTCCCTCCCATTTCAGCTTTCAGCTTTCAACCTTCAGCTTTTGACTGGGACGCCACCGGCTGCCGCACCGACTGTTCGTGGTTCGGCTTCATGATTCGCGTGAAGCCCACCGCACCTTTCACGCACATCGACCTCGGCCGTCATCTCGACGAAAAGAAGATCGGCAACCGCATGCTCTTCGGCGGAAACCTCCTGCGCCAACCCGTCTTCGTGCAGCTCAAGAAAGACCGGCCGCAAGCCTTCCGCGTCGCCACCCCGCTCGACGGCGCCGACGCCATCATGAACACCGCGATCTTCCTCGGCACCTACCCGGGCCTGTCGAAGGCCATGCTCGACTACGAGATCGAGACCATCCGGAAGTTCGTGAAAGGGAACTGATGATGCTGCAAATAGAATTGCTCGACGAGGCGGTGACTCATTCAGCTGATTGGGCAGAGCGCCTTCGAGGGAAGGCGGTTCTCGTAACCGGAGCTTCCGGTTTCCTAGCCTCCAGCCTGCTGGTGTTTCTGGACCGCATGGACAGGCAGTATCGGCTGGGCATTGATCTTCATGCGACGGCCCGTCGTCCGGTCGATCAGATCGATCTGTTCAGGTTTTTGAGCGTGAAACCACCCGGTCGCTGGGTTCGGGCGTCGGTCGAAGAGACCGTAGTTCCAGCGATTCCCGGAATCATCGTGGTGCATACCGCTTCGTTCGGTTCGCCCAAGGATTATCAACGCGAGCCGATGGAGACGTTCCAGGCCAACACGCGTGGATTGTTGGGGTTGTATGCCGCAGCGGCGCGGGCCAAGGCTTCCCAAGTGGTCTACCTGAGCACGGCGGAAATCTATGGGCAGCCTCCGGACGACCAGATTCCGACCGGAGAGGACTATGTTGGCGGCCTCCCCACGCTTTCTCCCCGATCCATCTACGGCGAATCGAAGCGGATGGCCGAAGTTCTTGGGGCCTGCCAAGCCCAGCTGACCGGGATTCCCTTCACGGCAATCCGGCCATGGAATATCTACGGTCCCGGTCAGAGGCTCGAAGACGGACGCGTTCCGATGGAATTCATGCGCCAGGCATTGGCCGATCGTAAAATCACGCTCTTGAGCAATGGGTCGCCACGGCGTTCCTTCTGCCACGCTTGGACCGGTGTTCGGCAAATGGCCGGGTTGCTGGGCGCGGCCCAGTTGACGGGTGCCTGGAACGTGGGCTGCGGCCTCGGTGAAACAAGCATGCTCGAAACGGCACGGAGCTGTGCCAGGGCCTGCGGTCTGAGCGATGCCGCTGTGGCCTACAATCCCAATGCCATCGCACCGGGCATGCAGCGCAGCGCCCCCGACACGTCGAAGATCGACCGCGAGCTGGGAACGATCCCTTCCGTCCCGCTGGACACGGGGTTGGCCACCCTGCGTGAATGGATCGAATTCTTGAGCCCATCATGATGCATCTTCCCTTGGCCGAATCGTGCCGTCTTTCCGGAGAATCCCTTCGGGATGCTCGGCCGCTTTTCGAGGTGGAACACTGCCCCTTGCCCGGAATCTATCCCGAGGACCCCGATCAGGCGTTCCAGATGACCTCCCCGTTGCGGGTGGTCCAGGCACGGCAAAGCGGTTTTGCCCAGTTGGCCCACGTGTTCGACGGGGGGATCTATCGCCAATATGCGTTCGCCGGAGGGGGAGCAGGTGCCTACCGGTGCCATCTCGACTGGTTCGCTGGAGAAATTTCCGGCCGCTTCCCCCGGTCGGCGTCGATTCTGGAGGTGGGATGTGGCGACGGATGGCTTCTCCGGGAGTTGAAAGGCCGCGGCTACCCCGATATTCTCGGGATCGATCCTTCGAGGGCGGCCTCCAAAGAATCCTGCGATTGGCTGTTGAGCGGCTACTTCCCCGACGATTTGCCCGCCGATCAGAGAAACCTGGGTCGGGATCTGGTGGTCTGCCGGCATGTATTGGAGCACATCGAATCTCCCGGGCCTTTCGTCAAGGCGCTGGCGGCCGCGCTCCGGCCGGACGGTGAGCTGTGGATCGAGGTTCCGGATCTCGATTGCACGGTGCAGAGGGGGATCTGGAGCAATTTTTACCAGCTCCACTGCAACTACTTCTCCGCAATCACGCTGGACCGGTTGGCCGCCGCCGCCGGGCTGCGCTGCGTCGGAGGCCAGGTCGTGGAAGTGTTCGGCGGCTCCATCCTGCGCCGGTATGTGCACGGCTCCAGCGAGGCGATCCATGAGCCCGCTCCGTTGGAGGGGATCGCCGCTCGGGTCGAGGCCTATCGCGGCTCGATGGTCCGGTTGGCCGACTCGCTTCCTGCGGGAGCCGTGGGCTACGGCGCGGCCGAGCGCACTGCGGTCATGCTCGGGCTCGCACCCGTCTTTGCCGAACGCCTGTCGGGATTGCACGACGGCAATCCGTTGTTGCAAGGACGACACTTGGCCGGGACGCGGCTTCGGATCGAAGGCAAAGAAACGCTTTTCCGGGGGAACCCAGCGGCGATCGTTCTCTTCGCCATTTCCAACACGGCGGAGATCCTAGCCGAATGGAAACGCGAGCTGAAGGGCGAGACGCTGGTCGGCATCGCCGGCGGCGAATTCCCGTTGAAACCCCTGAAGGACTATCCTTGAACATGAACTCGTCCGAGTTGGCCCGGCAGATCCGGGCGGAATCACTCAAGATGGTCGCCCGGGCCAAGGCCTCCCATATCGGCGGGGCCCTTTCCATGGCCGATCTCCTAGGGGTTCTCTATGCAGACGTGCTGCGCGTGACACCGGACGATCCGCAGTGGGAAGGCCGGGACCGCTTCATCCTCTCCAAGGGCCACTCGACCGTGGCGGTGTATGCCGCGTTGGCTCTGGAGGGCTTTTTTCCGCTGGAAGAACTGGCGACCTATGGCCAGGACGGTTCCCGGTTGATGGCCCATGTGAGCCACAAAGTGCCCGGAGTGGAGTTCTCCACTGGATCCCTCGGTCACGGACTCCCCTTTGGTGCCGGACGCGCCCTGGCGGCGAAACGATTGAAGCGGGATTGGAGGACCTTCGTGATGCTGAGCGATGGCGAATTGAACGAAGGGTCCAACTGGGAGGCCATCCTCTTCGCCCCCCAGCATCGTCTCGACAACCTCGTAGCCATCGTGGACTACAACAAAATACAGAGCCTCGGCTCCGTGTCCGAGGTGATGGAACTGCATCCTTTGGCAGATAAGTTCCGAGCTTTCCGCTGGTCCGTCCGGGAAGTTGACGGGCACGACCACAAAGCCATCCGGGATGCCCTTTCCGGCGGACCTTGGGAAGCCGACAAACCTTCAGTGCTGATCGCGCATACGGTCAAGGGCAAGGGAGTCGACTTCATGGAGAACAAACTTCAGTGGCACTACTCGTCCCCCAAGCCCGACCAACTCGCTTCCGCCATTGCCCAATTAGGTAGCCAGCAATGAGAACCGCATTCATCCAGCAGCTGATCCTTGAGGCCCGTGTCAACCCGCGGATCTTTCTGGTCGTGGGCGATCTTGGATTCTCTGTTGTCGAACCGTTCGCCCAGGAGTTCCCGGACCGTTATCTCAACGCGGGAGTGGCCGAGCAGAACATGACGGGAGTGGCGGCCGGTTTGGCCTCCGAGGGATTCCATGTCTTCACCTACTCCATCGCCAACTTCCCCACTTTGCGCTGCCTGGAACAGATCAGGAACGACATCTGTTACCACAACCTTCCTGTGACCGTGGTCGCCGTGGGCGGCGGCTTGGCCTACGGCAACTTGGGCTATTCCCATCACGCCGTGCAGGACATTGCCATCCTCCGCACCCTGCCGAACCTGACCCTCCTCGCGCCCGGCGATCCGGGCGAAGCTCGCGAAAGCGTAGGCTGGCTTTCCCGGAATCCCGGACCGTCCTATCTACGAATTGGCAAGGCCGGTGAAAAAATCTTCCATGAAGTGCGAGGCATCGGCAGGACGCCGCTTTGTATCAGGCAAGGAACCGCCGACATGGCGCTGATCTCAACCGGAGGCATTCTAGATGAAACCATCGCGGCTGCGGACTCCCTTTCAAAGGAAGGGCTGAGCCTGTCCGTCTACTCGATGCCGTGGCTCAAGCCGCTTGACCCGCAAAGCCTCGAACTGCTGGCCAGCTACCGGGCGCTAATCGCAATCGAAGAACATCTGCCACAGGGAGGTTTAGCGGCGGCCCTCCGGGAGAATCTGCCGAAGAACCTGCCCGTCCACTCGATCGCCGTTTCCGAGTCTATTTCGTCGAAGGTCGGCAGCCAGGCCTTCCTGAGACGGGAAGCCGGGATCTCCGCCTCCCATATCGCGGCCCTCTGCCGTCAGCTGCTTGTTCAGTAGGCGACGTCCCTGTTCAATTCTCAGTGGATCCGTTCTCCAAGCTAGGGTCAGACTCTTGGCCAATGCCTATCCCAAGATGGTCTTCGGTCGTCTAATCTCTGAAATCGAACCATTCGCCAAACATTTCGAAATGGAGGGGCCTTAAAAACTTGTCCGAAGCAAGGTCTGCTCACACGGCCACCGTAATGAACTCGACACCTTTACTCACAATCGCGATTCCAACATGGAATCGAAACGTTCAAGTGGAGAAGACGGTTAAGTCATTGGTGACTCAGCTCTGTCCCGAGATAAGTGTTTTAGTGGTTGATAACTGTTCCGCAACGCCAGTTTCAGAAACCCTATGTCTATCACTTAAGCCACGCGTAAGAGTCGTAAGAAATGCGCTCAACGTCGGGGGACCTGCAAATGTCCTTCGGTGCTTCGAGCTGGCAGACACCAAGTGGGTTTGGATTCTAGGTGACGACGATGAGCCAGATTCTAACGCAATCGCTAAAATCCTCTCCACAATTGCAAGCAACTCCGAATGCGTGCTTTTGGACTTCGGCCACCCGCTCGGGAGAGCCCGTTCATCAACCCATGTGTCAGCATCTCCCGTCGACGCGATCAACTGGATGTATTTCCCGAATGAAAGACCTCAAATCTTCGCTTGGTCTGATGGACACATCAGCAATGAGATCCTAAACCGCGAACTCCTATGTCCATTTCTTCAGGTTGGATATAACTTTATTCCTAGCCTATACCCGCATGTGGCCATGCTCTTGACTGCAATTTCCGGCGGTTCCAAATGCTTTTTCACTGGGCCTCCTCTAGCCATTCCACGGGCGCATAACGAAGCCAAGAATTCTTACAATTATAGTCAGATGGTCATTGGATGGAACCAACTTTCAGCAGCCCTATCCGACAGCAATGCTCGAGCACGCTACTTGGAAGCAATCAACCACCCTGAGGTTTACGGAGAACTCTCTTTTATCAGGAGCTTATTCAGACAATATGTCCCAGTGGAAGCTCGCAAATGGATCATGTCTCGACTTAAGCGGAGTTAACAGAGCTCTACTTCAGGAAGGTTATCTACAGAAAACTCCGTTCCGATTCGGTCCCGGAAGCTCATTTTTGACCGGCATCCATCCTAACCTCGATCGCCATTCCGGAGCTCACGAATAATTCGCCAACCAACCCACAGCCCACGCTGTGGGCTACGTTTTAATGGATCTCAGTGCTGGAAGCGTTGAAAAGCCAATTTTTGGTCATTCCCAGCCCGATTCATACTTTTGCGGTCGCCTCGGAATATCCTTCATTAGCAATGAGGATCTTGAAACCCGCCGCCGCTCCCGCCCAAAACCCGCCGCGTCCTTTGTGACTGTTTCCCGTTCCATCGCCGATCTCGCCCTCCGTCTGGCGAAGCCCTTGCTGGCTCCGCGTCCCGGCCGGGGGGAACCGCGTTCCATCTTTGTCCTCCGCAACAACGATCTTGGCGATACCCTCCTCTGCACCCCGCTCTTCGCCGCGTTGCACCGGATGTTTCCCCACGCCCGGATCGCGGCGGGCATCGGTCCGTGGGCCGTCGATCTGCTCGCGAACAACCCGCACGTCCACGAGGTCATCCCTGTCACTGCGCCGTGGCACAACAAGTTCACCACGCCTCCGCCGCAGACGCGCGGCCGTTCGATGCGTTACCTGCGGACCAGCCCGGAGGTGGCGGCGCTCGCGCAACGGCGCTTCGACCTGGGGATCGACGTGGTCGGCAGCTACGAGGGTTCGCTCCTCCTGTTGAAGTCACGGATGGCGCGGCGCATCGGCGTGAGGGGCTACGCCGGCGGCCACACGGCCTGCACGCACTTCATCGAGTTCGACGGCGCCGAACACGTCGCCCACGCGGCCCTGCGCCTGGCCCGTAAAGCGGGCGACGCCTGCACCGGGCCGGGCGTTTCTCCGCAACCGGCATCGATCGCGGACATCGAACCGAGGGCGCAGCTTTTCCTGACGGAGGCCGAGAAGGCCCGGGGCGAAGCGGTCTGGCAGGGGTTCGGCGGGTCACGGAAACGCATCGTCATCGGACCCACGGGGGGCTTCGCCGAGAAGTGCTGGCCGGCGGAACGTTATGCCGCATTGATCGAACGCCTGTCCAAGCGGGCCGACGCCCCGGCCATCGCCATCGTCGGCGGCAAGGGTGACGGCGAACTGGGCGCCCGTTTGGCGGCGGCGGCGAACGGGACCGCGCGGAGCTTCTGCGGGTCGCTGGCGTTGCGCGAGACGTTCGCCCTGGTGGCTTCGGCCGACGCGGTGGTCTGCAACTCGAGCATGCTGCTCCATGTGGCCGGCGCGTTCCGCAAACCCGGCTTGCTCCTGCTGGGGCCGTTTTATTCCGCCACGCGGGAGCATGTGCTCCAGTGGGGTTATCCGGAAACCCCCGCCCTCGGCCCGGAACGCGCATCCCCCCGCCTCGCCGATCCCGCCGAAGCCGAAGCCGCGCTCGTCCGCATCCTGATGCCTGATGCCTGATCCCGCCTCTCAAACCTTCGGCCTTTGGCCTTCGTTCTTCGTCATTTTTGACTCCCGTCCTCCATCTTGTTCCGCGCACCTATCCGGTCATCGACGGCATCGGCGACTACGCCTTGAACCTCGCGCGCCACGTCCGCACCTACGCGGGCACTCCGGCTTCTTTCCTCATCGGCGATCCCGCATGGGAGGGGCCGGAAGGACACGACGGTTTCGGGTTGAAGAAGCTTTCCGCCAGAACCGCCGGCGATCTGACGGCGGCGCTCGAAGCGAGCGGGACCAAGTCCCTCGTGGTCCATTACGTCACCTACGGCTATCATCCGCGTGGAGTGCCCGTGTGGTTCCGCAACGGGCTCGACCAATGGCTCAAGGGCCAGGCCGAACGCCCCCGCGTCGTCACCGTGTTCCACGAACTGTGGTCGAGCGGGCCGCCGTGGCGGAGCGAGTTCTACTTCGGCTGGATGCAGCGCCGGCTTGTCCGCCGGATGCTGCACGTCTCCAGCCGGGCGGTGACGAGCACGTTGCGGATGCAGCGCCTCTTGGACGGCGTGCGGGCCGGCATGACGGATCTCCTGCCGATCCCAAGCAACTTCCCGCTCGATTCATCCCCGCCCGCCCGGACGCCTTCAGCGAGTGGACTGCGCCTGATCCTGTTCGGCCAGACCGCCCAGCGCCTGCATTCGGCCAAGGCGCATCTGCCCTTGATCCGTTCCCTCCAGCAGGCGGGCCGGCTCGCGGTCCTGCACGTCGTGGGCAAGGGCGCGGCGGGGGGAACCACCGCCAGCGAGGACGTGGCCTTTCTCCGCGAAGCTGCGCCCGGCGTGGCGTTGCAGGTCGCGGGGAATGTGACCTTGGAAGAAGCCGTGGTGAAGTTCCGCGAGAGCGATCTGTTCCTGTCGTTCTATCCCGCCTCGCTCGCCTGCAAGTCCACCGCCCTCATGTCCGCGCTGGCCTGCGGCTGCGCCGCCGTCCTGCCGGACGAAGCCGATTCCGCGCCGCTGGTCGTCGGCCAACACTTCCTCTCCTGCGACGGAAGTCCCGCGTCGGTCGAGCGCCTGCTGTCGGCGCTCGGCAACGGTGGCGCGGAACGGATTGGGCACGCCGCAGCCGCCTGGTATCGGCAGAACGCGGACTGGCCCATCGTCGCGCGGCGTTTCTCTGCGCTGCTCCAGTAGCAGCCCGTCAAAGAACGCCCGGTCACGGGACCGGGCCTACAGGACCATAGTGATTCCCGAGCTCCTTTTTAGGCTGCGATCCCTCACGCGGCTGGGTGGGGCCTTGTTTGACGGGCTGTTAGGGGCGGCATTGGCCGAGGGCGTGTATCCAGAGCCCAGCTGCGGAGCAGCGGCAGAGAGTAGCCACGGGCGTAAGTCCGTGGTCAAAGGAAGGAAGGGGTCGAGCTCCGGAGGAGCGGCCGATTGGGGGGGGGCGCTCCTCCAGAGCTAAAAACCGCTCGCGCCGGGTTTAAAGACGCGCCCCAGGAATCCGGGTCATGGTGAATGCCGATGGGACCCCGGCTCGCGCCCGCTCCGTCTTCCGTGCTTCTTTGCGGCCTTTTCAAGCTTGCCGGCACCCGTCCTGTTTCATCCTGATTTCGCCGATGCCGAAATCGTTCTGCCGGTTCGACCCTGATCCACGTCCTTCATGATTCCAGACAATCCAGCGCAGGTTTCCGTGGTGGGGATGATCAATTCCTTCAACCGCGCCGACCTCCTCCGCATCGCCCTGCCGTCGCTGGCGGCGGCTCTTCGCACGTCGAAGCACACGGGATCGATCACCGTCTTCGACGCGGGATCGACCGACGGATCGTGCGAGTTTGTCCGCGAGTTCCAGCAGGCCCATCCGGAGATCCCGGTCGTCCTCGTGGTGAGCCAGCCGGGGGAGCCGAACACCTTCAGCGACGGCATCAACCGGGGCTGCGCCGCGGCCATGGCGGCGTTCCCGAACCTCCGGTGGTTCTTTCTTTTTGAAACGGACAACTGGATGGCGGATGCGTCTCCACTCGATGCCGCCCTCGCGCTGGGGGACGCGGCGAAGGACATCGGCGCGATGGGGTTCACCGTGCGGAAATACAGCGGAACCTCGCCGGGCTATGGCTGCCGTTTTCCGACGGCATTGGAGTTCGTCCTCGGCGCTCATCTCGCCGCGAAACTCGGTCTGGACCGGAGCGAAGGTCCGGCCGTGCCGATGTCCCGTGAACTGCCGGCCTTCGAGTGCGACGCCGTCTACACCAGCCCCATCGTCATCCGCCGCGAAGCCTGGGAGAAGAGCGGCGGGCTCGACGCGGAACAATTCCCCTTCTCCGACTGCGACATCGACTGGGCCTGGCGCCTGCAGAAGCTGGGTTGGAAGCAGGCCGTCCTGCGGACCGACAAGGTCGTCCATGACAACAAGGAGACGCTCTCCAAATGGTCGCACACGCGGGTCTTCCACCTCCACAAGGCGCGGCTCCGTCTGATCCGTCGGCATCGTCGCACCCCCGTGTTCCTCGTGAAAGCCGGCCTCATGCTGCGGCATCTGGGTGAGCTGCTCGGCCTGGCCCTGCTGGTGCATCAACCCAAGCTCTACCTGCCCCGCTTGAAGAAACGCTGGACGCTGCTGATGGCCGTGCCGGGGAACTACGGGAACTAGCCATTTGAGGATCCTCATTTCATCCCATCTCTTTGCTCCGAGCGTGGGGGGCATCGAACAGGTGGGCGGCATCGTGGCCTCCGAGCTGCATGATCGTGGGCATGAAGTCCGCGTGATCACGCAGACACCCGATCCGGAGGCGGCGGCCCGTCTTCCGTTCCCTGTGTTTCGCCAGCCCGGACGCGCCGAGATCAAGGCCCAGATCCGGTGGTGCGAGGTCTACCTCCAGAGCAACATCAGCCTCGCCACGCTCTGGCCCGCCCTGTTCTTGCGCAAGCCGGTCCTCGTCGTTCATCACACGTGGATTGCGCGCGTCGACGGCACCATGGGCTGGCAGGATCGGTTGAAGCTCCTCGCCACGAGGCTGGTCCGCCGCAACCTCGCCGTCAGCACGGCCTTGGCGGCGACGATTCCCGTCCGGTGCGGCGTGGTCGCCAATCCCTATCGCGACGACGTCTTCACGGAGGATTCCGCCGCCGTTCGCGACCGTGATCTTGTCTTCGTGGGCCGCCTGGTCTCGGACAAGGGCTGCTCCATCCTGCTGGAGGCGCTGGTCCGCCTCGCGACGGATGCGATCCGGCCCTCTCTCACGGTGGTGGGCTCGGGACCTGAACTGGAGAACCTCAAGGCGCAGGCCATTTCGTCGGGGCTGGCGGGGCAGGTCGTTTTCGCCGGACAGAAGACTGGGCCTGAACTGGCCGCCGTGCTCAACCGGCACCGCATCCTGGTCGTGCCTTCGCTGTGGAAGGAACCGTTCGGCATCGTGGCCTTGGAGGGCATCGCCTGCGGTTGCATCGTGGTGGGATCTTCTGGCGGAGGGTTGCCGGATGCCATCGGACCCTGTGGAGAAACCTTTCCAAATGGCGATGCGGCAGGCCTCGCCTCGGCGCTGCGGTCGCTTCTGGAGTCCCCCGGGGAAATCTCCGCTCTTCAGCGGGGTGCCCAAACCCACCTCGCCCGCCATACCCGCTCCGCCGTGGCGGAATCCTACCTCGCGGAACTTCGTTCCCTCCTCCCCTGACCTCACCTGGTTTCCTTCCCTACTCCGTCCGGTTCCCCCGACGGCATTCTCCCCGGTTTCCAATTTTGAATTTGTCATCCCCGGTTCGTAACCCTCCCCCGGTTCCGCTTTAAGAACGCGTCAATCTATTCTTCTCCGATTCCTCCGCGAAATCATTCGGGTCGTTTCCTCATCCATCGCCATCGTGCGCCCGGTTTCGTCCACCGGGCAGGTCTGGGCCCGCGGACGCGGCGGATCGCTCGCGAACCATGCTAGCGTCGCCGCGCCTATGCATGACGAACAAATGATCCGTCGGTTCATCGACGCACGCGCCCAAGGACGTCCGTTTGCGCGGATTGCGCTCGAGTTGGGCGTTTCCAAACAAACCCTGATCACCTGGAGCCGGAAGCACCGCTTCGAAATCCAGAACCTCCGCGCCGTCCAGTTGGAAACTCTCCGGGACGATCTGCTCAAGGATCTTGTGACCCGGGCGACCGCCGACGCCCGATGCCTCGCCCAGGTCGAGGCCGAACTCTCGAAACGCAACCTCGCCGACCTGACGACGCCCCAGTTGTTGCGCCTCTCGGCCAGCCTTCGGGACCGCATCCTTCGGGAGACCGACGCCAATCGGATGGTCTTCACCACCCCGGTGTCCGAAGTGCCCGACAACGAGGCTGTCGATGAGGTCCAGGACTGGCGTCCATGATCCCCGCCATCCGGTTTCAGGCATCCGGTATCCGGCATCCGGTATCAGGTATCAGGTATCAGGCATCAGGCATCAGGCATCAGGCTCACATCCCTCCTTCATCCCACATCTCCTCCTCCGAAACCTCCGCCGTGATGACGGACTTCCTGCCAACCTACCGCATCGCCACCGCCCCGCGCCGTGCCTCCCGCCGCGCCGTCCGGCGGATCCCTCGGCGACGACTCCGACCCGGCTCGTTCCGCCCGGTCCGCCGCATCACCGCGGGCCGCCATCCCAACTACCTCCGGATCGCCCTGAGGATCTTCCGCCTCTACCTGAAGAGCCGGAAACGCCTCGCCAAGCTGGTCCCCGAATTCTTCGATCCCGCGGTGATCCGGATGCGCGAACGCCTCGTGGCCCAGGAACGTGTCTGGAAGGAATTGCTCGAGCCGGTCCTCGACCGTGTCTACGGACCAGGACAATCCTGAATTTCCAGCGGTCGAGAAACGGTCGAGAAAAGGTCCACTTCTTCCGGCTTGGGAGGCGGCTTCAAACCGTATGCGCCGGTTCAAGATGCGGGACGAAAGCTCCCGGCGGGCCGTGGTAGGCCATTCGTCTTCGCGCGGCCGGGAGGCGATCATGCGGCAAGGGCGCATCGGTAGAGTGAAGGCTCCCGCCGAGCCGCCGCTGCGCTTCCGGAAACCTTACCGGTCGCAGCGGCCAAGCCGGCCTGCATTTATATCGAACCGTTTTCGGTTCCTTCGTTTTTAATCCCGTCCGCGCCGTTCCGCTAATTCGTTGATCCGGCAACACGCTCCACCGCAATCTCTGGCTCGCTGACGAAGACGCGACGATGCTCCTGATCTCACATCCCACGGGAAACACGTTTGTCCGGGCTCTTCTGCAGGAGGCGGACCGGTCGAAGCGGCTCGGCCTGTTCGCGACCGCGCTCGGGTTTTCGGGCACGCCCGGCTGGTTCGGTCTCCTGCCGGCCTCGCTGCGGAACGAGCTGGCCCGCCGTCGCTACGCCGTTTCGCCCGCCAAAATGGCCTCCTACCCCCTGCGCGAAACCGCCCGTCTGGCTTCGCGGAAAATCGGCTGGCAGGGATTGTCCCGCCACGAGACCGGGTGGGCCTCCGTGGACGCGGTCTACCGCCGTCTTGATGCGGGGGTTGCGGCCAAGTTGCCCCGCTGGACGCGCCAGCACGCGTTGACCGCGGCCTACGCCTACGAGGACGGGGCGTTGTCCACCCTCACGGCCGCGAAAAATCTCGGCCTCACCGCGGCCTACGACCTTCCCATCGCCTACTGGCAGACCGTCCGGACGCTTCTCGAAGAGGAGGCCGCGCGGCTTCCCGAATGGGAACCCACCCTCGGCAGCACCCGGGATTCCTCTGAAAAAATGGAAAGGAAGACGGCGGAGCTGATGACGGCCGACCTCGTGGTCTGCCCGAGCCGTTTCGTCCTCGATTCCATTCCGGAGACGCTGCGCGCCGGACGCCGCTGCATCGTCGCCGAGTTCGGCTCCCCGGCCGGTTCCACGACGGAGAAGGCGCCGCCGAAGAACCGGCGGATCCGCTTCCTCTTCGCCGGCTCGATGGGGCAGCGCAAGGGGTTGGCGGACGTCTTCGCGGCGTTCCGCCTGTTGAAACGCTCCGACATCGAGCTGGTCGTGCTGGGATCGCTCCTCATGCCCCTGGAATTCTACCGCAGGCACGGCGGGGACTTCACCTACGAGCCGCCCCGCCCCCATTCCGAAGTCCTGGAGCTGATGGATTCGTGCGATGTCCTCCTCCTTCCGTCCATCGCCGAAGGACGCGCCCTGGTCCAGCAGGAGGCCATGAGCCGCGGCCTGCCCATCATCGTGACGCGCAACGCCGGCGGCGAAGATCTTGTGGAGGAGGGCCGGACCGGGTTCCTTGTGCCCATGCGCTCACCGGAAACGCTCGCGGAAAGGATCAACCGCGTGGCGGATCATGCCGATCAACTGCCGGACATGGCCCGAGAAGCCCGCCGCAAGGCGGCGGAGTTTTCATGGGCCGGTTATGCCGCCAAGATCATGGCCGCCGTGGATTCGGAAAACTCGACCAAAGTTCGATGACGCAGGTTCAGACAAGACCAGTCGGTGTAATGGCCCCTCCCGCAGCGGGAGGACGCGGGAGGGCCGTTTCTCCTAACGAAACCGCCGGTGCTGGACCCGGTTCGGACGTTGTGCCGGGCACGATGCTCCGGATGACCAAGGGCCTCATCTGGCTCTACCTGATCCTCTGGTTGTTCGAGGGCACTCTGAGGAAGTGGTATCTTGTTTCCCTCTCCGACGTGCTTCTGATCATCCGTGATCCGGTCGTCATATTGATCTATCTCACCGCAGCCTCCTGCCGTGGTTTCCGCATCAATTTCTTCAACGGGGCCGTGATTGTCCTTGGCATCGCGTCTTTCGTGGCCGGGACCCTCGTGCTGGGAAATCCACTCGTGGCCGGCTACGGGTTTCGCTCCAACTTCCTCCATCTTCCGCTCGTTTTTGTCATGGGTGCCGTGCTCAACGGCGACGATCTGCGAAAGATGGGCAAATTCCTCCTGATCCTGGCCCTTCCCATGGCCCTCATCATGGCGAAGCAATACCGGTCGGACATCGATGATTGGTGGAATCTCGGAGCCGCTGGCGGCCGCATGATCGTTTCCGTCGGCGGCAAGATCCGCGCCTCGGGCACCTTCAGTTTCATCTCGGGTCCCGTCGCCTTCTACGGATTGGTCTGCGCTTTTTTCATCGGTTTCATCGCTTATAGATCCTGGTTGCGCTGGTGGTTCGCCCTGCCGGCTTTGGCCGCTATCATTCTTGCCGCCGCCGTCGCCGGCAGCCGATCCCTGCTCCTCTCCCTGATCATCGTGGGGGCTTCCTACGGCGTGGGAACGATTTTCTTCCCGTCCGCCCTCAAGAAGTTCGGCAAATGGATCGCGGCGGGCGTGGTTGTTTTCCTCATTGTCAGCGTGTTCGACGTCTATCAGGAGGGGCTGGCCACCACGACCGAACGTTTCAACGATGCGAGGGAATCCGAAGGCGGCCTGCTGGGCTCCCTGTCCCGTCTGTTCAGCCCGATGTTCATCCCGATCGGGACCCTCGCCGAGCTGCAGCCTTTGGGGCTGGGGCTGGGGCTCGGCACCAACGCCGGTGCCGCGATGGTGGGTGAACGGGGCAAGTTCCTCCTCGCCGAAAACGAGTGGCCCCGGGTGCTTCTCGAATCCGGTCCGTTTCTGGGTTCTTCCTATCTCCTCTTGCGTTTGGGACTAGTCCTCTGGGCCATTGGCAGGGGATTCAAGGCCGCCCGCGCCGGGAACCTTTTTCCGATGGCTTTTCTTGGAGCCGTGGGCCTGGGCTTTCTTACCGGCCAATTCGGCCAGCCCACCATCATGGGCGCGGCGGTCCTCGGCATGGGCTTTTTTGTCGCCTCGCTTTCGATGCAGAAACCCCGGGAACTTTCTTCACCGACGGGGACCGGCGATGCGCAGACCGACGGGATGGGTCCCAACGACGATGGTCTCCCGCCTGCCCCACCGGAGGCACGCGTATCCTCGTTTGTCCAGCGCGGCGGTTCGGCCATGGCGGCTTCCTCGCCGTTTGACGGTCTTCCGCCCAGGCGCAAGGCCGTCCGTTCGGCTCCCCGATCCCCGGTGGAGGCACCGCCTGATCCCGTCCCTGCCCGGCCGGCCGGCCTGCCGGAAGTGAAGCCGGGCGCATTCACGATCCGAAATCGTCGCAAGTCCGATGAACCCTGAAGCCCTGCGGATCCTGCTTGTCGGGAACTACCCTCCAGATCGGCAGGAAAGCATGCAGCGGTTCACGGATGTCTTCGCCCATCACCTCGCCGGACAAGGATTCGAGGTGGGAAGCCTGCGTCCCGAGGTTCATTGGAATCGCCGGGAAGGAACTACCGGCCAAGGAAAGTGGCTCGGTTACGCCGACAAGTTCATCCGCTTTCCCAAACTCCTTCGCAGGCACATCGCCGACTCGAAGCCGGACGTGGTCCATGTCTGCGACCACTCGAACGCGATGTATCTCCGGCAGGCTCCGACCGGACGACGTCTGGTCACATGCCATGACTTGCTTGCGGTCCGCAGTGCGCTTGGGGAAATCCCCCGGAATCCAACCCGCTTCACCGGTCGGCTTCTCCAGTCGTGGATCCGGCGAAGCCTCGGCGCGGCGGACCGGATCGTGGCGGATTCCCACGCCACCAGGGCGGACGTGGCACGCCTCGCTTCCGTCGGGCCAAACCGGCTTTCAGTCGTGCATGTGGGTTTGAACTACCCGTATCGCCGCCGCTCGTCGGAGGAGATCGCCGAAGTCCGCACCCGCCTCGGCATACCCGGACGCTTCCTCCTGCACGTGGGAGGGAACCAGTGGTATAAGAACCGTTCCGGTGTCCTGCGAATAGTCGCGGGCGCCCGGAACTCCGGCTCCGCTCCGCCTGCTCTCGTCATGGCCGGCAAGGCTCCGACTCCAGAACTCGAATCGCTCTCAGCGCAGCTCGGACTGCCGGTGATCTGGGTCAAGGACTGCGACAATTCCACCTTGGAATGCCTCTACTCTGGAACCGAACTGCTGCTCTTCCCATCGCTGCTGGAGGGTTTCGGCTGGCCCATTGCCGAAGCCATGGCGTGCGGCACGGCCGTGCTGACTTCCCGTCGCGCTTCGATGACCGAAGTCGGCGGCGACCTCGCCTACTACGTCGATCCCGATGACGAAGCCGGGGCTTCCGCCGTCCTTGCGAAGGCATTGGTCGATCCTGATCGGAGTCGCCGAGCGGCCGAAGGCGTTGCCTGGGTTCGCCAGTTTTCGACGGAACGAATGCTGGAGCAATACGCCGTGATCTACCGGTCCATGGCGCTGGCGGCAGGACACAGGACCTAGGGAATGCGCCTCCTCCACGTCATCCACTCCGCCGATCCGACGACCGGCGGCCCCATCGAAGCGGTGCGCCAGCTCTCACGCGTTCACCTCGATCTCGGCCACCACGTCGAGATCGCCAGCCTCGACGATCCCGGTGCGCGTTTCATTCCCGAGTCGGTCGAGATACCGATCCACGGACTGGGGCCGGGGAAAACCCACTATGGCTATTCGTCCAGGATGACGCCGTGGCTGCGTGAGAACGGTTCCCGCTTCGATGCAGTCGTTACTCATGGCATCTGGCAGTTCCACGGACTGGCCGTTCATCGTGCCTTCGCCGGGAAGCGTCCCTACTTCGCCTATCCGCACGGGATGCTCGACCCCTACTTCAAGCGCGCCTTCCCGCTGAAGCATCTCAAGAAATGGCTCTTCTGGCCGTGGGGCGACTACCGCGTCCTGCGTGATGCCAAGGCCGTCCTCTTCACCTGCGAGGAGGAGAAGCTCCTAGCCCGCGAAAGCTTCTGGCTCTACCGCGTAAACGAAGCCGTCGCTGGGCTCGGCACCGCTGCCGCGCCCACCAACGTCGACCAACAGCGCGCCGCCTTTCTCGAAAAGGTTCCCGCCGCGGCCGGTCGCCGCTTCCTGCTCTTCCTTGGCCGCCTCCATGTGAAGAAGGGCTGCGATCTGCTGATCGACGCCTTCGCCTTGGCGGCTGCGAACTCGGACCTCCTTCTGGTCATGGCCGGACCTGATCAGACCGGCTGGAAATCAGAACTCGTCCGCCGCGCGGAATCGCTCGGTATCGCGGACCAAATCGTCTGGCCGGGCATGCTCGGCGGCGACGTGAAGTGGGGAGCCTTCCGTTGCGCCGACGCCTTCGTGCTGCCGTCGCATCAGGAGAATTTCGGCTTGGCCGTGGCGGAAGCCCTGGCCGCCGGATGCCCGGTGTTGATCTCCGACAAGGTGAACATCTGGCGCGAGATCTCCGAGGACGGCGCCGGCCTGGTGGACACCGATACTCCCTAGGGCACGGCCCGTCTCTTGTCCCAATGGCTCGACCGCGACCACGACGCACGGACCGCGATGAGAAAGCGGGCGATGGACAGCTTCAATCGGCGGTTTGAAATCCGTAGATCCGCTCAAGCTCTTCTCGAAATCATCCGCTGATGCTCTGAGCCGTGGCCGCGATGGAGCGTAAGAAACGCCGTCGGCAAAACGGAGTGGATGACATCAATAGCGCTCTTCATCGACCAGGCCGTTCTGCCTGGAGCACACGTCGTGCTCTTCTCAGCGGCCTTGAACCACGGCCCCGCCGTGCTCGATGTCCACGTCTTCCAATCGGGGCTGTCGGAATCCGAGAAGACCGGACTCAGGGAAACGCTCCAGGCGACTGGAAGGGATTTCCGCCTCACGGTCACAGGCTTTGATCCTGAAAAGCAGTTTTGCGACTTCGGCGGCCTCCATGGCAGCAAGATGACGTATGGACGTCTCCTGCTTCCCGAGCTTCTTCCCCACCTCCCCCGGGTTCTCTACCTCGATTCGGATCTGCTGATCGGAATCGATCTTCATCTGGCCTTCTCAACCGATTTGAACGGCCACGCGTTGGGTGCCGTGGCCACCTCGACCTTCGATGAATCGCTGGACGGAACGCTGGCAGCCACAAAGGGCATTCCCGGTTACGCCCCCCACTTCAACGCGGGGGTTCTCCTCGTTGATCTCGATGAATGGCGACGGCTCAGCCTGACCGAACAAACGCTCGCATTCATCAAGGAACACAACCTGGTCCTGCGCAGCCACGACCAGTCGGCGCTGAACTTTGTTTTCCGGAACCGTTTCAAACCGCTCTCCAGACGCCTCAACCTCTGCGTGGAGCCGTGGAACTGCCAAACCCAACCGCCTCAAGGCATCCTGCACTTCATCGGCAGTCCCAAGCCGTTCGATCCGGGTGCGCGTTGGCTTCACACACGTCGGCAGGAGTTTGAAGCGTGGCTGCGCCGAACCGCGGCACGGAGTCGGGCACCGCTGCATCAGCGGGTGTTCGTCGGCCTGCGGAGGCTTTGGCACACGCGCCGATCCATCGGCAAATGCCTGCTCTGCCGGATGCTGCCCCGGAAAGAACCGCAGGAGCTTCGTTCGTTCGACACCGAGTTCAGACGACGATGATCTCCCCCGCCCGCAATGGCCGTCGCCTGCGGATCGGACTCGTCACCAGCGAGGCGTTCGATTTCCGCCTCACCAACCTCGGCGGCTTCGGCAAGGCTGGCAGCAACTTCGCCCACCTTTTCAACTCACGGCCCGACCTCGGCGTCGATGTTTCGTGGATCATGCCACGCCACTTGCCTCCGGCCGGTGGGTCTGCGGCGACCGCAACTCTCCAAGGGAGTCCGGTTGTCTGGCGGCAGAAATCCCTGGCCGCCTTTCGCTCCTCCCTTCGCCGCGCACGGCTGGACCTTCTTGTCTCGATCGACTTTCAGTCGATCTACCGCCTCCCGATCTGGCTGCTGCCTCGCACTCCGGTTCTCTTTTGGCTGCGCGATCCGTGGTCGCCTGAAGACAAGGCCCGGATGGCGACACTGAAAACGCCCGACGATTCGGCCAAAGCGACACAGGGATTGTTTTCCAGAGACCTGCGAAGTTTTCGCTTCGACGCCCTGGTCGCCAAGCTCACCGGCAGGCGTTTCGCCTACGCCGCCCCGGCGGAACTCGTGTTCCGCCGGATTCCGTCAACCTATGGAATTCGCCCCCGGACGACCCACCTGCTTCCGAATTTCCATTTGGGAGGAAAAGATCCGGGACCGAAATCAGACAAACCCACCATCCTCTTTGTCGGCCGGTTCGACCCTGTGAAACGGCCTTGGATCGTTCATGAAATCGCACGTCGGATGCCCGACGTGCGGTTCGAAATGGCGGGCGCAACGCAACTCAAAGGGACCGGCGCATGGAATCCCTCGCCCACGCCCAAGAATGTGACCTACCTCGGCCTGATCGACGGCGAAGCCAAGGCGGCAGCCTTCAGCCGGGCCTGGGTCCTCCTCAACACGTCAATCCACGAAGGCTTGCCGATCACGTTTCAGGAAGCCCTGGCTTTCGGCGTCCCCATCGTCAGCGCGCTCGACCCGGACGAAGTGGCCAGCCGTTTCGGGAGATTCGTCGGCCAGGAGCTCGGCGACGGAATGGCGGCCGTGCCTCGTTTCGTGGCTGCACTCCGGGAGCTTATCGGTTCAAACGGGAACAGGGTATCGCTGGGTAACAGGGGCCGCGAATGGGTCGTTTCCGTCCACAATGAGGAGAAATTCATCAAGGCCTTCGAGCAGATTTGCTGCGAACTCGGCCTCTCGTGGAGGGCCCCAGGATGACGCCACCCCTCGCCACAGTCGTAATCACGACTCGGAATCGCCGAACGCTCCTCGCTGAGACCGTGGAAAGCGTCTCGAAGCAGCATGGACTGACGTGGGAGATGGTGATTGTCGACGACGCATCCGACGATGGGACGCCAATCTACCTCCGGGGTCTCGCGGCGGACCCCAGGATCACGATCATCACCCATACAATCCGACAGGAAAGAAGCCGCAGCCGGAACCATGGCCTCGCAGTCGCGACCGGCAAAACCGTGATGTTTCTGGACGATGACGACGTGCTGCTGCCGGGTGCTCTGAAACGGCTGTTCGACGCGGTGGACTCCGATCCGCGTGCGGTTGCCTCCTGCGGAGCCCGCATCGATTGGCGGCCATCAAGGGGAGCACGCGGCCGAACGAAAGATTCCCACACCTGGTTCCACACGACGCGCGATATCCTTCCGGAACTCGTCTTCGGATGGTCCGCTGTCTCCGGCCAGAACCTGTTTTTAACCGAAGCCGCAAGGCGGACCCCCGGCTTCCGTGTAGACCTGAACGCGACCGAGGACAGGCTCTTCTGGATGGAGGTGGCGCGCCAAGGGCCAGTCGCCCTCATACCGCACTCCGTGATGCTCTATCGGCTCCACGAGAACCAACAGCGTCCGGCAAACCTGCAGTCTCTCCGCAACCGTGTTTACCGACTGGGAATGCACATGGCGCGAGGCGATGAACGCCGCAAGCTCATCTGTGCGCGGGCGACGTCACTGAAGATCGGAATGGCCGAAGCCGCGCTGCAGCAACGGCGCTATATCCGGGCTCTAGGACTTACCGTTGGGGCGTTGTGGATCTGTCCGGCTCGAACCGCAACCTCCCCGCTGATCTTTCCGTGGGTCGTCCGGCGGCTGGCCCGGGCCGTTCGACAAGGTCTGCAGGACCTGGCGAGGAAGGTTTCCGCCATTCGCTCGCAACGCATCGACGTTGCAGGCTGACCGGCCGGCGGGGTATTCCACCGCGGGAACGATGCACAATTCTCAACCACAACCCGGCCGCGAACCGGCCTATCGGGCGTCGGGAGACGCACACGCCGGACCGAGCTTCTCGCTTGGCAACCGTCTGGGTCGACTCTGCTGGGGACTTGTCCAGGCGACGCTCTTCCGCTGGAGTCCGCGACCGCTGCACGGATGGCGATGTTTTCTGCTGCGGTTCTTCGGTGCGAAGATCGGGCGCAACTGCCACATCTATCCTGGTGCGATCATCTGGGCTCCGTGGAACCTAGACTGCGCCGACGAGGTCGGTGTCGCCAGCGGCGCGACGCTCTACACGCAGGCCAGGATAATGCTCGGCAAACGCGCCGTAGTCTCCCAAGGCGCGCATCTTTGCTCCGGCAGCCACGATTACGAGGACGGCGGTTTCCCCCTCTTCGCCAAACCGATCAACATCGGAGCCTACGCTTGGTTGGCCGCCGAATGCTTCGTCCAACCCGGGATTAGGATCGGTGACGGAGCGGTGATCGGAGCACGGTCGGTGGTAACCAAAGATGTTCCGGCATGGACCGTGTGCGCGGGGCATCCTTGCAAACCAATCAAGCCGAGACTCTGGCGACCCGATACTGACCACAGCGACGAAGCCGCCTAGCCGCGGCTTGTTCCAGCCCGGTTGCCGGCTCCAGTTATTCAATCCCAACATGACGAAAGTCCCGGTTTCCATCCTCATCCCAATCAAGAACGAGGCGAAGAACCTGCCCCGTTGCCTTGATGCTGTTGCGTGGGCCGACGAGATCTTCGTCGTCGATTCCAACAGCGCCGACGGCTCGCAGAAGATCGCCGAGGAACATGGCGCCAAGGTCGTTCAGTTCGATTTCAAGGGCACATGGCCCAAGAAAAAGAACTGGGCCCTCGAAAACCTGCCTTTCGCCCACGAGTGGATCTTCATCCTCGATGCCGATGAAGTGATGCCGCCCGAAAGCGCGGACGAATTCCGCCGCATACTCACAGGAACCGGAGGCCCGAATGGCTGGTGGATCAACCGTCGTTTCATGTTCATGGGGCAGTGGCTCAAGCATGCCTATTACCCGAACTGGAACCTCCGGCTCTTCCGCCACCGCCTCGGACGTTACGAAAAGCTTACCGACGTGGACACCGCCAGCGGCGACAACGAAGTCCATGAACACGTGATTGTGCAGGGAGAGACCGGCCACCTGAAGTGCGAGATGGACCATTACGCTTTCCCGTCGGTCGACGTTTTCGTGGAGAAGCACAATCGCTATTCCAACTGGGAAGCCCGCGTGGCTCTCGACCGCCATCTCAAGGGCAGCAGCCACCAGCTTCAGAGCAAGGAAGTAGGTCTGCGCCGCAAACTGAAACAGCTCTCGCAGAAGCTGCCCTTCCGCCCACTGCAACGTTTCCTCTTCGTCTACGTGTTCCAGAGGGGCTTCCTCGATGGCAGCGCCGGCTACTACTTCGCGCGCCTGCACGCTTTCTACGAGTTCCTTTGCGTCGCCAAAACCCACGAGCTGGAGAAGCAGGCCGCGAGCAAGCCATGAAAGTCGTCGTGTGGGGCATCAACTACGCGCCCGAGGTCACCGGGATCGCCCCCTACAACGTCGCGCTTTGCTGCCATCTCCGGGGTCGCGGACATGACGTCCGGATGGTGACGACGTTCTCATACTATCCAACTTGGAAAAAACTGCCTGAGGACCGCCGGCGGCTTTACCGAACGGACCAGATCGACGGAGTTCCTGTTCACCGATGCTGGCACTTTGTGCCGGCAAAACCGAGCGCCATAAAGCGCATCCTGCATGAGGCCAGCTTCATCGCGACATCGTGGTGTCGCCTGCTCTTTCTCCCTCGCGCCGATGTCTACGTCGTCGTTTCACCGCCCCTGCTCCTAGGGTTCGCCGCATGGATCCTCACCGGGATCAAAAGAGCGCCATTTGTCTTCCACGTCCAAGATCTCCAACCGGATGCGGCGGTGGGGCTCGGAATGCTCAAGCCAAGCCTGCTGACGAAGGCCCTCTATTGGCTCGAAGCATTCGCCTACCGCAAGGCGGCGATGGTGTCGGGAATTTGTGAAGGAATGGTGAGAGCCTTTGAGCGCAAGGGAGTGCCCTCGTCCAAGCGCTACCTCTTCTTCAATGGTGTCGACGTGGCAGGCGACTCCGTGACAGCCCAGGCAGGGGTGTTTAGGTCTGTTCACGGTCTTGCCCCGGATGCGTTCTTGGCAGTCTACTCGGGCAATCTTGGAGTGAAGCAGGGGCTCGGAATCCTGCTGGATGCGGCGGCTCTCGTGACGAAGAACGCTGTTCGAATTGTCATCTGCGGTGACGGTGCCGAGAGAACCCAATTGGAGGCGACCGCGAAGGCCCGGGGGCTGGCAAACGTTATCTTCCTGCCGCTGCAACCCAAGCAACAGTATCAGAACATGCTGGCCGATGCGGACATCAGCCTGATTACGCAGCAGTCGGGCACAGGCCAGTTTTTCTTCCCAAGCAAGCTGTTGAGCAATCTTTCCGCCGGGAAGGCCGTAGTGACGGTGGCAGACCCGGACTCCGAACTGGCTCTCGCCCAGATTGCAGGGTCGTTCGGGTTCAACGTGCCCCCCGGAAGCCCTGATCAATTGGCCGCATTGCTCGATTCACTGGCCGACAGGCGGAGTGAGCTACCGGAGCTGGGGAAAAACGGACGGACTTACGTGTCCCGGTTTGCGTTCAGCAAAGTCTTCGCGGACTTCGACACCCAGCTAAGGCTGCTGGTGAAGATCTGAACGAATCAGGCCGTGAGGCTGCCGGTCGGGAGGACAGCCAATTTGGGCTTTACCGCAGCCGTGACTGGTCGGCTGAGAGACCGGTAGTCGCCGAAACTTTGGAACAGTTCGGTCATATCGAGCACTGCGTTCGAGGCCGACTTAAGATCCTCGGCCAGCAGATCGAGAACCCCTGCGGCCGTCACGCGAATACCCTTTCGTCGAAGTTTCAGGGCCAGATGGGCGAAATCTCCGTCACCGGACACAAGGACCGCATCCTCGGGCTTGATCGCCTCACTGAGATCGATCGCATCAATGGCCATGAGCAGGTCGACCGTCGCCTTGTAGCTCCCCGCTTCAGCAGGTTTCCCATACTTCCGAACGACAAGGAAGCCATGCTGTTCAAGCCAGTTGAGGAATTTGTCGCGCTTCTGACGCAGTTCGAACCATTCCGGAAGATTCGGGGGAAGCCCCGCGTAGACAACAAACTCGACGACCGTCCGACCTTCGGCAAGAAACTCACGAACTCGGGCCCAATCGGTCATTTTACCAATCAGGTGCCCCATCTGGAGCAGATTCGCTTCATCAATGAAAACTAATGTCCGGGCAGCCATTAAAAGAAACCTAACATCGGCCGACCAAAAGCAAAAACAAATGTGGCCCACGAACGTTGCCGAAGTGAACGACGGTTGCCGTCGCCAGTCTCGGGACCGGTCGTTTATTGCGTTGTCATTTGCCTAGCAGCTTCCCGATAACTCAACGACATGGTCATCCAACGCACACGAGGCATTACGATCCTGTCGGTCGCCTGTGAGCTCCTCCTGGTGTCATTCGGCTTCTGGGGATGGTTCCTCGTCTCCCAGTGGAAAGCGGTTGGGTCCCTTCCGCTTTCAGCCTACTCGACCTACCACGCGATCATCAGTCTTGGTGTGATATTGGCCGCCCTCAAAAACGGCGGTGACACTCAGGTATCGAAGGTTTCATCGGTTCGAACCGTTGGAACCGTCCGGAAGATGACATACGCCCTCGCGATGCTCTCGGTCTACCTCATCGCGACGAAGGACACCATCATGTCGCGGGTCTTCCTTTTCGGGTTCGTCGCCATCTTCTACGCGATTTCCTACATGGGCCAGATCTGGCTGTCGAACTTCGTCCGAAGGCTGACGTTTTCCGGAGAACGCGAGGAATTGGTCCTGCTCATCGGCCCTTCGACCAAGGCCGCATCGCTCAGCGCCTGGTTGGAGGAGAAACGCGTCATCGGCTACCGTGCGGCGGGCTTGCTGACCGACGACCCCGCCTTCGCAGGGCTGCCAAACTGTAAAGTCCTCGGCACGACCGACGACTTGGAACGGGTGGTAAAGGAGGCCGGGGTCACCCAAGTCATCCTGATGGAGTTTCCGATGTTCTCGAACGTGATGACCAATCTTATCGGAACGTGCGAAAAGCTTGGGATAAGGATGACGGTGGTATGCGATTTCGAAGAAAAATTTCGCCACTCTGTCGTGATGTTCGAGGATTCAGGCCTTCGTTTTCTCAGCATCCGTGAGGAGCCGTTGGAAGATCCGTTCAACCGTTTCGCCAAACGCGCCCTCGACTTGGCCGTTTCGATTCCCGTCATCCTTTTCATTCTTCCGTTCACGACTCTTTTCGTGTGGTTCTTCCAGAAACTCCAAGCGTCCGGTCCAGTCTTTTACCGCCAGCCGAGGGCCGGCCTCCAAAATAGGCCGTTCGACATCATCAAATACCGGACGATGCGCCTGCACAGCATTCCCGCCAGCGTCCAAGCGACAAGGGACGACCCTAGGATCTACCCGGCCGGACGGTGGTTCCGCAAACTCAGCATCGATGAACTGCCCCAGTTCATAAACGTGCTCCTGGGCGACATGAGCGTAGTCGGCCCGCGGCCCCATCTTTTGGAACACAACGATCAGTTCGCTGCGGCGATGAACAACTATCACGTGCGGACCCACGTGAAACCCGGCATCACCGGACTTGCCCAAGTGAGGGGATACCGTGGCGAAACCAGATCCCAGGAGGATGTGATCAAGCGGGTCGAATCCGACATTCTCTATTTGGAAAACTGGTCATTCGCCCTCGACTGCCGAATCATTTTCGCCACGATCTTCCACGTTGTCGGACCGCCAAAAACGGCATACTGACTTGGTTGCAAAAGAGAAACCGCATAACCCGCCAGCAACATTCCATGACCATGAGACCCAATTCCCGTCGTTCCGCCCGCACCGCTCTAGCAGGATTCGCCGCGCTGGCCACCGGTTTCTCGGCCGACGCGCAGGAAGCCCTCCGATCGTCGCAGGCATACCAGCAGGCGTCGCAGGCACGCAGCCGACTGGCGGATAACAACGGCTACAACAACACTCGCGGAGGGCTCAGCTACAACCTCGGGGCCGGAGTGAGCTTCGAATACAACGACAACGTCAATCTGTCGGACGCCAACTCGGAAGACGACTTGATCATCGCACCGAGGGTCTCGGCCGGAGCCCGCTGGGAGCTCACCAAATACAACTCGTTGGGACTGGACCTTTCGTTCAGTTATCTCGCCTACCTGAACAACTCGAGCTTCAACCGGGTTGAGTTCGGCCTCAGCCCCACCTCGGACAATAACATCGGCTTCAGTTTTCTGATCAAGGACGTCCGGGTGGACATCTACGACAGCTTTGGAGTCCACTCCGACGCATTTCGTGACGCCTCGGTTTCATCGCAGAGCAAGGTCACAGAATTCCGCAACACCATCGGAACGACCGCCGCCTACGAGTGGTCAAACGCCCAGATACGGGGCGGATACTCGCTGCAAAAGAGCTTCTTCCTCGACTCGCAATTCGAGAACAACGACCGCTTGGCCCACCTGCTCGACGCCGGATTCCAGTATGCCGTTGGACCGTCGATCTATCTCGGCATCGAGGCATCGGCGTCGTTGAGCGCCTATTCCAGCGACAAATTGAACGACAGCACGGTCATTACCATCGGCCCCTCGCTGTCCTGGAAGGTCAACGAGTTCTTCCGTTTCAGCCTCGGAGGCGGACCCAGCTTCAGCACCTATTCGGCCAACAACCTCGGCTTCAAGCCCGCATCCCGCACGAGCTTCTACCTCTACGCCACCGCCGATCATCAACTGACGGAATCCATCCATCACACGTTGGGCGTAAACCGAGGAGTCAGCCCCGGAATCGACTCGTTCGCATCCGAAACTCTTTCGATCAACTACCGGGTCGATTGGCGCCTCATCCGAAACGTATCCCTCAGTGGCGGCGTTTTCTATGACACCGGCACTGCGTCCTCCGGCGCAGCGACTTTGTTTGAGCAGGACTTCGACCGGATCGGCGGATCCATCGACGCTGGCTACTCGTTCAACACCCACCTTAACGCCGCCATCGGCTATCGATACAGCACCCGCTCATCCAGCACTCCCGGCAGCGACTATACCCAGAACCAGGCGACGCTTTCCGTTTCCTACAAGTTCTAAGGCCGGTTTGACATCGAACCGTTCCCACAAAGGGAAATGGTTAACGGCACTGCAACAACCTCCGGACGCAATGCGGTCATCGCATTGTTCAGTGCCCTATGGCTTCTGAACCTCTGGGTGCTCGCTCCCGATTGGAACCTGTATCCCCAATACGGGTATGGCTGGTTTGTGATCCCATTGGCAGCCTACCTGTTCTGGCGTCAATGGGAGATCCGACCAGTTCCGCAGCCGGAACCTGCAGGCCGAAGAATATGGCTGGCGACCGCCGGGTGTATCCTGGTTCTCGCACTGGCCCGCCCGATCAACTCCTCCAACCCAGACTGGCGCCTCGCCAAGTGGGCCATCGCGGCGTCCGTCATCGCCGTCACCCTGCAGGCGCTCTGGATGGCCGGAGGACGAAATTGGCTCAAGCATTTCATCTGGCCGGTCCTGTTCACCGCCACGGCACTGCCGTGGGCCAAGCCGTTTGAAGACGCCCTGACCCAAAGGCTGATGCCGATCGTGGCGAACATCGCCGTCGATGTCCTTTGGTTGGCGAAGGTCCCGGCCCTGCAGCAGGGCAATTTGATCCAAGTCCCGACCGCGCTGATCGGCGTCGACGAGGCCTGCAGCGGCATCCGGTCCCTCCAGGGAACGATCATGGCCGCCGCGTTTCTCGGCGCGTTGTTCCGGTTGGTCTGGTGGCGCTGGAGCGTGCTGTTCGTTTCAGGCATCGTTGTCGCATTCGTCCTCAACGTTGTCCGGGCGATCATCCTGGCGTTGGTCGCGGCAAAGTCGGGTTCCGAGTCTTTCGGCAAATGGCACGACACGGCGGGACTCTCCATCCTGCTCGTTGTCGTCGCAGGACTTTGGTTGATCGCCCTGAGGCTCAAGCGCGGCCAGTCTCTCGCAGAGGCACTCCATGAAGCAGAGATCGTCGCCTTGACCGGCAACACCACTTCCGCCGCTCCAGCGAAACCAGGCCAGCCTTTGGCCGAAGCTTTCCTCATCTCCTCCAAATGGACCGTGACCTGCCTCGCCGCGCTTATTTCGATCGAAACCGCCAAGGAATCGTGGTTCCAATTCCATGCGCGCGGGAAACACTACAAGACCCTCTGGACGGCTGATTGGTCGAAGGTCGGATCTATACCCAAGAAAGATGCGTTTCAGGCCGCCACCACTGAAATCCTCGGCTATGACCAGGGTGAAGCCTACTTCTGGAACGGTCCTGATCTGATGTCCTGGTTCGCCTACGACTTCCACTGGAAGGCTGGCAACGACCACATCCGCGACGTCCAGTATCACCGCCCCGACGTCTGCCTGCCCGCCAGCGGTCGAACGCTCCGCGGCGATCTCGGGATTCGACAGGCCGTGATCAAGGGCCAGAATATCTTTTACCGCCAGTTCGTCTTCGAAGATGCCGGCCGGCCTCTCCATGTGTTTCAGGTCACCACCGAGGACCAGCTCAGCGTCGTGGAAACCGGACTTGTGATGGAGGAGAATTCCCGTCGTGCCCGCTTCCAACGTTTCCTCGACGGGAAACGCGACTATCCGGCCCGCAGGGTGATCAACTTCTACGTCCGCGGCATAGAAAGCCCGGGCGAGGCCCGTATCGCGGCCGAGAACGTCCTTCAGCGCATCGTCGTTCCGACGGGCAGTTGATCCGCCGGTTCCAGTTCCTTTGCCGCCCGCTTCCCCAGCTGGTCGGTCGTCCGATAGAGCACATCCACCACGTTGCGGACGTATTGTTCGTCCGCGATTCCTTCCACGGTGTCCGGCGGAAACTCCACCTTCGCCCGGAAGTGCTCCCCCAGTTCGCGGAACAGTTCCACCCGCGGACCGTCTTCCAATTCCCCACGTCGCAGCACGGCTTGAAGCGCGGTCGCCGCTTCGACTGCCGACACCTTCTGCCGGAGGCGCGCCACCAGATGCGGATGCTTCCGCAGGGAATTGAACTTGCCAGCGAAGAGCTGTTCCAGGTCCGGCGCCGGCGCCCGGTCGACACGCACCACCACCGTGTTCCCCGCGAGATCGCCGAGACGCTGGAGGCTTCGGTTGAGCAGCATCGCGATCCCTCCCACCAGATAGAACAGCGGCAGACTATCCACGAACCGCAGCAGATTCCGCATCACCACCTGATGAAGCTGCAGCCTGAGGCCCGACGCATCCACGACCCGGATGCCCATGGCGCGTTTGCCGAAGGTCTGTCCCTGCCGCGACCATTCCATGCCGATGCCGTATCCCACCTGGAGGACGAACAGGCTCACGATCCCCATCGCCGAAGCCACATCGGGGCTCAGCAGTCCGAACACTCCAAAGGTGAGACCAATCAGGACCGACGCCGCCATCACGATCAAAAAGTCGATCAACCACGCGAGGAACCGCACCATCGGCCCCGCGAGCTTCAACGAAAAGCAGATGCCTTCCGGCGTCGCGATGAGCAGCTGGTCACCGGACGTCATACCTCGGCCTCCGGGTTGGAGGTCTTCCTGCCGCCGCGCCACAAGAACACGGTCAACAGCACCAACTGCACGAGGCCAAAGGCGATCTTCACAGCATAGGGAAGAACCGGTTCATGATACTGGGAGAAGAACGCCTCGATGATTCCCGCCCACACCAGCATGACACCCACGCCGCCGATCAAGGTCACCAAATCCGGGGCCAATGCCCGGAGCCTGGACCGGAGCCCGCGTCGATCCCGCCAACCGATCACGGCCCTGCCCAGCATCAGCCCAGCCTGACCCGCCAGCAGGATCGCGGGAATCTCCACGGATCCGTGCGGCAAAAGCCATCCCGCGAGGAACTTCGTCTGACCGGCGAGAACATAGTCGACGATGACGGCACCCAGGATCACGCCGTTGTAGAAGAGCAGCACCACGCTTCCGATCGCCCAGGCCATCCCAAGCGACATCGTGAGGATCGATACCTTCGTGTTGTGTGTCATCAGCTCGGCCGAGAAACCGGTCTTCGCCCCGTCCATCTGCGCGCCCCTGCTCTGCTCCTCTTCCGCCACCCGCTTGGCCGGATCTTGCAGCAGATGCGGGAACGGCATCAGCACCGGCTTAGAGTCGGGATCAAGCGCCACGGCCGCTCCGCCGAACAAGGCTCCGACGATGGTGATTCCGATGCTCAACCAGAGCGCCCCGATGTTTCGTCGCACGGTTTTCGGAAACGTTTGGAAGAACCACCCGATCAGTTTCCATCGGGCCGTCGTTGCACGGGTCTCGTGAAGTTCCGCATAGGCCTTGGCCATCAGCGATTCCAGGTAACGTGTGAGTTCCGGCTCAGAAGCGAAAGTCGTCAAGCGCCCCAGATCCGCCGCAGTGCGTTCGTAGAGGTAGTGCAACCGCTGCGCCTCATCGAACGTCGGCGCCTTCCTCGAAGCGCCATCAAACCGCCCCACCATGCGTTCCAGTTCCGTCCAAAACGGGCGCTCCTGCAGGATGAACTTCTCGATGTCGATGATCACAGGAGCTGCCTTTGTTTGATGCCGGCGTAGTTCGACACCACACGGGCCACCAGATCGCCGTTGGCCACGGCGACGAAACGCACGCCGCGCTGCCCGAGCTGTTTCTCGATCTCGCGAAGCTTCTGCCAGCGGACATGGTTGCCGAGGTCGCGGTAGATGCCATCGACCGTGGCGACGGCGTCATCGGAGAACAGCGGGCGCACTTCCGGGGGCACAATCATGGTCACGATCACCAGATGCTGCCGCGCGAGCAGCTCGATGTTCTTCAGGAAACCTTCCGCCAAGACCGGGTCATCCAAGGCCGTCAGGAAAACGAGGAGGCTCCGTTTCCTAAGCCGCAGGCGGATCGATCCGGTCAACTCGTCGAAGTCGGGCGAAACGCTCCGTGGCTGCAGTGTGTAGAGCGCGTCGCGGCAGACGTTGAAATGCTGCGCGCCGTTCTTGGCCCGGACGAACTTATGGACACGGTCGCTGAAAGTGATCAGACCGAAGTGGTCGCCCTGTTGTTCGGCAGCCACGCCAAGGATCAGGGCCGCGTTCACGAATCGTTCGAGATGGGTTTCAATCCTAACCGCTCCATCGGCTGCACCCGTGGCGATCACCTCAGTCCGCGCCGTCAGCCGTGACGCATCGACGATCGCATAGACTTCCTGCGTGCGTTCGACCTGGAAGATCTTCGTTACCGGCCGGCCTCGCTTCGCTGTGGCCTTCCAATGGATCTCGTCCATGCCGTCGCCCGGCAGGTAATCGCGCAGCTTCTCGAAGTCGCGTCCCTTACCCATCGCCCGGATGACGTGGCTTCCGTGACTGCCGCGATTGAGGAAAACAGCCGCGACCGACTTCCGATCCGACTGGAGGTTTGGATAAACCCGTAATTCACAGCGGATCGGGCGGCGCGTCCGCATCGACCAAAGACCCAGCGGCGAGAGCGCTTCGACAAAATACTCGCCCAGCCCAAAGCTTCCGCGCATCACCGGAGTCACGGGCCAGCGCAACGTGGCGCGTTCGGTTTTCTCGGGCAGTTGCACCTCCATCTCCTCCTGCTGCGAACCAAACTCCTTCGGCCATGCGAGCCCAAGTCGAAGCCGCCGGGGAACCGACGCCGTCGACTTCAAAACCAGCTCCGCCTGACCCGCTCGATCCTTCGTCAGCCGCACGGTGGCTGGAAACGAGACCTCCAAATCACGCAACCGCCCTGCCCCGCTTCCCGCGTCGATGATCGCCACGAGGACGAAACCAAGGATGCCCGCTGCGGCGAGTGTCGAGGCCGACGGGGCCACGGCCACGACCAGTGCGAACGGCACGAGCACGATGGCCGCGAACGAGATCAGTCTGGCGCTGGGGACGAACATCGGCGTCAGAAGCGGTTCATCGCGGGACCGCCACCTTCTCGCCGATGCGTTGGAGCGCTTCTTCAACGGTCAATCCCTCGATCTCAAACTCCGGCCGCAGCACGATGCGGTGTCCGAGGACGGGCGCCACGAGGGCCTTGATGTCGTCCGGCGTCACATAGTCGCGTCCGGCAAGCGCGGCGTGGGCTCGGCTCGCGAGCAGGAGCGACTGCGTCGCGCGCGGCCCGGCGCCGACCAGCACACTTTCCTCCTGGCGCGTGGCTCGGACGAGATCCACCAGATAGCCGACCAGTTCATCGCGCATCACCACACCGAGCAGGGCATGGCGCATTTCCGGAATCACGTCGGCCTGGAGGACCGCCTGCACCCCGCCGGCCGCCAGCGTCGACTCGGGCGCGTTGTTGCCGAGCATTCTTCGGGCGAGCTCCAATTCGTCCGCGCGCTCGGGCGCGCCCATCACGATCTTCAACATGAAGCGGTCCTTCTGCGCCTCGGGCAATGGATACGTGCCTTCGTATTCGACGGGGTTCTGCGTGGCGAAGACCGTGAAATTCGGCGAAAGCAAATGCGTGTCGCGGTCGATGCTGACCTGCCGCTCCTGCATGGCCTGGAGCAACGCGGACTGCGTCTTGGCGGGCGCACGGTTGATTTCGTCGGCGAGGAGGAAGGACGTGAAGATCGGCCCGCGCACGAGGTTGAATTCGTTCTTCTGCAGGTTGAAGACGGACGTTCCCGTTATGTCCGACGGCATCAGGTCGGGCGTGAACTGGACGCGGTTGAACTCGCACCCGAGCACATGCGAAAGCGTGCGGACAAGCAGCGTCTTAGCCACGCCGGGCACGCCTTCGATGAGCGCGTGGCTTCCGGTGAAGATGGCGATGAGCGCGAGGTCCACCACACCCTGTTGTCCGATGATGACCTTGGCGACCTCCTGGCGCGTTCGCCCGAGGACTTCCTTGAGTTGATCGAGGTTGGGTTGCATGAAATTCAGCTTCGTTTGCGGTGAAGCACCCGTGCGACCGCGTGATACATCGAGATCGGCCTGACGGTGCGCGCGTCCCCGCGGGCGGCGGCGAGGGCTTTCTCGGCGTCTTCGACCCGCTTCTGCCCAGCTTTCGCACGGGCGGCCGCGGAGCGTTTCCATTCGTTCCAGCAAAAGTCGACCAGCGTCGCGGGTGGAACCGCCCGGCGCAGCAGGTTGACCAGGCCGCTATGCGAATCACGGCCCGCCGTCATGACGGCCAGCGGGTCTTCATCCGTCGAAGGCACGAGCGGCGACGCATTGCGCCAGATGAACAACCCGAAGACCGCCAGCATCGCAACGCATACGCCCGTCAGGTTGTATTTGCGGATCAACGACGCCACGCCCGGTTCCTCAGACGTGCCCAGGTGGGTTTCCTCGAAGACCGCCAGTGTCGTCCCGCCCAGCATCCATCGGAGCAAGGCCGGCTGGCGCTCCCGGAACAAAGCCTCGTTGCTGACGAAGTAGCTGTCGGCCACGAGCGCCACGCTCCCCGCGCCAACGCGGCGTTCGACGGCCACCGCGTCGTTGGTGCCGGTGGTGTAGAGCACGGACCAGCCGTTTGTCGCCAGGTTGAAACGAAGCGACGAATGCCAGGCGAGTTCCCCCGGCAAGGTCGGATCGGCTCCCGGTGCGCGGGTCGCGGTGACGGGCTTGATCTTCCGCGCGTCGTCGAACTCCAGCCGTCCGTAGGACAACGAGACTCCCCAGCGTTCACCCACCTCGTCCGAGTGCCGCACGTCTCCGCGTTTGCCACGGTTCGCCGAGCGCCGGAACACCGGTGAATTGGTCATCCCCTTGCCGTTGCGCAGGGCCGAACGGATAAACGGCTCACTGGCGGTCCCCGCGAAGCAGTAGACCAATCGCCCGCCGTCTTCGACAAAGCGGATCAACGCAGCGGCATCTCCATCGTCGAGCCATTCGAGATGTTCCCAAGTGGCGCCCAGGATCAGCAGCGAAGTCCCCGGGGCTCCGCGCAGCTTGTCGACCGGTTCGACCCAGCGACGGGCGGTCACGCCGGGCAGCCGTTCGACGCTGTCGAGCAGCGCCCGCGTGCCGACCGGATCGCTGCGGAAACTGGAATAGGCCGGGTAGTTGTCGCCCTGCTCGAACCGCATCTGAAGCACGTGGACAACGCTACCGACAACGGCCAGGGCGAGGCCGGCCAGCAGGAAGATTGTCAGGCCGCGGCGCTTCAGCATGAGCGGAGCCTTTCCACCTTGGACCGGTAGTCGGCGAGCGCCGCCGAGTCGGCCGTGTGGCTGCCATACCAGACCTGTTCGAATCGCCCGACGCAGTCGCCGAAGATCTCGACCAGGACCGGCAAAGGCCGCGCGCGCCGGCGCAGTTCGCGTTCGTAGTCGCGGTTCGACTTGAACCTCGCCAACCGGATCAGCTCACGCCGCGCCAGATGGGCGAGGCTCGCGAGATACAGCGCCCTGAGCGCCAACCGGAGTTCGCCCTTCGCCGCAAGGTCCGCCGCCAATTGGAGCCATCCGTCTTCCGGAAGCTGTTCCGCCCCCACGTTTTCATCCCGCAGATCCGGCATCGCCGTGACCGTTTGCCCGGACGCGATCACAACCTTCGGCTGCTTCAGAAACGCCTTCACGATGAGGTAGACCAGCGCGATCACGATGGCGACGCACAGCACCACCAGGAGTCCGCGCAGGATGGTGCCAAGGTCGGCGAAATCGACGTTGGAACTCTTCTTAACCTTCGGCGGACCGAACACCCATCGCACGATGTCGCCGAGGATCTCCCCGGCTCGCTTCAACAATCCCTTCGTCCGTTCGCCGAACCAGTCCGCCAGGCGGCCGATCCAAGTCTTCCGGCCGGCCTCCTCGATCATCTGTTCGTCCTTGGGCATCCGCCACGCGTAGCGGCTGTCGTCGAGCGTCTCCTTGATCGCCGAGTTGAGCTGCTCGACGGAGTAACCGGCGCCCGGCGCTTTGTCCGGAGGGTCCGCCGCGTCGGAGTTCATCGTTCCTCCGAAGATCAGCACGGCTCCCAAAGCCGTCACCGCCGAGGCGCGACGAAGCCTGGCCCGGAGATCGTCGCCGTTCGTCCGCGATTGACCATTGAAGCAGCGGAGCGTGAACACGGCCTTCACCAGCGGATCCCAAAGCAACCAGGCGAGCATCAGCAGGGCTGCGGTGAGCGTGGTGTTGAAAACCGCCCCGAGGCTGCGCGTGAAGATCGTCTCCACTCCCAAAAGCGTCTTCAACAGCTGCGGCCCCGTGACAAAGGCAATGAGGCTGTTGAGCATCAGGACCGATCCAGCCAGCGCCAGTTGGAACACAATCACCACGCCCTGCGACGGCCAGCGCCTCGTTTCCTTCCAGGCGCGGTTCGCTAGCGACAAATCCGAGGGAACGGCGCCAAGGACCGTCGCCGATTGGAAAAACCCGAAGACCCACGGAAACGAAATGATCGTGAGCGAAGCCAGTGGGAGCAGCAGCAGGCCCCACGGTTGGATCGCGGCCTGACCGACCGCCGTGGTCAGCCAACCCTTCCATCCCAGCGGCTCCGGTTCCTGGGCCAGCAACTGCGACCGCATCCGCGCCGCGAACACGGCCTGACACGTCTTGAGCCAGCCGAACAACAGCGCCATCCCCAACGCGACAGCCGGCAGATCGCGCATGGCGAAAGCGCTCTGGCTCATCTCGGCGAAGAAATAGAGACCGCCCAAGCCGAACGGGACCGCCCCTGCCGCATAGACCAACCACGTCGATGCCGGCAGAGACCGCAGCAGCCGGATCGCGTCCTCGACGAGTTCGAGCGCGGGCGTTCCGGTGGGGGCACGGCGAGCCATTACTTCATCTCCTCCAGGAGCGTCTTTTCCCACAGCGATCCGTCGTGGAATTCACTGGGAAGCGACGCGAGGAAATTCCCGGCGAGATAGAACAACATCCAGGCGAACATGATTCCCCCCAGCGCCGGAAAGACCCGCAGGACCGCCTTCCAACGGCCGGCCCCCTTCTCCTTAGGTCGCGTCAGCTTCGCCAGACACGAGGCGCACAGCACCCGGTCGTCGTGCTCGGTGACACACTCGCGGCAGTAGGGCTGCTTGCACCCGGGACAAAGCGCGACCGCCTCGCGCCCCGGATGATTCAGGCACTGCTGGAGCGTGATCGTCATGCGACGGGGCCCTCGACTACGGGAGCGTCCTCAACCACCGGCGCAGCTGCGGAACCCCTCTGGGCTGCCAGAACAACCGGCGTCAGCGCCGTGATCAACGCTTCGGCGGACTTCAACCGGCTGATCGATTTGATCCGGTCGGTCTGGATGGCCGTCTTGATGTAGAAGTCGCACGACGGACCCTTGATGAGGTTCACCACAAAGAGAATCAACGACACCACCGCCAGCCCGATGAAGATCCCGCCACCGACCTGGGCGTCCGTGCCTCCGCCGGACCAAAGGGCAATTCCTCCAAGTCCAAGTCCCACCGCCAAAACTCCCGTTACTCCAATCCAGGACATCATCGCGCTGGTCCGCTGGATCACGAAGCCGCGGACATCCGCGAGGTAAAACCGCCTATACTCCTCGGAGTATCCCGCCATTGTCACCTTGAGGATGTGGTCACTCCCAAGCCACAAGGACGTCGTCCCCAGCAGGGAGTTCAGCCTCCGGCCGGGAAGTCTGGTGTAGGCGTTCGTGGGCATCTTAGTCGTTCCAGGCGCCGGCGATGATCATCGCGATGAAAATGAGGATCGAAAGGGACGACAGCGTCATGCCGACCGCATAACCCACCCATGCGCGCTTCCGGACAAGGCTCTGCGGCTTTTTCCTGTTCATCGCCCACACAACGATCTGGGTAGGCAGGGCGATGAATCCAAGCGGCACGCAGAAGAGAAGAAGGCATAGGATGCCAAGCGATTGGCAGAAGTAGGCGGCGAGGAAACGCTTCGACTCGATCTGGTGCATGGTCCCCTTCTTCCGACCCGATTCGACGCAACTGGCGCACAGGTGCTCGCTCCCGATCTCCAGATCGCACAGCGAGCAAAGGAACCGTCCGCAACCCGAACAAGGATGGACCGCCTTCTTGCCCGCGTGGAAAAAGCAGCTGGCCTCGCCGTCGCCCATGACCGATTCGGCGACGACCGGATTCGCTTCGTCGCGGAACAGCGCCGGGAACACCACGACCCGGACATCGGTTCCGCAATTGGGGCAGGCCATCATCCCCGAATCTCCAAGACCGGGGGTGGGCAGCACCGCCGCGCACTTCGGGCAGTTCAGGGTCTTTGGATTGGCCTCCGCCTTGATCATTTCAACTCTTCCTCACCACCCGGGTGTCGCAGATGCGGTCATGCAACGAGCGCTTTTCCTCGTCGAGCAGCACGAGGAAGTAGCCGATAAGGCAGCCGATCGCACTGAGAATCTCCGCGAAGTAACGCGCGAATGCCCTCCGGAAAGTAAGTCCGCTCCCGTCCGGCCGCACCACCCTCAGGCGAAACAAAAGCTTACCCGGAGAAGCGCCCCACTTGGTCATCATCCAGCCCAGCCAGATCGCACCCACGAGACTGTTGAACAAGAACATCACCGAGGAGAAAACGAAGTAGGCGAAGTCGGCCATCCCGTCCGGCTGGGCAAACGCCACTCGAGCCGTCCCGAACACGATCAGCCCGGACAAAGCGCTGGTCGAGTATCCCACGATACCCTCCAGAATCATGTCGATGACCTTGGCTCCGAATCGGGGCCAAAAGCCCGCATAGGGGATTGCATCCGTCGCTGCCAGCCCTTCGCGGAGCCTTTGGAGAAACCGGGGCTTGCAGGCGCCGCAGACAAACACCTCACCGAATCGAACGAGGTCATCGGAGCCAAACGCCTCCTTGCAACCCGCACAAACCTGCTGACCGCCTGCCAGCGGGGCCGTCGGAATCGGCGGCGGGAGCGGAACGAGTTCAGCAGCGGCGCCCGCTTCAGAGAGTTCGCCGAACGGTTTCCATTCGGCCATGCCCTCACGCCAGACCAGCGTGCTCGCATCGATACCTCCTGCTTCAACCAGTTGCTCGAAAGCGTCCCCGGCTACGGGCCCGACCGTCTTGCCGCTCTCAGCGTAGAACCAGTTCATCCCGGGGCTCGAATCAAGTTCCTGGCCTCAACCGCCCTGCCGCAGCCGTCCGAAGACCCGGTTGTAGTGCTGCGCCAAAGCACCAAAAGCCCACGGTCCGGTCACGATCATTCCGATCAGACAGACCAGTGCTCCAATGGCCGCGAGGAAACCGACAACGACCATGAGCAGGAGGGTCCACCAGAAATGCTTCATCACCATCTTCCGGCTCAGCTCCAATGCCGGCCAGAAATCCAAGCCCTTGTCGATCACCAGGGGAACTGCGAAGCCCCAGCATATTTGGAAGAAAATCATCACCAGATAGAAGATGAGTCCGATCACTATCGCCACGGTCAATCCAACGCCCGCGACAATCTTTCCTCCGGAAGAATTCCCGGCCGCGGCTCCCGGAATCATGACGCCAAAAATCCCGGCAACAAACACCGCCACGAAGACAATCGACAAAATCACCGGGATCAACTGCACCAGAAACAGCGGCAGGAAACGCGGACCAAATCCCGCGAACGCATCGCCGATCGAAGCCTGATCGCCCCGGGCCTTCCGCGCGTAGAAATTCCACAGGCCACCCATCAACGGACCTGTGAGCACCAGCTGAAGGATGATCCCCAAGAACGGGATTACCCCGCCCGCCATCATGCACAGAAACACGAGGAGACTCGCGCCGATGATCGTCCCGGCATCCCCCTTGAAGATCTCCCAACTCCGCCCCAGATCCCCGCCGATGTCCGCCGAGTAATCCGCCGCCAGCAGCTCAGCCGATGTCAGGGTCCCGGCGGAAGAAACGGCACCACCCGTAGTAGCGCCTTCACGGAGCCGCTGCAGGAAGACCGGCTTGCAGCCACCGCACACAATGGTCGGCCCGAAGCGGATGACCTGTTCCTCGGTGAACCCTTGCCCGCAGACCGAACACACCAATCCTCCCACCACGCCGCCTGTCGTCGCCGGAGGAGCTCCGTCGAGCGAAGCGGTCAGGGCAGGCGGCGGACCGCCGGCCGCTGAACCGCCAGGACGGGCCTCCGCCAGCGGCTGCCACTTGGCCATGCCCTCGCGCCAGACCAGCGTCGTTGCCTGGATGGAGCCTGCAGCCACGAGGGTGTCGAATTCAGCTTCGGAGACGGGCCCGCGTTGCTGACCGTTGTCGGCGTAGAACCAGTTCATGGATTGGGGGACGTTGCGGACGAAACGACGACCGGAGGATTCAGATAGGTGAACGGACGGACGGGGATGTTGCGGACAACGCTGAAGGCCAGCACCACGCCAACAGTCCACCACACAAAACGTCCGCCGATGAACGGCAGGAACTCGCCGCCGCGCCACCAACGCCGGAACCCGCCGCCGACAAACACAGCGGCAATCGGCATGAAGCCGATGAGCATGGCATTGCTGCGGAGTGCATCGACGACGCGGCCATTGAGCAGATGATGCATGGCTCGGGTGGACCCGCAGCCGGGGCATTGCATTCCCGTGAGCTTATGGAACTGGCACTTGGGAAAGAACGCCTGTCCCCGCGGCTCATTCCCGCGAAGCAGGCCAACCAACAACACCAGTCCCAGCGCGACCAGGCCCACGATCATCCACCTACGACGTCGACCGTCATTCCCCGCCGGAATCGGCGGAGGAACAGCCGGCGACCCGCCGGCGCTGGATTGGATCGCGCCTGAACCCATGGCAGATCAACGGAAGCTGGACTTCACCTGCGCGTTCATCAGGACGACCAATGCCCAGATACCGATCGGAAGCCCGACGCAGCAGCAACCGTTGGTCAGCGGAATGATGTTCAGGATCGCGGCAGCCACCGCCAATCCGTGTCCCGTCAACCGCTTCATCTTCAAACCGGCGACAATGCTCAGAATGCCCACAGACAGGTTGACGATGGCCGAGGCGATGGCGATCGGACCGCGCGACATCTCGGTCCATGTCTTGACCCATTCCATTCCGGGCGGCAGTTGCGACAGATCAGGGGCCGGCGCCAAAAGGCCCAACAACGAAAACAACACGCCGGCCAGCCCGAGCGCGCCGCAGACGATGATTCCCACTGCGGGGCCACTGACCTTCTGTTTAGCCAAGGCATCGGCATCAAGACCAACGGGCATCGCAGAGGCATAAACCGCGCCGGTCGCCGCGGCAGCCGGAGCCGCGCCGGACCCGGGCCGGGCCTGGCTGTAGGGCAGCCAATTCGCCATGCCGTCCGTCCAGACCAACGAGTCGGCTTTGATCGTTCCCTGACGGGCGAGTTCATCCAGCTGATCCTGCGTGACGGGACCCTTCTGCTGACCGTTTTCGACGTAATACCAGTTCATGTTGGGAGGGAGTGATGAGCGGAGTTGAAACTGTGGCGATGGTGAAACCCGGTTCGTTCCTTGGAATCCTTGTGAGCGGGGATTTTCACTCGGGCGAAAGTTGGGACAATTGCCCGCAGCCGGTAAAGCCTTTCTTCCGGCTTCATTCATCGTCGCAGGGCCATCAATGCAGCCCCAGGCCGTCGGGATCCGAGCATCCCGCTCTTGCTCCGGCCCGGCTTCCGACCTACTGATTGTCCGCAATCCACCTTAAACCACTCCAGCCATGATCAATCGCCGCCAAGCCATCCAACGCACCGCGCTCGTCGCCGGTGCCGTCGCCGCCGCACCCGCCGTCCTGGCACAACCTGCCACGCCGGCGCCCGGGCCGTTCATCCTCGCGCCCCTGCCCTACGCGGCGGATTCCCTGGAGCCGTTCATCGACGCGCAGACGATGGCCATCCACCACGACAAGCATCACCTCGCCTACGTGACCAATCTGAACAAAGCGGTCGCCGCCAACGCAGCCTTGGCCGCAAAGCCCGTCGAGGAGCTCGTCCGCAACCTCGACACCCTGCCCGCCGACATCAGGAGCGCCGTGCGCAACCACGGGGGCGGCCACTACAACCACGACCTGTTCTGGAAATCGCTCAAGAAGAACAACGGTGCCGGACCGAAGGGCGAACTCGCCAAAACCATCGACGCGAAGTTCGGCAGCTTCACCAAGTTCCAGGAAGAATTCACCAAGGCGGCCATGACGCAGTTCGGCAGCGGTTGGGCCTGGCTCACGATTGACGGCTCGAAGGAAATCCGGGTCGAGCAGACCGCCAACCAAGATGTCCCGCTTTCGGCCGGGCGCACGCCGCTCCTCGGCCTCGACGTCTGGGAACACGCCTACTACCTCAAGTATCAGAACAAGCGTCCCGACTACGTCGCCGCCTTCTACAACGTCATCAACTGGGACTTCGTCGCCGAACGCTACTCCAAGTTGAAACACTGATCTTCGTAGGTCGGGCGTCCGCGCCCCGCTAGAATGCCTATTCTCGATCTCATGCGTCTCAGCCAACTACGTCGGCCTTGAACGCGGGTTCGTTTCACACGAACTTCCCTTAATGGATTTCAAGTCGAAGATCGTTCCGCTCGACCGGTTGCCCGCGTGGCGCGAGGCCTTCCGCAAAACCGGCCGCAAGCTGGTCGTGACGAACGGCTGCTTCGACATCCTGCACCTCGGCCACGTGACCTACCTGGAAGCGGCGCGGAGGAACGGCGATGCGCTACTGATCGGCTGCAACGGCGATGCCGGTGTCCGGGAACTCAAAGGCCCCTCGCGCCCGGTGAACAATGAAACCGACCGCGCCAGCATCCTTGCGGCTCTCGAAGCGGTGACGGCCGTCTCGATCTTCCCCGAGAGCCGGGCGATCCGGTTCCTGTCGCTCGCCCAACCCGACATCTACGTGAAGGGCGGCGACTACACGCTGGAGACTCTGAACCAGGAAGAACGGCGCGTGGTGGAAGCCACGGGAGGCAAGTTTGTCTTCATCCCTTTCGTCGCGGGCAAGTCCACGACCGGGTTGCTGGAGAAAATCACCAAGCTGTGAGCCGCGACACCGGCGGCTTCGACATTTGGCCTTGGGGATTCGTCAGTCGCAATGAAGTCGCGTTAGTTCACCCTTCCGCCGCGCCTCGCCGTCTGGAATAACCCGCCCGTGCCCGCACCGGCCGACAACGCCATCTCCGCGACCACGCGCTTCTGCGCGGTCTACGGACATCCCATCAAACACTCGGCCTCGCCGCCGATGCAGAACGCCGGCATCGCGGAACTGGGGTTGCCGTGGCGCTACCTCGCCTTCGACGTGCCTCCGGAGAAACTCGGTGAAGCGATCAAGGGCGCGGCCGCGATGCGGTTCATCGGGCTGAACCTTACCGTCCCCCATAAACTACTCGCAGTGGATCTCGTCGATGAACTCGACGAAACCGCCCGCACTTGGGGCGCGGTGAACACTATTCTTTTCGAAGCAAAAGTTGCCTCCGGAGAATGGCTCCCGCTGCGGGATGTCCCGGCGGAAGCCGCCGACTCGATCCGCACCGTGGGCTTCAACACCGACGCCGATGCGATCGTTCGGTCGATCCGCGAAGACCTCGGCTACGAGCCGCGTGGCGGAAACATCCTCGTCCTTGGAGCCGGAGGCGCAGGCAGCGTCGCCGCCCTGCGTCTGGCGGCGGAAGGCGCCAGTCATCTCTGGCTAGTGAATCGCACAGAATCCAAGGCCGCAGCCGTGGCTAAAGACATTCAGCAGCGTTTCCCCGGCGTTGGTGTTTCCGTTGGATACCCGACCGGCAACGTCGACCTAGTGCTCAATGCCACGTCATTGGGCCTCAAGCCGGCGGACGCGCTGCCGTTGGACTTGGGAGCATTCGCCCTCACCAGGGCGCGCTTTGCCTACGACATGATCTATCGCCCGGCGGAGACGCCCTTCCTCAAGCTCGCCCGCGACGCCGGCCTCAAATCAACCAACGGCCTCGGCATGCTCCTCTATCAGGGCGCGAAAGCGCTGGAGATCTGGAGTGGGAAACCCGCTCCCGTGGACAATATGAGGCAAGCCTTGCAGACGGCTATCTACGGGAGCGGTCAATGACGAAGCTCGAAGGCCAAATGCCAAACAAACACTTCTCTGCCCTCAGCTCACTTCGTCATTCCTTCGGCCTTTGGCCTTAGTCATTCGTCATTCCCTCGTGGACACCTTCACCAACATGTTCGAAGCCGAGAGATGGGCGGCCGTGCCGTTCCACTTCTGGTCGGTGGTGATGTTCGTCTTCGGGTCGCTGTGCGGGAGCTTCTTCAACGTCTGCATTTACCGGATGCCGTTGGATCTGAGCGTCGTCTCGCCGCCGTCACATTGCCCGAAGTGCAAGTATTCCATTCCGTTCTACCTGAACATCCCGCTGATCACCTGGCTCTGGCTTCGCGGAAAGTGCGCGAACTGCAAGGAACCAATCTCGCCGCGCTACTTCCTCGTCGAACTGTTGACCGGCGTGCTCTTCCTCGGTGTCTGGCTCACGCATGGCGGGCAATCCGTCTGGCTGTCTCTGGCCTACTGCATCTTCATCAGCGGCCTGCTGGTGGCCACGTTCATCGACTTCGAGCATTTCATCATCCCGGATGAGATCACCTTCGGCGGGATCGGCGTCGGCATCGTGCTGTCGTTCTTCATCCCGGGCCTGCATCAAGGCGCGGAACCGCTGGTCGCGGTGAAACAATCCGTCATCGGCGCGACCGTGGGCGGCGGAGTGGTCTACGCGATTCTCCGGCTGGGCAAGCTGCTGTTCGGCCGGCAGAAAATCGATTTCGAAGCGGAGACCGAGATCGTCTTCCTCGAAGACGGCATCCTGATCGGCGAGGAGAAGACACCGTTCGAGGAACTGTTCTACCGGGACTCGGACACCATCCGTCTTAAGGCCCGCAGGTTGGAATTGCCGGATCGTTGCTTCATCGATGCGGACGTCCGGCTCTCGATGAAGAAGCTCTTCATCGGCGACGAGGAGTTCGAACCGGAGCCCATCAAACGCATGGTCGCCTGGACGAACCAGTTGATCATTCCCCGGGAGGCGATGGGCTTCGGCGACGTGAAATTTGTCGCGGCCATCGGCGCTTTCACCGGCTGGCACGGAGCGATGTTTAGCCTGTTCGCGAGCAGCGTCATCGGAGCGGTGGCGGGCGTGACGATGATCCTGGCCGGTCGCCGCGAATGGTCGGCGAAGATTCCCTACGGTCCCTACATCGCGGTCGCCGCCGCACTCTGGGTCTACGGCGCGCAGAAGTTCGTCACACGCTGGCTGAGCGGCCTCTGATAAACGTGGGGAACCGAGACGGCCGCGTGACGTTAGGGTCCTCATCGGGTCCAAACTTCCGAACCGCCATGCCTCATCGAGCCTTCATGATCAGCGCCGGCCTGTGGGCGGCTTCGCTCGCGCTGGCCTTCTGGTGGTCCTTCTCGCCTCTGTTCAACGCCCACCGACCAACGCCAAAGATCCAGACCACGGCGGCGGATGACACCGACGCACTCCTCGAAGCAGAGGACAATCGGGTGCAATTGGACGAAACGCAGACGAGGAGGTTGTTCCGTATCCGCCTCGCTCCATTGATCGCTCCGCCGCCATCCTCGCTCACCGATGATCAGCTTGCGGGGCAGCTCCCTTTCGATTTCCGCAACTGGGCCGTTCGGGAAACCAAACGGCGGGGGTTCCTGTCGTTTCTCGGATTGATGATCAGCGGATCGGTCCTGCAATGGCTCGTCCATCGCTGGGCCATGACGCAACCGGATCAGGCGGGGAGCACGTCGGCAGCCTAGATCAGCCGTTCTGTGCGCGATGACGAAGGGCGTGATCGAGAAGGACCAGGGCGGTCATCGCTTCGACCATCGGGACGGCGCGCGGGAGAACGCAGGGATCGTGGCGTCCCCGGCCTTTGAGCGTGGTGGGCTTATGCTCCGAGTCGATGGTTTCCTGCTCATGCATGACCGTGGCCACGGGCTTGAAGGCGGTGCGGAAGTAGATCGTCTCGCCGTTGGAGATGCCGCCTTGGATGCCGCCGGAGCGGTTGGTCCGGGTGCGGACGCGGTCGCCGTCCATGTAGAAGGCGTCGTTGTGCTGGAGGCCGGTCAGCGCGATGCCGCCAAAGCCCGAGCCGATCTCAAATCCCTTCGTCGCCGGCAGGCTCAGCATCGCTTTCGCCAAGTCGGCTTCGAGCCGGTCGAAGACGGGTTCGCCCCAACCGACGGGCACGCCGCGCGCCACGCCGAGGATGATTCCCCCGACGCTGTCGCCTTCGCTGCGGCGCTGCTCGATCAACTCGATCATATTCTCGGCCACGACCGGGTCGGGACAACGGACGATGTTGGCTTCGATCTCGGCGAGGGTGAACGTCTCCGGGTTCACCTCGGCCGTTATGTGCTGGACCTGCGTGACGCAGGCCAGGACTTCGACACCGAACTGCTGCTTGAGAATCTTCTTCGCGATCGCCCCGGCGGCCACACGGCCGATGGTTTCGCGTGCGCTGGTCCGGCCGCCGCCGCCCCAGGCGCGGATGCCGAACTTCTCCTGGTAGGTATAGTCCGCGTGCGACGGCCGGAACTTCACGGCCATTTCGTTGTAGGCCTCGGAGCGCTGGTTCTCGTTCTTCACCCACATGGAAATCGGCGTGCCAAGCGTCCTGCCCTCGAAGGTGCCGCTGAGGATTTGGACCGTGTCGGATTCCTTGCGCGGAGTGACGATCTTGGACTGGCCGGGGCGGCGGCGGTCGAGGTCGGGCTGGATGTCGGCCTCGGACAACTGGATGCGCGGCGGACAGCCGTCGACGACGACGCCGACGCCTCCGCCGTGGCTTTCGCCCCAGGTGGTGATGCGGAAAAGGTGTCCAAACGTGTTGCCCATCGGTGCATGAAGTCTCAGGGACGACGAATTGCGATTCAAGCAAAGGGAAGAAAGGCAGTTTGCCCACAGATGGACACGGATCAACACAGATGGCATTCACCAACGTAGCCCGCCTTTTCACGTCGACGGCTACTTCGCGGTTTCCCAAATCGTTCTCGCGGCTAGGCTCCTGCGGTGAACCTGTTCTTGCTGTCCGCCCTTCTGACACTCGTCCTGAGCTTTATGGCCAATGCCGCCGAACCATCCAGAGCTGTCGGGAGTTTCCTGCCATCGCGGCAGGTGATGTCGACCAACCTGTCCGCCGCACGAACCGTCCGGATCTGGTTGCCGGCGGGCTACGAGCAGTCAGGCACGAATCGTTTCCCCGTCCTCTACGTGCACGACGGCCAAAATGTCTTCAGCAGCGCCGGACCGGGCGTGGCTTTCGGCTGGGGACCATGGGACATCGACAGGGCCGCGGAGAAACTCATCGCCGAAGGCCGGATGCGGCCGGTGCTGATCGTGGCGGTGGACAACTCGCCCAAGCGTTTCGAAGAATACGCCGGGCCTAGGACCAACTCAGCCAGCCGGGCGGCGTTCGATGCCTATGGCCGGTTCCTGATCGATGAACTGAAACCCTCCATCAACCGCGAGTTCAGGACGCTGACAGGCCCGAAGGATACGGCCGTCCTCGGATCCTCCATGGGCGGGCTGTGTTCCATGGCGTTGGCTTGGGAACGGCCGGATGTCTTCGGCGGCGCGGCCGGACTCTCCAGTTCGTTCTGGGTCGAGAAGCGGCACCTATTGGACGGCGTGATGGCCCGATACTCCGGCGCGAAGAAACCGATCCGCGTCTATCTGGACAGCGGCGTGAAGGCGGGGCGCACCGACGACGGACGGAAGGACACGACGGACGTTGCAGCACGGCTGCGGGAACTGGGCTACCAGGACGACATCGACCTCAAGACCTTCGTCGACGAGAAGCTCCACACCGAGCAGGAGATGGCGGCGTTTGGATACCAGCCGGACAAGCAGAAGGAGGCCGGCCGGGCCCAGCACAACGAATTCCATTGGCGGCAACGGGTCTGGCGGGCGCTGGAGTTTCTTTTCCCCATAAACCGCTGACGTGGCGCCAGCCCGCTTTGGGCCGCATCAGCCTCCGACCTACTCCAAGTCACGGGAGGCCTGGATCAGCAGCTCCAATTCACCGCGGATGGGCATCGCGCGTTCCAACGCGTTCTTCTCCGTCTGTCCGAGGAACGTCGGCATGACGAGACGGGCAGCGGCGATGACCTCGCCGTTGCGGTCGCGGATCGGGAGGGTCACTTCGCTGCGTTCCCTGCTCTTCGCGAAATAGCTCTTCTCGCGCTGGAGCACATCCAACTCAGAGGCTCCGCCGGGCTGGCCGACTTCGGACTCCTTGTCGCTGGCGATGATCCTGCATGAATTGGTTCCGGAGCCGTCGTAGGCGAACAGCTTCAGGCCGAGCAGCGATTTGGGTTTGGCCTTCATCATCTGGCGCACGGCGACCTGCGTTTCGGGTTCGACGGGTTTGTAGGTGATGGTCGTGTCGACGAAATGGGAGACGGAATCCGACTTGGTCCAGAATCCGAATTTGCCAATGGGGAACGAGTTGTCCGTCAACACCGGCATGGCCTCCTTTTCGTTCAGGAGAAAGCGAAGTTCGTTGCCCTTGGCCTCGATCGTGAGCTGATGCCAGACGCCGGCTGGGATCGGGATCTCGGGCCCGATCGGGGCGCTGCGTTCGCCGTTCACGAACTTGTAGAACCGGAGGTTGTTCCCGAGCGAGCTGGCGCGGATCACATAGTAGTTCTTGTCGTCGACGATGCGGAAGGCGATGCCCGCCATCCGTTCCTCGGTGCCGGCAACGGTCTTGAAGCGAGTCTTCAGCGTGAAGTTCTTGAAGGTCTCGCCCTCGTAGACGAGCAGCGGAAATCGTTCGTCCGCCTTGTCGGTCGAGAGCTGTGCGAGCACGGCGCGTTTCGGGACCGGCGCGTTCGGGTTGATCGGCGCGAGCAGCGGCGGAACTTCGTCGTTGATGAGCTTCCAGTCGGCCGGAGCACCGCCGCCGGATAGGCGGCTGACGAAGTTTGTGGGCACTTTCCCGAGCGGATAGAGCGACCAGTTGAAGTTGATCTGGGCAGCGCCGGCGGTGAACGACACGACCGCAAAAAGCGCGCAGAAACGAAACAGCATGGATTAGACGCTAACGCAGGGCCTCCGGTTGCCAAGAGCGGAGCGATGCCCATTGGCCGATCACCGAAAAAGAAAACGCCCGCAACCGGAGGGCTGCGGGCGTATGCGAAAATGACTTTCCGCGGTTTACCAGATCATGTCCGCGACCGTGCGGCCGGCCGGGATGAACGGGAGCACGTGCTCGGTGTAGGGCGTGACGACATCGAGGACGTAGGCCGTTTCGGACGCGAGCATTCGCTCCAGCGCGGCGCGCAGGTCCTTGCGGTAGACGACGCGTTCGCACGGGACGTCGAAGCTGGTGCAGACCTTCACATAATCGGGATAGACGTGCTGGCGGTCGGAAGGATCGCCCAAATAGGTATGACCGCGGTTGCCGCCGAAGAAGTTGTCCTCCCACTGCACGACCATGCCGAGGTGCTGGTTGTTCAGGATGATGGCCTTGGCGGCGATGTGCTCGACCTTGGCGGTGGCGAGTTCCTGCACGTTCATGAGGAACGAGCCGTCGCCGTCGATGTCCACGACCTGCTTGTCGGGCCGGGCGACCTTCGCGCCGAGAGCGGCCGGGAAACCATAGCCCATGGAACCGAGGCCGGCGCTGGTGATGAACTGGCGGGGGAACTTGTACTTATACCATTGCCCCGCGAACATCTGATGCTGGCCGACGCCCGTCGTGATGATCGCGTCGCCCTTGGTCAGGTTGTAGAGCTCGTCGATGACCATCTGGGGAAGGATGTATTCCTCGCCGGGCTTGTTGTAGGGCTTGAGATGGTCGGAGTCGATGATCTGGCCGGGATTGGTGAAGCGGAACGGGGCTTTGGTCTTCCACTCGGTGATCTGGGCATGCCACGCGGGGAACTTCTTGGCGGTGGTGCGCTTGGCGACGAGGGCGTTGAGGCGCTTCAGCGCATCCCTCAAGTCACCGACGATGGCGAGCTGGGCTTTCTTGTTCTTGTTGTGCTCGGACGGGTCGATATCGATGTGGACGATCGTGCCGTTCTTGCAGAACTCCTCGAACTTGCCGGTGACGCGGTCGTCGAAACGGACACCGAACGCGAGCAGCAGATCGGCGCCATCCTTGAGCTTCACCATCGGCTCAGAAGGGTCTTTGCGTTGCTTGAACTCGCCGCTGACGGCCCAGTTGGCCGGGGCGTAGCCGTGCATGCCGAGCCAGCGCATCGAGAGCGGATGCGTCTCTGGGAAGCCACCGATGCCCATCAACGTGGTGGTGACGGGAATGTTCGTGGCTTCGGCGAATTTCTTGAGCTCCTCGGCCGCGCCGGAGGTGATGATGCCGCCGCCGCAGTAGAGGACGGGACGCTCGGCCTTTTCGATGAGGCCGATGATCTCGTTCAGCGCGAGGTCGTCGGCGCGGTGGTCGGGCTGGGTGTAGCCGCGAAGCCCGGCCTTGATGTCGGCGAAGACGGGCCACTTGGGCTGGGCCTTCTGCTGCTGGACGTTCTTGGGGAAATCGATGACGACGGGACCGGGACGGCCGCTCTCGGCGAGGTAGAACGCCTCCGCCACGATGCGGGGAATGTCGTTGATGTCCGTGATGAGGTAGGAGTGCTTCACGATGGGCATCGTGACGCCGACCATGTCGGTCTCCTGGAAGGCACCACGGCCGATCATCGACTGGGCGACCTGGCCGGTGATGGCCACGAGTGGGCAGGAATCGAGGTAGGCATCGGCGATGGCGGTGACGAGGTTCGTCGCGCCGGGGCCGGATGTCCCCATGCAGACGCCGGCCTTGCCGGTGGCGCGGGCGTAGCCTTCTGCGGCGAAGCTTCCGCCCTGCTCATGGCGCGGGAGGATGGTGCGGATCTTGGACTTCGTGAGCGACTGGTGGATCTCCATGCTCGCGCCGCCCGGATAGGCGAAGATGACCTCGACGCCGGCGCGTTCGAGGGCCTCGACGAAGATGTCGCGGCCAAACATCGCCTTGCCCACCTCGGACTTGGGTGCGGCTGCCTTTTTCGTCGTCTTCTTGATCGCTGTCTTGCTCATGGTTCTTTCTCTCGATGGTGGCGGAGGGCCGCGGTCACAAAAAACCCACGACCGTTTCCAGCCGTGGGTTCTTGTTGAAAGTGTCGTTACGCACAACAAGGCCCCGCGGCATCGCAGCCTATTACGGCTACGACCACCAGCTGGAGCACTACAACGAAGCGCGTCATGTTCAAGGTCTAAGTAGAAGCCGCGGCGGTTCCGGTCAAGCTTGGACTCACCCGCCGGAGGGCACGGGCTACTTGCGTTTGGCGGACCACGGCGAGGTCATTTCGTTTCCATCCAGCTTGGTCTTGGCGGTGCCCTTGATCGCGCCGTCGGCTTCCACGGATGCGGTCATCTCGTAGGTCATGGTTCCGCCGTTGTCGGGCCGGTCTCGTTTGATGGTCCATTTCATTTCGTTTCCGGAGATCGAACCGCCTTCGATCAGAAGCCACTTGTCGGCATTGCGGGCGAACTTGCCGGTGATCTTTGAGCCTTCTTTTTTGAGGATCAAAGGCGCGGAAACCGGCTGGCCATCAGGTCCGTTGATCGTCCAAACCCATTCGCCGGTCGGGTCCGACGACAGAGCAGCCGTCGATTTCTCACCCAGAAGCTCGACCAGCTTCGGCTCGATGGCGTCGGCCCAGATCTCGTAGCCCTTGGTCGAGAGGTGCAGATAGTCCGGCATCAGGTCCTTGGAGATCGAACCGTCGGCATTGATGAGCAGCGAACCGAAATCGACCCAGAAAACCGACTGGTTGTCGGCCAGCTTGGCGATGGCTTGGTTGACCTGAAGGATCGAACCGCGCTGGTCGTTGAAGTTCTGGCCGCGCGGGAAAATGCCCAAGAGAAGGATCTTCATCTGAGGCCGCATGGCGCGAAGCTTCGAAATCACCCCCGTCACGCCTTCGGTGATTTCGGCCGGGGTGTTGCGGTCTTTGCCGGAGTTGTTGGTGCCGATCATGACCACGGCCGCTTTCGGATCGAGCCCGTCGAGGTTGCCGTTCTCCAGACGCCAGAGCACATGCTGCGTCTTGTCGCCACCGATGCCGAGGTTGTGCGTTTTCCGTCCGGCGTAATGCTTCTCCCAAACGGTTTTGCCGGCGCCTTCCCAACCCTGGGTGATGGAGTCGCCGATGAAGACCAGATCCACTTTTCCGGCCGCGGCCTTGGTGCGTTCGTTGAGCTGGTTATGGCGCTCCATCGGTTTGCCTTCGCGTGGCGCAGCCTTGGTCGAGGATTCAACCTCAGCCGCGCGAACGGGATTCGGAGACGCAAGACCAACGAGAAGGGCGAAGAGAAAGCATGACCTAAAGAGCCGGACGAATCGGGAATTCATGGTGGGAAACAAGCGGGGCCCGGGCAGTTCCGCAAGAGGGATTCGGATTCGTGGCAATCGCGATCCCACCAGCATTCCGTCACGAGGCCGTTCGGAAAGTTGCTCACCTCGCTACGTCCCGCTGCGATCGCAGGCCTACCCGGCAAGATTCGGCAAGCGTTGGACAGCGAGCGGTTGGACGATTCAGCCAATGGTGTCACGGTAGGACCGAATCCAATTCAACCCATGCAAGACGAACACCACGACCTGGTCCACGACTTCCCCGAATACCGCGACCGGATCCACACCCTGAAGACCGCCGACCACCACTTCCGCCGACTCTTCGACGAATACAACGATGTCGACCGGCAGGTTCGACGCGCCGAATACGACGTGGAACCCAAGTGCGACGAAACGGTGAACGAACTCAAACTCCGCCGCCTGACCCTGAAGGATAACTTGTTGGGTATCCTCAAAGCGGCATAACTCGACCCAATATCGATCGACGAATCCCCCACTTGCAGACCCTGCGAGCGGGGGATTCTTTCTTGAGCCGAATGGCTATGCCCGGGCCACTCACATCTCCAGACGAGCCTCGCTGTCCCACCTAGAACTATCTCCGCTTAGTCTTTGGCAACGGGCCACTTTGACACGACGGCATCTTGGATTATCTACACCCCCATGAACTTAGAGCGTTTCACCACCAAGTCCCAAGAAGCCATGCAGGAGGCGCAACAGGTGGCGAAGAAGCTTTCCCACCAGCAGATCGACGGCGAGCACCTCCTCGCCGCTCTCGCCGCGCAGGAGGAAAGCATCGTCCCGGAGATTCTCCGACGCCTTGGAGCCGAGCCCGCCAAAGTCGAGACGGCCCTCGACGAGGAGTTGAATCGACGTCCCCGCGTCCAAGGCACGAGTTCCTCGGACATCTACCTCAGTAGCGAACTGAAACACGCCCTCGATGCCGCCGAAGACGAAGCCAAGAAACTCAAGGACGACTTCGTCAGCACCGAACATCTGCTGCTCGGCCTGATGACCAAGGGCGGTTCCTCGCTCAAGAAAATCTTCGAGAAGCTCGGCCTCAAGCGCGACGCCGTGCTCACGGCCATTGCCGAAGTCCGCGGAAACCAGCGCGTCACCGATCAGAATCCTGAGGACAAGTTCCAGACGTTGGAGAAATACGGCAAGGACCTCACCGCCCTTGCCCGCCAGGGAAAGATCGATCCCGTCATCGGCCGCGACGACGAGATCCGCCGCGTCATGCAGGTGCTGACCCGCCGCACGAAGAACAATCCCGTGCTCATAGGCCAACCCGGTGTCGGCAAGACCGCCATCGTCGAAGGCCTCGCCCGCCGCATCGTCAACGGCGACGTGCCAGAATCCCTCAAGAACAAACGCATCATCGCCATGGACCTCGGCGCCATGATCGCCGGCGCGAAGTATCGCGGCGAATTCGAGGATCGCCTGAAGGCCTTCCTCAAAGAAGTCACTTCGGCCGAGGGAAAGATCATCCTCTTCATCGACGAACTCCACACCATCGTCGGCGCCGGCAAGGCCGAGGGCGCGGCCGACGCGGCCAACATGCTCAAGCCCCAACTCGCGCGCGGCGAACTCCGCTGCGTGGGCGCGACGACGCTCGATGAATACAAGAAATACATCGAGAAGGACCCCGCCCTTGAGCGCCGCTTCCAGCCGGTCCATGTGGCCGAACCGACGGTCGAGAACACCATCGCCATTCTCCGCGGCCTCAAAGAACGCTACGAAACCCACCACGGCGTGCGCATCCAAGACGCGGCCCTGATCGCCGCCGCGACGCTGTCGCATCGCTACATCGCGGACCGGTTCCTGCCGGACAAGGCCGTCGATCTCGTGGACGAATCCGCCTCGCGCCTGAAGATGGAACTCGATTCCAAGCCCACGGAACTTGACCAGTTTGACCGCCAGATTCTCCAGCTCCAGATCGAGCGCACGTCGCTGACAAAGGAACGCGACGACGCCAGCAAGGAACGCCTCAAGAAGCTCGATACTGAAATTGCCAACCTGAAGGACAAGTCCTCCGCCTTGACCGCGCAGTGGCAAAACGAGAAGGCCGCCATCAACGCCGTCAGCCTGATCCAGTCGCAGCTGGAGCAGGCCAAGACCGAGCTGGAACAGGTCAGCCGCAAGGGCGACTTGAACAAGTCCGCCGAGATCCAATACGGCCGTATTCCCGATCTGGAAAAGAAGCTGGCCAGCGTGCAGAAGCAGACTTCCACCACACGGCACACCCTGCTCCGCCAGGAAGTCACCGATGAGGACATCGCCAAAGTGGTCGCGGCTTGGACCGGCATTCCCGTCACGCGGATGCTCGAGGGCGAACGCGAGAAACTGGTGAAGATGGAAGATCGTCTCAGCCATCGCGTCATCGGCCAGAGCGAAGCCATCAAGGCCGTCGCCAACGCCGTCCGCCGTGCGCGTTCCGGCCTTGGTGATCCCAATCGTCCGATCGGTTCGTTCATTTTCCTCGGCCCCACCGGCGTCGGCAAAACGGAGCTGGCGCGTGCACTGGCCGAGTTCCTCTTCGACGACGACCACGCCATGATCCGCATCGACATGTCGGAATACATGGAGAAGCACACTGTCTCACGGCTCGTCGGCGCGCCGCCCGGCTATGTCGGCTACGAGGAAGGCGGGCAGCTCAGCGAGGCCGTCCGTCGCCGCCCGTATTCCGTCGTGCTCTTCGACGAGATCGAGAAGGCACATGCGGACGTCTTCAACGTCCTTCTCCAAGTCCTCGACGACGGCCGCCTCACCGATGGGCAGGGCCGCACCGTGGACTTCAAGAACACCATCGTCGTCATGACCTCCAACATCGGCTCGCCGATCATCCAGGAGTATTTCCTCGACGGAAAAACCTCCAAGGGCGCGCGCCAGGCGATGGAGGACAAGGTGCTCGGCGAACTGAAACGGCACTTCCGTCCCGAGTTCCTCAACCGCGTGGACGACACGATCATCTTCCACAGCCTCGACGAAGCCGAGCTGACCAAGATCGTCGACCTCCAGCTCATCCGTGTGATGAAGCGTCTTGAAGCCCAGCAGCTCCGCCTGGAAGTCAGCGATAAGGCCAAGGCGTTCATCGCGAAGGAAGGCTATGATCCGCAGTTCGGCGCGCGTCCGCTCAAGCGCGCCATCCAGGACCTGCTGCTCGACCCGCTCGCGCTCCACATCCTCGACGGGGACTTCAAACCCGGCGACCACATCCGCGCCGACGTGAAGGACGAAGGCATCGTGTTCAAGAAGACATGACCGCTATCCCGGTGGGCCCGGCAGTGCTGCGGCCGGGCCTCGGGTCGCACTCCCGCTGCTACCTCGGCCGCTCATTGACTTCGCGCGTTCCCGGCTATCTTCCACCCAAATGGCGGAAGACATCGTGCCCAACCTGACCGGCGATTGGATCGGCAACTACACCGGCCATTTCGAGGAATACATCCGCATCGAGCAGGAGGGTTCGCTGGCCATCGCCACCAAAACTACCGGCGACGACCACGTTCCATCAGGCCAGATCACATGGCGAGCCGACGTGGCGAACGGCGATGGCGAAGGCCAGATCGCCGAGCATGACTTCCGCAACGCCCGTTTCATCTCCGGCCGCCTGTTCATCCGCAACCGCGACCACATCCGCTTCGAATGGTTCGGTGTCGGAGCCGTAGAGTTCCGGCGCGACGACTAGGTTGATCCACAAAGGACACGAAGATGACTAAGGTAGCAGGCATGTGGCTTGGCAGGCCACGTTCCCCATCGGTTGACCCGTCCGCTCCTCTGCCCTTAGCTTCCGCTTATGATTACGTCGCCGGTGGCCGAGCCCGCCGCCAAACTGGATTTCGTCACCCGCAAGCCGCTCCCACCCGAGCAGCTCGACACGCTTTCGCGCGAGATCCTGGCGCTGAAGAAGAAGCTCAACGCCGTCATCCTTGCACACAACTACCAGCTTCCCGAGATCCAGGACGTGGCCGACTTCGTGGGCGATTCCCTCGGGCTTTCCCAGCAGGCGGCCAAGACCAGCGCCGACGTCATCGTCTTCTGCGGCGTCCACTTCATGGCCGAGACGGCGAAGATCCTGAACCCGGACAAGATCGTCATCCTGCCCGACGCCGACGCCGGCTGTTCGCTGGAAGCCAGTTGCCCGGCTCCCAAGCTGAAGGCGCTTCAGGAAACGAATCCCAACTTCTATACCATCGCCTACATCAACTGCTCCGCCGAAGTGAAGGCGCTCTGCGACGTCATCGTCACCAGCGGCAACGCGATGAAGATCGTCAATGCCGCGCCCAAGGACCGCGACATCCTCTTCGTGCCCGACGAAAATCTCGGCTCCTGGATCATCGAACAGACCGGCCGCCCAATGACGCTCTGGAAAGGCAACTGCTACGTCCACGTCGAGTGGACCCACGCCAGCATCACGCGCATCCGCCAGCAGTATCCTGACGCACCGCTCGTGGCGCATCCCGAATGCACCAAGGCCGTCCGCATGTTGGCCGACGAGGTTTGCTCGACCGAAAAGATGGTTACCTACTGCAAGGCCAGCCCGGCCAAGGCCATCATCATCGCGACCGAATCGGCCATGATCCACCGCCTGATGAAGGAGTGCCCGGACAAGACCTTCATCCCCGCGCCGACCGACAGTTGCCGGTGCAACGAGTGCCGGTTCATGAAGATGAACACGCTGGAGAAGCTGCACGACTGCATGGTCAACCTCGCGCCACGGGTCGAACTGCCCAAACACATCCTCGAACGCGCCCGCCTGCCTATCGAACGAATGCTCGAGATCAGCGCCCGTCCATTGGACAACGCGGGTTAAGTCGGACAGGTAGTGTCAGCCGCGCTGCGGTTGACGGCCGATCCGCAGCGCGGATCGGCTCACCTCCAAAAAGATTTCCCCATGACCATCCAAGCCTGGTTCCCGACGTTCATCTATCATTCGCCGCTGTTGCGGACGAATTGGAAGCGCTTCAACAACGAGCTGCTCAAGGAGTGCTACCAGATCCGCGACAATGATCCGGAGGGGTTGAAGTGGTCGAAGAAGAACTACCCCGGCGGCTACACGTCCTACAGCTCGATGTGCCGCCTGCAAAAGCTCTCCAGCACCTTCATGGAACTGGAGAAGAAGATCCGCCGCCACGTCCTGGCCTACGCCAAACACCTCGACCTGGACCTCGAAGGCCGCGAACTCACGATGACCGATTGCTGGCTCAACATCATGCCCAAGCAGGTCACGCACGGGCTGCACATCCACCCCGTCTCCACCATCAGCGGCACCTACTACGTGAAGACGCCCAAGGGTTGCAGCTCGATCAAGTTCGAGGACCCGCGACTCACGAAGTTCATGGCCGCGCCGCCGCGTCGTGCCGATTGCCGTCCGGAGAACAAGGCCCACGTCCGCTACCCCGCAGAAGCCGGGAAGCTCGTCCTGTTCGAGAGCTGGCTCCGCCACGAAGTCCCGCCCAACCCGGTCGAAGCCGAACGCGTGAGCGTGAGCTTCAACTTCAACTGGTTCTGAGCCCAGAAACCACCAAACCCCAGCGGAGAAAACCCGATGAAGGCATATCTGATTACCACCAGCACGGTCTTCGCGCTGATCACGTTGGCGCACTTCTGGCGTGTTTCCCTCGAAGGTTTACAGCTGACGAAGGACCCGGTGTTTGTCGTCCTTACTATCGCGACGGCGGGCTTGAGCATCTGGGCGTGGAGGCTGCTCAAACGTGCCCAGTAGTGCAGGGCTCGAGCCGGGCGCATAATAGACGTGCCCAACCCAGCCGATTGACCGCACCCGACGCGGCTCATACCTTGAAGCCAACGAAATGATTGCCGCCTCTTCCAAAGCCGTTCCTGCCGCGCCGACCATCCGGCAGGGCGACGAACGCCTGATCAAGCTGACCGAGAACGCCGCCAAGAAGGTCACCACCCTGCTGACCAAGCAGGGCCGGCCCACAGGCGTGCTCCGCGTGGCGGTCATGGGCGGCGGTTGCTCGGGCCTGCAATACAAGATGGATCTCCAGGATGCCCCGGCCAACCGCGACATTCTCGTCGAAAGCGCCGGCGTCCGCGTGGTCGTCGATCCGAAGAGCGCGCTCTACGTCACCGGCAGTGAACTGGACTACGTGGACGCGCTGACGGAAGGCGGCTTCAAGGTGAAGAACCCGAACGCCGCCACGAACTGTTCCTGCGGCGAGAGCTTCAGCGCGTAATGCCCGACTCCTTCTCGCTCCTCAACGAACCACGCCTTCCTTGGCTGGATGCGGATGCGTTGAAGGCCAAGTTCCACCAGTTCTCCGCCGAAGTTCATCCCGACCGTTCCCACAACGCGCCGGAGGCGGAGAAGTCCGCGAGCAACGCGCGTTACGCCGAACTGAACGCCGCCTACAACACCCTGCGCGAGCCGAAGGACCGCTTGCTCCACCTGCTGGAGCTGGAACTCGGCGGCAAACCCAGGGACATCCAGCGCATCCCGCCGGGCACGATGGACCTCTTCATCGAGGTCGGGCAGACGTGCAAGGAAGTCGACGCCTTCCTCGCCGGTAAGGCCGAGGTCACGTCGCCGATGTTGAAGGTGAAATTCTTCCAGCGGTCGATGGTTTGGACGGACACGCTCCAGGCGCTCCAGCACAAGATCAACGCGCTGCGGGATTCGCTCGTGGCGGAACTCCAGCAGATGAACACGGTCTGGCAGGCCGCTCCGGCAATCGGTTCCGCCGAACGGTCGAAGGCGTTGCCGTTGGAACAGCTGGAACAGATCTACCGGGCCTTCAGTTATGTGGCGCGCTGGTCCGATCAACTCCAAGAACGCAATGTGCAACTGGCTTTTTGACGAGATGAGCGACGAGTCAACATCTCTGGCGGGTGGCGCAGACCTCCGGCCTGCCGTTGCGGGCGCCGCGCCCAGAACGGACATGACGCCTCCAGAACAAACCACTCACGCCGCACTCCGTCCGGAATCTTGGTTCCAATCCGAAAGCCGTAGCTGCTTGCCGCCAAGGACGCAGCAACGAGTAGGCCGGAGGCCTGCGCTAGCCGTGATCGGACTCCGGACACTTGTCGTCCTACTCATGCTTTTGGCAGCTGCGTTCGTATCCCGCGCCCAGGATTGGCAGAAGGAATTCGCGACCATGCCGCTGGGAGAGCCGGTCGCGGACCTCAACCGGACCAATGCCGCGCGCGTCATGCTCGGCGCGTTAAAAGCCAATCCCCAGGTCAAGGCTCTCATTTTTATGCCGGGCGCGACGGACGAGCTCTACTTCTTCGACCGCGACAAGGCCCGGGTGACTAATGCTTCCCCCACCTTGCTCGACGCGGTCGCGGCCTACACCAACCAGACCCGAATCCGGGCGACTTTCCGTCCGCCGTTCCTGCTGCTGCATTCCGGGGAGGATCCGCTCCAAGCTACGGTGATCGTCGAAGACCCGAAGACGGAGGAAAGGCTGCGTGGGAAAGTCTACGCCAAGCAGTTTGCCTACGAAGACCAGCCATGGGAGTTCGTGCGGCGGGAGGTGGGCTGGAACCTGAACATCAATACAGGTCCGAGCGGGAGATCGGAGCCGTCCTATCATTTCTACCGCCACACGTTGGCAGGTTTCGGACTGAACGGGTTGGAAGCAATCGAAGCGATCTCGATGGCCGGCAAGACCACGGTGACGGTCAAGAAGCGCGCCCTGTCTTTCATAGCCGACACACGGTTCAACCAGCGCCCCGAGTCCAGTGCGGATCGGATAAAGCGGCTTCTCGAACGGAAGGAAGCAGAGTCGGGTTCCAAGCCGTGAGCAATTCGCGCCACATTGCCGCGATCTAGTCACGGAATCGCCGGGCTACGGACGGAATCAGTCTCCAATCGCCCACAAAAACCGTGGCACAGGCGAAGCTTCCCAATTGGGCATGCGTAAGATGCTGCGCTTCTTAAACCGAAACGGTGCATCCCCCATCGCCAGCGCCATCATGGTTCCGGCAGAAAGCCCCACCTAGATCCCATCCCCGGGCGCCAGGCTGCAATCCTGACGCACCAACCGATGATTAATTGCCTGGCGGCCGGCGAAAGCTGACCGCCAGTTCTTTTCCCTGACAACGGCGCCCGCCCGGGCCGTCTCAACGGATGTAGTCGAGCAACGACTGGTGGAGAATGGTGCTGCCGGACTGGAGCGCGGCCTTGTAGGCGTTCTGCGTCTCCGTGAGCTTGACGATGGTCGTCGCCAGGTCCACGTCGGTTTCCTTCGAGACGAGCATGTTGAGGGACTCGAGCCGTTGTTTGGAGACAGCCAACGAGGTCTCGAGGCGGGCCTGGGCGGCGCCGTTCGATCCGTAGTGGAACAGCAGGTTTTCCTCGTCCTTCTGGATGTCCACGCGGTCGACGGACTGGATCTGCGCGACGTTTCCGGACTGCAGGTTGTCGCGCAGGGCGATGAGGTGGCCGAAGAGGTCCGCTCCCGCCTGCGAATCGACGAAGAGCCCACGATTTCCGGTTCCTGTGGTGTTCGCACCGACCGTTTGGGCGGAGAGAGTCACCTGTTCGGCGATCTCGCTTTCGGCCAGGTCGACGTTGCCCTGATAGGAGACCGATGTCGTCCGACCTTGGGCATCTTTGACGGCGACGAAAGGAACGGTATCAGACTTTGTGCCAGCGAAAAGATAGTCGTTCCGGTTCTTCACATTCGCGAACTGCACGGCCCGCGCGAGGAGTTGGTCGACCTCCCCGCTCAGGATCTTGAGTTGCTCCGGGGAGTTGACGCCGCCCGCGAGCGTGGCGATCTCGCCCGCCCGGTCGACGATCTTCTTGGTGGCGTTCAGCGAGGAATAGCTGGCCTGGGCCAGTTCCTGATGCCGCCCGATGTTGTCCGCGTATTGCGTGAGTTTCCTGCCCTCGCCCTGCATGTCCATTACACGGCGCATCGAGGCCGGATCGTCTTCCGGCAGCGTGATGCGCTGGCCGGTGGCCGCCTGGGTCTGATACTGGTTGGTCCGGTTCGTCAGGCGGGTGATCTGGTCTAGGAGACGGGTTGGGAAGCTGTTGGAAGTGACTCTCATGGCCGTTCAGGGTTCTCCGCGGGCAACGTCAGCGTTTCATGTTCAGGATGGTGTCCAGCATCTCGTCGATGGTCGTGACCATCTTCGCCGAAGCTGAAAACGCCTTCTGGAATTTCATCAGGTCGGTCATCTCCTCGTCGATCGAGACGCCCATGACCGAGTCGCGCTGGCTTTCCAGCATGTTCTGGACGATGTCCTGGTTCCCGATCTGCGTGTTGATCGTCTTCAGGTCCTGCCCCATCGAGGCGATCGCCTGCGCGTAGTAACCGCCCAGGCGCTCTCCGCCGAGCGCGACGATCGGCTTGTCGCCGAGTTGCGCCAACTTGAGGACCACCGTGTTGTTGCCCACGTCGCCGGCGACGCCGTTGGCCTGGATCAGCTGCAGATTGTTCTTCAGCGCCGGGTTGACCTTGATGTCGCCGGCCCCAGTCCCGAGAAAGAAATCGTTTCCGGTCGTGCCCGTGAGGCCGAAGCCGGTCGCGTGGATGGCGTTGACCTCGCTGATGAGGTTGGACGCGAGGAGGTCGATCTCGCCGCGGGTCTTCGCCAACGCGACGTCCCGGGATTCGATCCGCCCGTGGATGCTTCCTCCCTGGATGTTCAGCGTCGTGGCCGTGCCGAGGGCGCGGACGAGCACCTGGCCGCCGCCGGCATCAAACGCCTCCAGGCGGTTGGTCACAACCGCCCCGGTGATGATCGCAAGGCCGTCGATGGCGATATTCGAGGCACCCTGGGGCGTCTCGGTCACGCTGAAATTGGCGAACTTCGCAAGGTCCTCCAACTTCTGCTGCCGCGCGTCGCGCAGGTCGTTCGCGCGTCCGTTTCCTCCGACCTCAACCTTCACGATCTCGGAATTGAGCTTGGCGACCTGGTCGATGATGTCGTTGGCCGCCGTTACGTCGGCCCCGATGGAGTTGCCGATGCCGGAGCGGACGGCGTCGAAGCGCTGGACGATCTGGTTGAGGTGGGTCGCGAGGTCCTGGGCGCTCGCCACCAGCGTCTGCCTCGCGGCCGGGTCGTTGGTGTTGGGGCTCGATATCTTCTGGAACGAATCGAAGAGATCCGAAAGGTCTTTGGCGATCCCGTTGGACGCGCCGCTCGTGTCCGCGCCGGTGCGATCCAAACGTTCACCGGTCGCGGACTGGATGTATTGAAGTCCCTGCTGCTGGGATTCGAGCGAGCCGCGGACGCTCAACTCGCTCAGCATCTGACCGTCAACGAGGGTGTCGCGAATGCTCGTGATGCCGACGGCCATCGACCCGGTGCCCTGGGGACCGAACGCGGACGGAACGCTGCCGCTCGTCACGATGGAAACCCTCTGTCTCGCGTAGCCGGGCGTGTTGACGTTGGCGAGGTTGTTCCCCGCGACTTCAGTTCCTGCCCGCGCGGTCGAGAGACTGCGCGTCGCCATGCTCAGCGAACCGAATAATCCTAGTCCTGTCATGGTCAGCCCACGGCCTCGTAAATGGATCGGATGGGGATGACACGGCCCGGCAGACCGCCGCGCTGGTCATAGACCTGGGTCTCCTGGCGGGGAAACAGGCTTGAAAGGAAACTCTGCATGAGGTCGACCGAGCGGCGCAGCAGCAGATGGTTCTGCCGCGTGCGTTGCTGGACCCGGACGAGGAGTTCGTTGTTCTCGTCTACCAGGGCCGTGACGAGCCCCCGATAGTGGTGGGGTAGGGCCGGGATGATCTCGCGGAACGTGCTGTCTTCGCGAAGACCAAGCGCCAGGGCCGCCGAGTGACGGGTCCCTTCGCGACGCGCGCGCGCCTGCTCCACTTCGCCCATCTGCCCGTGGATCTGGTGGACGGTGTCCATGAGGGCGTCGGCCGCGCGGGCCATGACGGCGTCCTGCTGGTTGTCGAGGGCGGCCAGGATTCCTCCATAGGTTTCGAGTTCCTCCCTCAGGGCTGTCACCAGTTTTTCGGACTGTTCCAACTGAACGTTCATTTGCTGCGGATTCCTTCGGACGTCTTCGCGGCATTCTTTTCCCCGGTCGCCGCACCGGCTCCCTGCTGTCGCATCAACTGTGCCTGAAGGCTTGTGCCGAGGCCGACATCGCCGCTGCTGGCGATCGAATCGGCCAGACGGTCGGTGACCATGTCGTCATAAATCTTTGAGATGGAGGACTTCCCCGTGAGCGTATCCCCAAGCATCGGCTTCCGCGCCTCCTTCAACATCTGCCGCAGCAGCAGGGCCTCGAACTGGCGGGAGAGCTCGGCGACTTTTTCCCCCGAGGACATCGTTGCCGACCGCCCGACATCTTCGGCCGGTCGGCTGGCGTTGGCTGAAGCGACTCCGGAGATGGCTGGGTTCATGGGAAGAAAGGGAACGCTCGGCGGGTGGTTTAACGGAGGAGAAGATCGGCCTGGAGGGCTCCGGCCTGTTTCATGGCCATGAAGATCGACATCATGTCCCGGGGGGTGACGCCGAGGGCGTTCAGCGACTGCGCGACTTTCTCCACCGTCGGCATGTCTGGCAGTGGCACCAGGGCTCCCTTGTCCTCCTTCACGTTGGTATCCGTCCTTGGGGTCACGACCGTCTGTCCGCCCTTGCTCAACGCGTTGGGCTGCGAGACGTCGCTCGAGTTGGCGATCGTGATCGTGATGTTGCCCTGGGAAACGGCGCACGCCGAGATGCGCACGCGGGTGGTCGCGACGATGGTCCCAGTCCGCTCGTTGATGATGATGCGGGCAGGGATGTCGGATTCCACTTCGACCGCTTCCAAGCGGGCCAGGAACGACACTTCGGAACTGGAAAACTTTTCAGGCACGCGCACCCGCACGGTTGTCGAGTCGATGGCCACGGCGGCATTGGTGAACTTCAAATTGACCGCGTCCGCCACCCGGGCGGCCGATGTAAAATCAGGTTCGCGCAGGAGAACCTCGACGGAGTTGTTCAGGACCACCTCGGCCGGGATCTCCTTTTCAACGATGCCGCCACCGGAGATCTGACCGACGGTCGGATGGTTCTTCTGGACCGATGCGGACTCGTTCCCCGCCGAGATTCCACCGATCGTCAGAGGTCCCTGGGCGACGACATAGACCTCGCCATCGGAGCCACCCATGAGCGGGGTCTGCAGGAGCACGCCGCCCTGCAGGGTCTTCGCATCACCCATGGAGGACACGGTGACATCCAGCCGGGATCCAGCCTTCTTGAAGGCGGGGACATCGGCCGTGACCATGACGACCGCGACATTCTTCGATACCAACGCCTGCGCCGGCACGGTGATGCCGTGACGCTTGAGGAGGTTGGCCACGGATTGGACCGTGTAGATCGGGTTCTTGTCGCCGTCGCCTGCGATGCCAACGACGAGGCCCAGACCCGAGAGCTGGTTGTCCCGCGCCCCGGCGAAAATCGCCACATCCTTGAGACGGGTGCCCGCAAACGTCGAATGGGCGCCGAGAAGCGCCACCAGCCCAAAGTGCCAAAGAAGTCGCATGGGAACGGGTCTCAGAAGGGGTTGACCTTGTCCCACGTCTTGGTGAACCAGCCCTTCTTCTGCGTATCGGATACGGAACCCGAGGAGACGATGCTGATCGAGGCGTCAGCCACATTGTAGCTGAGGACGGTGTTGAGAGCGGAGACATCGTCGCCGCGAACCACGCCCCGGAGGACGACCTCCTGCTTCTCGCCGGAAAACGCAGTGCGGCGCCGGCCTTCGACGATCATGGTGTTGTTCGGCAGGATATCGACCACGCGGACGGCGATGCGGGCGTTGATCTGCTCGGAGTTGTTGATCTGGCCGCCACCGTCAAACGTGTTCTTCGCGCCGGCCTTGAGGGCGGGATACTGGCCGCCCTTGGTGAGGAGCCCGCTGGCCGTCGGGCCATAGAGGAAGCTCGAGATGCTGGCGTCGATGTCGGCGGACTTGGACGTCTTTGTGTTGTTCTGCTTCGACGTCGTGGCGCTCTCCTGGACGACGATCGTCACGATGTCGCCAATGGCCGAAGCCTTCTTGTCGGACAATCCGGAACGGGCGCCCGGCTTCCAGAGCGAGTCGGCCGATGCGCCGGCGGCGAACGAAACGAAGACGGCCATGAGGGCCGCCTTTCGAAAGATGGATGTCTGCGATTCGCCAGCCTTGAGGCGGTTCGACACGCGCTTCCACTGCTTGGACTCGCGCTCGAGTTCGGATTCACAGCCGACACGCGAGTCGGTGGAGACGCCGTTTTTCTGGGCCCATTCGTAGGCCCGTTCAAAGATGGAGGATAACGGTTTGTTCATTGTGCACCTTTCCTAGGAGTTCTCGTTTCGTTTTCGGATTTCGCACCCGCAGGGTTTGACCAAGGACGCCGTCTTCGAGCGCCTCGACCTTGAGGGAAATCTGCATGCCGCCGTCGCGCACCCACGCCTCGACCATCGTGCCGCGGAGGATGACCGGACGCGTGCGGACGGAACGTCCCGTCAAGGGCACTCCGGCGACGAGGTTCTCGGTCACTTCAAGATCGCCCTCGTCCAACGCCTTGGCGGGAACGAAGTCGCGGATCGCCACGATGTCGCGGCGTTCGGGTTTCACATCCGCGCTGCGCAGCGCTTCTCCACGCCGCACCGGGCCGGAGCTGACGACGATGTCACGCCAGATGCGCGCCTGCAGGAGGACCTGGAGCTCCGCGATGCGGCGGTCGGACAACTGGACTTCGAAGCGGCAGACAAAACTTTGGCTCAGGCCGGTGGCCGGCACGTCGACGATGCGGACCGAGACCGGCTCGTCGGTGACCTGCATCCCGTTCCACGCGCGGCTGAACCGGAGCTCCAGCTCACCCCGTTCCTTGACATGGTCCCGTTGGAGCGCGGCCTGGAGCAGCTCCTTGAGCTCGCTTTCCGCCAGCAGGCGCGTGCGGCGCGTGATGGTAATGCGGTCGGCACCGGACCAGTTGGTGAAGCCATCAAGCCCGGCATATTCGCCGAGGAGCTTCTGGATCTGCGCGGCATCCCAGTTCAACGCCTGCCCCATCGACGGGGAAGGCGCGAGCTGGACCGCCGCGGCGGAGTTGGTTTCGCCCCCCGTGAACAGGTCACGGAAGAGCACCCCGGCACCGTCCACTTGGACCGTCCGGCGGAGCTCGTAGGACTGGGCCTGCGAGGCGAAAGCGGTGAGGCCGAGGGCCAGACAACCCAATGCGGCGAAGAATCTTTTCTTGAAACGGACACGGGCCGGCCGGCCGGCGGCAAGACCTTCGAGTCCGGAAATTGAAGTGGAGAAGAGCCGGTTCATCGACGGAGATTATTGGCCTGTTGCATCATGTCGTCGCTGGCTTGGACGGCCTTGGAGTTCACCTCGTAGGCCCGCTGGGCGACGATCATGTTCACCATTTCCTCGACGACCTTGACGTTGGACATTTCAAGGAACCCCTGCTGCATCGTGCCCAACCCGTCTTGTCCCGGAATGCCGGGTGTGGCCTGGCCCGATGCCGGCGTCTCCTTGTAGATGTTGCCGCCGACGCTCTCGAGTCCGCCGGAGTTGGGAAAGCGGACCAGCTGCACGGAGAACGTCGTCTGGGAACCGTTGGCGTTGCGCATCGTCACGTCGCCGTTGTTGGCGAAGGTGATCTCGGTCGTGCCCTGGGGCACAGCCTGGAAGCCGCTGAGGATCTGGTAGCCTTCGCTCGTCACGAACCGTCCCTGGCTGTCGAGCTTGAGGGCACCGTCGCGGCTGTAGCCCCGCGTTCCGTCGGGAAGCTGGACCTCGAAGAACCCGTCACCATTGATCGCCACGTCGAGTTTCTCCCCGGTCTTGGTCAGTTCGCCGGCGGAGAAGACGCGCGCGGTGGAGCCGACCCTGGCGCCGTGGCCGACCTGGATGGCGGTGGGGGTGACGGCTCCCTGCCCCTGTTGGGCACCCGCGGGACGCTGCGTCTGGTAGAGGAGATCCTGGAACTCGATCTTGTTCTTCTTGTAGCCGGTCGTGTTGACGTTCGCCAAGTTGTTGGAGATCACGTCCAGATTCATCTGCTGGGCCTGCATCCCGGACGCCGAAGTGTAGAGTGCGCGAATCATGTTTCAGGAGAGTAGGGTTCAGGCGGGCGGGGACAGCTCGCCGATCGAGCGTTGCATCCGGTCGTCGGTCATCTGGATGACCTTCTGGTTGAGTTCGAACGCCCGCATTGCCGAGATCATGTTGGCCATCTCGTGCACGACGGAGGCGTTGGACGTCTCGAGGTATCCCTGCCGCACCAGCGCTGCGGAGGGGGCGGGATTCAGCGTGGGATCCTCGGCGATGAAATAGCCGCCCGGAACGGTCGTCAGCTTGGAGGGATCGTTGAACTGGATGACGGACAACTTGCCCTTGGCTTCGGGACCCTGGCTGATGTCGCCGGAGGAACCGACCACGAGCGGGAGCGGGTTGTTCAGGTCCAACTGCACGGGGCCCGCGCTTCCGACGACCTTGAAGCCGTCCTTGGTCACGAGCGCCCCGGACGTATCCAGCCTGAATTCACCGTCGCGGGTATAACCGGTCTTGCCGCCGGGGAGTTCGACCTCGAAGAAACCGTCTCCTTCGATGGCGAAGTCCGCGTTGCCGTTGGTCGGCCGGATCGGCCCGGAGGCGAACGAGGTGCTGGGCTTCACCGTTTGCATCGGCGGAGGTTCCCCGGCCACCGGCGCCGCCATGGAAAACGAGACGTCCTGCCGCTTGTATCCCGGGATCGAGCTCGAGGCCAGGTTCTGCGAGATGATGTCCTGCCACTGGCTATTCGCATTCAGCGCGGCAGCGGCGTGGTAGAGACCTACGTTCATGGCGATTCCTACCTAGCAGCGCCGATGCCACGGGAAGAAACTGGCGTGTTTCCGAGGATTCCGGACCGGCAGAGGGAAAAACTGGCAATCGTTTCCCGGCGGGTCCGGTGGAATTTGCCGCATGGAACGCGGCGGAGGGATCAAACAGATCAGAGCTCGCAGGCCAGCTCGACCACCTGCCCGCAAGGGCACTCGATGCGGATGGAGGTGACCACGTCATCCTGCTTCTGGACGATTACCTTGGGGGGATTCTTGCAGGAATCAGGCGAGTGGAGAGGCACCGCTATATGGGAAGGAGAGTTGGAGCGGGTCGGAACCTTCACCGCCGTGGGAGCGGACACGCTCACGACTTGGACCCGAGTGGTCGCCGCTCCTGACCGGGAGGGACTGGACTTGCCGAACAACGGGGCAAAGGCGGCGGGCATGTTGGGTGGCAGATTGGAGGCGACTAGCTCAAGCCTTGGTCTTCAGACGGAGCATGACGGTGACCCGTCGATTGGATTCGTCATCGGGCGCCAGTCCGGAAACGGGCTGGGTGTCCGAATACCCGGCGACCTTTCGGACCTGATCGATGCGGACGCCATGATTCAAAAGTTTTTTACGCGCTACGTTGGCGCGGCCCGATGTCAGCTCCCAAAGGTCGAGCTCCCCGAGATCCACCGACCCCCGGGCTTCCGAATGGCCCTCAAGCTCAACGGCAAACCCCTTGAAGCGGGCAATTCCCCACGCGACGGTGGAGAGAACCCACTCTCCATAGACGGTCAGCTCCGAACTGTCCTTCTTGAAAACAGGTCTCCGGGCGCGATCAAACAGACTGATGCGGATGCCGTCGGAGGTCATTTCCATCTTCATCGTCTCCGAGTTGTCCAACTCGTTCATATCGAGCTTCAACTCCTCGCTCACCTTGCGCAGAAAGTTCAACTCGACCGTCGAGGCGGCATCGGAAGTTCCCTTGCTGCTCTCAACCTTCTGGGGATCCTTGTTCTGGAGAATTCCCGGCGAGGCGGGCACGAGTGAGGCAAACGGGTTCCGGAACGAGCGTTCGATCGCGGCCTTGACCTTCTCATCCTGCGCCGTAAGCCAGAGCACAAGGAACAATGCCATCATGGCGGTGACGAAGTCCGCATACGCGACCTTCCACGCTCCTCCGTGATGTCCGTGTTTCTTGGCCATGGTGGCAATTCGCTCCCAACCCCGTTCGTTCCGTCGCTGTCTCCCGGTTCACTGACCGCAAACTACTTCTTACCGACTCCCTTCAACATCTCTTCCAGAGCCTCCGCGGTTGGCTTGACGTCGCTCGTGAGGCCGCGCCGCGCTACCTCGACGGCCATGACTGGAGCCATGCCGTTGGCGAATCCGACGACGGCCGCAGCCATCGACTTGAAATAGAGCATCTCCGAAGCGCCGTTGAACTCCATGGTGACGGTCATCGGATTGACGAAGCCGTAGGCCGCGAGGATCCCGAGGAAGGTTCCGACGAGCGCCGCACCGACGGCATGGCCGATCTGCTCGATCGGGCCGCTGATCGCACCCATCGTAATGACGATGCCCAAGACGGCCGCGACGATGCCGAACCCGGGAAGTCCGTCACCGGTCTTCTGCAGCACGCTGATGGGTTGGTGGTGTTCGTCCTCCATGGCCTCGAGTTCGAGGTCGAGGAGCACCTTCAACTGCTCGGGCTTCATCTTTCCGTCGATGATCGGCCGGAGGGAATTGCAGAGGAACTCCACCGCGTGGTGGTTCTTCAGGAAAGTCGGATACTTGGAGAAGATGCTGCTGGATTCCGGAGTCACCACGTGTTCTTCGAGGGCGATCATGCCGTTGCGCCGGCCGATCATGAAAAGTTCGTAGAGCGCCATGAACATTTCCTGGTAGGCGTTCTTGGTGAAAGGGGACGGCTTGAGGGTGCCGATGATCTGGCTGATGAGGCCCTTGATCACCCGCATCGGGGCCATGATGACGAGGGCGCCGAGCGCGGCGCCGCCCAGGGTGACGACTTCGGAGGGATGCCAGAGGGACATCAGCTGTCCGCCGGCCATTTTGAAGCCGCCGGCAACGCAACCGATCACGATTAGGGCACCGATGATGACTAGCATGACAATGAGGTTCCGATCCGTCTGGAGCGACCGATCTCAGAACACTTCAGGATCGTGCTTTTTGAGGAACGACTTGATGGAAAGAATGGCCTGCGCGTGGATCTGGCAGATTCGGGATTCGGTCACGCCGAAGACTTCCGCGATCTCCCGCAGGCGCATGTCCTCGAAATAGTAGAGGGCGAGCACCTTCCTCTGCATCTCGGGCAGATGCTCGAGTCGCTCCGCGATCAGCTTGGAAACCTCGCGGGTTCCCGTGCCTTCGCCGGGGTCGATCTGCTTCTCATCGGAAAGACTCTCGTAACGGCTGCTGCCTTCCTGGCTCTCGGCGTTCCTCACGGAGTCGAGGCAGACGAAGGTGGTGGGCCTGATCTCCTCGAGGAGATCCTGGTATTGGTCGAGCGACAGGTCCATGGCCTTGGCCATCTCCATGTCGGTTACCGCCCCGCCCTTTTGCTGCTCCAGCTGGCGCATGACCTTGTCGACCTTGCGGGCCTTGTCGTGCACGGAGCGCGGAACCCAGTCGAGGCGGCGGAGTTCGTCGAAAATGGATCCGCGGATGCGGGTGCGGGCGTAGGTCTCGAAGGCCGTGCCCGTCTTCGAGTCGAAGCGGCGGATGGCGTTCAGGAGCCCTACCAGCCCGGCGCTGTAGAGGTCCTCGGTGTTGACGTGCGACGGGAGGCTCATGGCGAGCCGGCCCACGATCGTCTTCACCAGCGGGAGGAACTGGGTGACGAGATCGTTCTCCACAGGACTGCCGGCGCCCGCCTTGGCATACTGCTTCCATATGTCGGACGAGGACGGCCGTGGTGAACTGGCTACGGCGGTTTCTTGGGTGGGTTCGAGGAGGGTGGCCTTCATGGGGGACTAGTCAGGATTGTTTCGCCAGCTGTTGCTCTTCCGCCTTCAGCGAGGCCGCCTGTTTTTCGAGGAGCACCTGTTTGAGGGATTTCATCCACAGGCTTCCCCACCATCGCATGAGCAAACCTGCGAGGTAGGCGGTCAGAGCGGCACGCCAAAGGGTCGACGGCCATCCACTCTCGCTTGCGATTCCGAAAGACACCCCGATCCCGAAGCCGATACACCCGCCTAGGATCATGAGTAGTTTCATCGTGAGTGGAGTTCCGTCTCCCCCTTCCCTAGCAAAGCCTTTGCCAGCCTATGAAATACTCAGGAAACCGAGGAAATCCCGCAATTCGCACGTGGGCGAAGGGGGAACTGATGGGAAAGAATTTGCCGCACAGACGCCGCCTCGAAGCGTCCGGGAACATTTTGCCCCGCCGCCAGGAAGCTCACTGGACGGTTTGTGCCCAGGACGAGGTTCCACACTTTGCCGCGCCGGGCATCTTCATCCACATGGGTGGCAATTATGTCCTGCACCGCGCAATCACTGAACGCGCGGGCTTGGGCGAGCATGGTGTCCGTTTCGTAGGCGAAGTTCAGGACCAGGTGGACATGTGCGCGTGGAAACCGGGACAAGTGCCGGTTGAGTTCACGGATCGCGCCGGGATCCCGCCAATCGACACCGGGCAGATCGATGAAACCGATGTCGCCGAACGTGCTGCCACCGGGCCACGAACGCTCCACCGGCACGCCGAGGATCTCGGCGTGCACATCGAGAAACTCCGCCGTGTTGGAGGTCGCCCCGTCCAATCGCCACACCTTCGTCGCCGCCCCGTCCACGAGCACCGCTTGTGTGAGCCATTTGCAGATCGACGTGGATTTGCCGCTGCCAGCCGGCCCGATGAACACATGCAGTCCCGAACGCGAATTGCCCGGCGTCTCCCGCCATAACCGCTCAAGCACACGTTCCGCCGCCGCCAACTGCTCATGCAACGGCGACGAACTCGACACCCGGCCGCGCTGGAACACTTCTTCCTCCACTCGGCCCGCGATCAAAGGAAGCAGGCCCGTGGCGATGAGATAGGACTTCAGGGAACCCGCCGCCGGCTCCGGCAACCCGCTTGGAACCGGCAACGCCGTCCGGGGCTGCGGACGCGCGAGGAGTCCCCCTTCAAAATGGAATCGCGAAGCATCCTGAGAGGATGCGGCCGCCAGCACGAACGGTTCGACCGGCGCTGCCGGCGTCTCGATCCGTCGGCGCATCTGGCCCAATTCGCGCCGCATTTCCGCCATTTGCGCGGCCATGAGCGCGTTTCCCGAAAGCCCGGCATCGGGTTGCGGCTCGGCTTCAGGCAACCGGGCCAGCACCTTGATCCGTGGCTTGCGCCAAAGTCCCGAGATTCCTTCGGCTGGAAGCTTGGTGACGCCGACGATGACGGCCCTCGGACCCAGTTCAGCCCGGATCTTCGCCACCGCGTCTGCGGACGAATCGGCTATGAAAGGTATGATGCGGCCTTCGGGCATGTTCAGGGTTCAACGGACGACTCAGGAAGGATCCGGAGACGGGATGATCCCCGCCGACTGGATTTCAACCCGGGGCGGAACCTCCGAGTAGGAGAGGACGGCGAGTTCGCCGAATGTGCTTTCGAAAAACCGCTTGAAGGCCAGTCGGATCTGCGGTGCACAGATGACCACGGGCGGATGCCCGGCAGCGACCAGGCTCTGGATCTTCTGGGAAAGCCAGTCGATCACGTGTTTCGCCAAGCGTGGATCCATCATCAGGGAAATCTCGGTCGGCGTCTGCCGGACGCCTTGGGCAATCTGCTGTTCGAGCCGCGGGTCGAGGGTGATCGCCTTGAGGGCGCCGGTGTCGGACTGGAAGCTCCTGGTGATCTGCGGCCCCAGCGCGCGACGCGCGAACTCGGAAAGTTCGTCGGGGTTCTTGGTCACGGTCGCGTAGTCCGCCACCTTTTCGAGGATGGCGGCGAGGTTGCGGATGGAGATTCCCTCGGCCAGCAGGTTCTGCAGGACCCGTTGCACGTGGCCCACCGTGAGCAGTCCGGGGATGAGCTCGGTGACCACGGTCGCGTGGGTCTGCTTGAGATTATCGAGGAGGTTCTGCACGTCCTGACGGCTGAGGATCTCGTGGCAACTGCGTTTCACCGTCTCGGACAAATGGGTGACGAGCACCGACGCCGCGTCGACGATCGTGTAGCCGGCGATCTCGGCGTTCTTCCGCTCCATGTCTGTGATCCACGTGGCGGGGAGCTTGAAGACCGGTTCGGTGGTGGGGATGCCCCGCAGCACGGCGCGGCTGTTGGTCGCGTTCATCGCGAGCCAATGGCCGGGGAGAAGCTCGCCCTGGGCGATGATATTGCCCTTGAGAACGAACCGGTATTGGTTGGCCTCCATCTGGAGGTTGTCCCGCAGCCGGATCGGGGGAACGAGGACTCCCATCTCGGAGGCGAAGTTGCGACGAACACCGGTGACCCGCTCGAGCAGGTCTCCTCCCTTGCGGGCGTCGGCCAGATTGACGAGCCCGTAGCCGAGCTCGATCTGGAGAGTGTCGAGCTGCAGCAACGATTCGATTTTGTCCGTCTCCTTGTTTTGACCGGGCTTGGAAGGATCCGATGCGCCGCCGCTGGCGGAACCATCCTTGCCGGCGACAGCGCCACCCGGCTGCCCCGTGGCCGCAAGGGCCATCCGTCCTTCGAGCTCCTCCTTCTTGAGATACCGCGCGATGACCCAGGAAATGGTGCCGAGCACGAGGAACGGGAACATCGGCAAACCGGGCACCAGGGAGAACACGATGAGCATTGCCGCCAGGATCTTCAGAGCCCGGGGATAGAGCATCATCTGACGGGTCAACTCCTGGCCAAGGGCGTCCTTGGCGGCGGCGCGCGTAACAAGGATACCGGAGGCGACCGAGACGATGAGGGCTGGAATCTGCGAAACCAGGCCGTCGCCGATGGAGAGAAGGGTGTATTTCTGCAGCGCCTCGGTAAGCGACTGGCCCTTCTGCATGATGCCGATGGCGAATCCGCCGAGGACGTTGATCAGCGTGATCAGGACCGCCGCGACCGCGTCGCCACGGACGAACTTCGAAGCACCGTCCATGGCCCCGTAGAAATCAGCCTCCTGCTCGACCTTGCGCCGACGTGCCCGGGCCTCGGACTCGACGATCATGCCGGCGTTGAGCTCGGCATCGATGGCCATCTGCTTGCCGGGCATTGCGTCCAACGTGAAGCGGGCCGCGACTTCAGCGATGCGGCCGGCGCCCTTGGTGATGACCACGAAGTTGATCACCACGAGGATCACGAACATCACGAAGCCGACGACATAGTTGCCGCCGACGACAAAATTGCCGAAAGCCTCGATGATGTGTCCCGCGCTTCCATCGGTGAGGATCAGACGCGTCGTAGCGATGTTCAGCGAGAGCCGGAACAACGTGATGAAAAGAAGCAGCGAAGGAAATCCAGTGAACTCCGAAGGATCCTTGAGGTAGAGGATCACCAGCAGGATCAGCAGCGACAGCGCGATGCTGCACGCGAGCATCGCGTCCAGGATGAACGGCGACACCGGCATAACCATCAGCATCACCGTCGCGAAGACGCCGATGATGAGGAAAATATCGCCCTGCTTGAGTAGGCGACCGATGTTCGAAACTGGATTGGCCATCGACTGTGACATGGCTCAGGAATGCTGCTCCCGGTAATAGCGGTAGGCGTTCACCCGGTAGACCCAGGCGAGCACTTCGGCCACGGCGGTGAACAGTTGAGCAGGAATCTCGCCACCAATCCGGCCGAACTTGAACATCGTCCGGGCGAGCGGTTTGTTCTCAAGGATCGGGACCCCGTGCTGCTGCGCGATTTCCCGGATCTTCACCGCATTGAGACGGATTCCTTTCGCCACGATCTTCGGCGCCTTCATCGTCTTGCGGTCGTAGCGGAGCGCAACCGCGATGTGGGTCGGGTTGGTCACAATCACGTCCGCCGTAGCGACTTCCGCCAGCATTTTGCGCTGGCTCATTTTCATGCGCCGGGACCGGATCCGGCCCTTCATCTGCGGGTTTCCGTCGGAGGATTTGGACTCTTCCTTCACCTCCTCCTTCG
>Ga0163144_10000805_pt1 | contig 74109 bp, 67 predicted proteins | sample OliLak19BULKMAT1_FD_123175 | JGI IMG/M metagenome (GOLD analysis project Ga0163144, IMG submission 123175) | Freshwater microbial mat bacterial communities from Lake Vanda, McMurdo Dry Valleys, Antarctica - Oligotrophic Lake LV.19.BULKMAT1 | ecosystem: Environmental > Aquatic > Freshwater >... | reverse complement strand
CGCCACTGGCATGCGGTAGTGCTCGTCGCAAGCCACGGCATGCACGCGGTCGGGCATGATGCCGGCCAGCTTCGCCGACTTGATCACGCAGTGATGCGCCTGGTCAGACGTGTAGAGCACGCCCCGCCTGATGTCGGCGCCGAGCAGGCGCTCACGCGCGCACAGCAGGGCGTTGAAGGTGGCCATCGACCCGCCGGTCGTGAAGAGGCCCCTCGTGGTGTCGGGAAACCCCATCCAGTCGCGCAGCCAGTCGAGCGCGTTCGCTTCGAGCTGCACCAGGGCCGGCGCGGCCTGCCACACGCCAGTGAACGGATTGACCGTGTTGGCAATGAAGTCGGCCAGCGCTGCAGGGAAGACACCTCCACCCGGCACGAAGGCCAGGTAACCTGGCCCTGCCGCATTGAACGAGCGCGGGATGCAGGTATCGAAGAGCAGGTCGAGCAGCGGGTCGAGCGCGCTGGCCTGTTCGGGCGCGGATTCACGAAGCGCGCGGCACAGGTCGGCCGCCTCGACATCGCCACAGATCGGCTGCTCGGGCAGGCTGGCCACATGCGCGATGCAGCGCGATGTGACGGCGTCGCTCATGGCGCGCATCTGGGCAGGCGAGAATTCGAGATTCACGCCGCTATCCTACCCGCGGTGCGACTCCCCTGCCGGCGTCACTGCGTGGCCCGGTGTGCGGACTACGCGTAGGTGTCGATGCGGCCGGGTGCAGGCGTCGGCGCGTCTTTCACCAGTTCGATGAGCGAGCTGGCGACGTCTTTCGCCACGTCCTGCTGCTTCTTCAACACGAGAACCTCGCGCTGGATCTCGCGAGTGGCAGCGGACGCAGAGATGGGATCGACGGTCATGGCCAAGGGAATCGGCCGGGCCGGGCGGAACTTGAATGCGAGTGAGTGTCGGAAGGGTCGAAGGCTGGAGGCGCCGCCCGGATTTGAACCGGGGATGGAGGTTTTGCAGACCTCTGCCTTACCACTTGGCTACGGCGCCGTTTGGGGGATGCGTGGGAATCGCGCGGCTGGGCGTTAGTGTCTCACGAGTCGTCCGCCTTCGCTCGCGGCGCGGGCTTCAGCGGGACAACTTTCGCGGCAAAAAGGCGAAAGTTGGAGCGGGAAACGGGATTCGAACCCGCGACTTCGACCTTGGCAAGGTCGCACTCTACCACTGAGTTATTCCCGCCCGGGACAGTCTGTGAAGTGTAACAAAGCCCCATCCATTGGGCAAGCATGAGCCGCCGGCCTGAGGGGCAGTCAGATGGCTACCCCGCCGCGCCACGCAGCACGCGGGCGGCTTTCTCCGCCGGCACCGGGTTGATGGCCGTGCCCGTGCCGATGTCGAATCCGGTGGCGCGCAGCACCCGCGGCACCAGTTCCAGGTGCCAGTGGAACGCGGCATCCACGGCGGCGCCGTAGGGCGCCGAATGGAGCACGGCGTTGAACGCGGGACGCCCGAGCTGCGCGTCCATCTGGGCGAGCACGCCGTGCAGGGCCGCTGCCAGCCCGATGATGTCGTCAGCTGGCGCCGCTTCGAAGCGGGCGGCGTGATGGCGCGGCACCAGCCACACCTCGAAGGGCGCGCGCGAGGCATAGGGCGCGAGCGCCACACAGGTGGGCGTCGCCGCCACCACCCGGGTGCCCGCGGCCAGCTCCTGCGCCACGAGGTCGCAGAACACGCAGTGGCCGGTGGCCAGATGGTGCCGTTCGGCTCCACGCAGCTCGTCGTCGATCCGCGGCGGCACGCGCGGCATGGCCACGATCTGCGAATGCGGGTGCGCGAGTCGCGCGCCGGCCTTGGCGCCGTGATTCTTGAACGCCAGGGCGGCCTTCATGCGGCCGTCGCGACGCAGGTCGGCAATGCGGTCACGCCACGCCAGCAGCACGGTGCCCAGATCGGGGGCCGGCATGGTGTACCACGACGCGTCGTGCCGCGGGGATTCGACCACCACTTCGTGCGCGCCCAGACCGGGCTGATGCTCGAACAGGCCGTCGCGCACGGAATCGCCGCCCGCCTCCACACGCAGCACCGGCACGCGGTTGGGCACCACGCGCAGCTGCCAGCCCGGTCCGTTCGTGGGCGTGTTCTCGCGCACCGCCAGAATCTCGTGCCCGGCCACCTGCTCGTGGCCTTCACAGAGCGGGCACGGCAGATCGGTCTCGGGCGGATGCTCGTCCAGGTCGAAGTCACGCAGGCGCACCGGCGCGTCGCCGGCCACAATCACCCACTGCCCCGTTACCGGATCGGCGCGCCACTCGGACATCCCGTCAGGGTACACCGGTCGCGCGGCTACCAGCCAGGACGGAAGGCGGATGGGTAGATGACGACGAGCGGCGCCTCACCTGCCAGCATGGTCACGGCCACGACATCGAACCGCGCGGGCGTGCGCGACAGGCCGTGCCGGGCCAGGTAGTCCACCGCCATGGCCACCAGGCGTCGCTGTTTCTCCGCCGTGACCGAAGCGGCGGGATCGCCATAGCTGCGACCCCGTCGCGTCTTCACCTCGACGAACACCACCGTCTGATCGTGGCGCGCGACGATGTCGAGCTCACCGAAGCGCGTGCGATACCGCCGCTGAAGAATACGGTAGCCGCGGGCTTCGAGCGCCAGGCACGCGCGCGTTTCGCCTTCGAGGCCCAGGGCTTGCCGCGCGTAGGTCATGCCTGCGCGGCTGCAAGTCCCGCGCCTGGCGGCGTCGGCTCAGGCCGGTCGCGACCGGCGCGCTGTCCGAGGCCCCGCTAGTGACCAGCGGTGATGGCCGTGAGGCTCTCGTCGAAGATGCGCACGGCCGTGTCGGCCTGCGCCTTCGACAGCACGAGCGGCGGCGAGAAGCGCACGGCGTTGCGGCCGGCCCCGAGAATCAGCAGGCCGCGCGCAAACGCCTCGTCCACCACGCGGTCGCGTTCGGTCGTAGCGCGTTCCTTGGTGACGCGGTCGCGCACCAGCTCCACGCCGATCATCAGCCCCTTGCCGCGCACGTCGCCGATGATTGGGTGCTTGTCCTTGAGCGCCGCAAGGCCGGCGATCATGTGCGCGCCCACGTCGGCGGCATTGGCCACGAGCGTGTCGCGCAGCAACTGGATGGTGGCAATGGCTGCGGCACACGACACCGGGTTGCCGCCAAACGTGCTGGCGTGCGCGCCTGGCGGCCATGTCATCACGTCGGCCCTGGCCAGGGTGACGCCGAGCGGCATGCCCGAGGCGATGCCCTTGGCGGCCGTGACCACGTCTGGCTCCACGCCGAAGTGCTCGATCGCGAACATCTTGCCGGTGCGGCCCATGCCCGACTGCACCTCGTCGACCATCAGCAGCATGCCGTGCGTGGTGGTCAGCTCGCGCAGCCGCTGATGGAACACGGCCGGAGGCACCACGTAGCCGCCTTCACCCTGAATCGGCTCCACCAGTACCGCGGCCACATCGTCCGGCGAGATCAGATGCATCAGCACCTGGTCCTCGAGGAAGCCGAGGCACTCGGCGCCGCAACTGTCGGGCGTGAGTCCCACCGGGCAGCGGTAGCAGGTGGCGTAGGGCGCGTGAAACGTGCCGGGCGCCATCGGGCCGAAGCCGCGACGCTGAATGGCGCGGCTCGAGGTGAGCGACAGCGAGCCGAGCGTACGCCCGTGGAAGCTGCCCAGGAAGCCAATCACGCCGAAGCGGCCGGTCTTGTAGCGGGCCAGCTTGATGGCGGCTTCGTTGGCCTCGGTGCCGGAGTTGGCGTAGAACGTGCGCGACGGGCCGGCAAATGGCGCCACCGCGGCGAGGTCTTCACCGAGCTTCACCTGCGGCTCGTAGTAGAAGTCGGTGCCCGACATGTGCAGGAATTTCTGCGCCTGGTCGACGATGGCGGCGACGACCGCCGGATGCGAGTGCCCGGTCGAGTTCACGGCAATGCCGGCCGCGCAGTCGAGGAACACGTTGCCGTCCACGTCTTCCACCGTGGCGCCCGTGCCGCGCGCAATCACGAAGGGATAGCCGCGGGTGTAGGAGGGCGACACCACCTTGCCGTCGCGCTCGATTATGGCCTTGGCCTTCGGCCCAGGCAGAGCCGTTCTCAGGATCGGGGCGTCCATCGTCTCCTACTTTCGTTTCCAGCGCGTGCCGTGGGGACCGTCTTCCACCAGGATGCCGATCGCCAGCAGCTCGTCGCGCAACCGATCGGCGGCGGCGAAGTCGCGCCGGCGGCGCGCGTCCTGACGTTCCTGCATCAGCCGCTCCACGTCGGCCTCGGGCACGCCCGTGATGGCATCTTCGGCAGCCCGCAGCGACACCACGCCGAGCACCGAGTCGATGTGCGCGAACGCCGCGCGGATGCCCGGCACATCGGCCGCGCCCACGCCGCCGGCATCGATCGCGGCATTCAGCGCGCGCACCAGCTCGAACATCTCACCCAGGGCGGCGGCGGTGTTGAGGTCGTCGCCCAAGGCCGCATCGAAGCCCTGGCGCGCCGACGCCACCCGCGCGGCGATCTCGTCGTGCGCGCCCCCGCCGGCGATCGTGTCCAGCCGCGCCAGGAAATCGGTGAGGCGGCTCAGCGCCGCCTCGGCCTGGGTCATGCCGGCCCAGGTGAAGTTGAGGCGGGTGCGATAGTGCGCCGAGAGCAGCAGGTAGCGCAGCGTGGACGCGCGGAATCCGCGCGCCGTCACGTCCGAGATCGTGAACACGTTGCCGAGCGACTTCGACATCTTCTGGTTCTCGACCAGCAGGTGCTCGAAGTGCACCCACACGCGCGCAAACGGGTGGCCGGTGGCGCACTCGCTCTGCGCGATCTCGTTCTCGTGATGTGGGAACACCAGGTCGATGCCGCCGCAGTGGATGTCGATGGGCGGCGCCCCGAGCAGGCGCAGCGCCATGGCCGAACACTCGATGTGCCAACCCGGGCGGCCTGGCCCAACACCGGCGTCCCACGTGGGCTCGCCGGGCTTGGTGGCCTTCCACAGCACGAAGTCGCGGGCGTCTTCCTTCTCGTACTCGTCGGTGTCGACACGGGCACCCGCCAGGATGCCGGCGTGGTCGAGCCGCGCCAGGCGCCCGTAGTTGGGCATGGTCGAGATCTTGAAGTAGATCGAGCCGTCGCTGCGATAGGTGTGGCCGCGCGCTTCGAGCGCCGCGATCATGTCGCTCATCGCCTGGATGTTGGCCGGGTCGGTGGCGCGGGGATTCGCTTCCGAAGGCTCGAGCCCGAGCGACGCGCAATCCTCGTGGAACGCCGCGATGTAGCGCTCGGTGTAGTCGGCGAGCGGCACGCCTTCGCGCACCGCGCCGGCAATCGTCTTGTCGTCGACGTCGGTGAAGTTCACCACCTGCCGCACGTCGAAGCCGGCCACGTACTTGAGCGTGCGCCGCAGCACGTCGAGGCCGATGAAGGTGCGGAAGTTGCCGATGTGGCCGCGCGCGTAGACGGTGAGGCCGCACGCGTAGATGCGCACCTGATTGCCACCGGCCGGCGCAAACGGCTCCCGTTGCCTGGTGAGCGTGTTGTAGAGACGCATGGACACGCCCTAGGCCATTCCCTGGCGGATGTGGCAGACCTGCCGGTCGCCGTCGACCGACCAGTCCACCGACAGGCCCGGCCCGCGCGACAGGTGGGTGGCCGACAGACTCGTGGCCTGCCCGCCCGCCACGAACACGTCGAGACACTCGGCCGTGCGCCGGAAGCGCACGTCGATCGGCGTGGCATCGCCGCGGCTGGCGGCGATGGCCGCTTCCGCCGCCGTCACGACCTCGTCAGCCACGGCCGCCGCCACGGCCTTGCCGCCGGCATACGAGGCCACGTGCGATGCCAGATCCCGCACGGCGCCGAGCATCGCTCGCCCGCCGCTGACCTGCATCGAGAATTCGAACGACGTTGAGTTCATCGTCACACCGATATGTTGTCGAAGAGCCGCTGCGCCCGCCGCACGTCGGTCTCGATCTGCTCACGCAGCGCGTCCACATCGGGAAAGCGCCGCTCGTCGCGGAGCCGCTGGATGAAGCTCAGCGACAGCCGCGCCCCATAGACGTCGGCATCGAAGCCGAGCACGTGCGTCTCAATCGTCACCATCCCGGCCGACTCGAACGTCGGTCGCACGCCGATGTTGGTGATGGCCGGCCAACAGGTGCCGTCGAGTTCCGCCGTGGTCGCGTAGACCCCGCTCGGCGGCACGAGGTCATTGTCAGTCGAAAGGTTGGCCGTAGGAAACCCCAACTCGCGTCCGCGCCTGGCCCCGGTCACGACCACGCCCTCGATCGCGTAGTGGTGGCCGAGCAGCGCGCCGGCCTCGTCGACCCGGCCCTCGCTCACCAGTCGGCGGATCCGGGTACTCGACACCACGAACTCCTTGTAGCGCACCGGGTCGATCTTCTCGACCCGGAAGCCGTACTGACTGCCCAGGGCGCGCAGCACCGAGAAGGTGCCGGCACGTTCGTGCCCGAACAGGAAGTCGGCGCCGACCCACACCTCGGCCACCCGCAGCCAGTCCACGAGCACCCGGCGCACGAAGGCCTCGGGCGTGTAACGCGACAGCTCGGGCGTGAAACGCACCACCGCCACGCCGTGGGCGCCGGCCCGCTCGATGGCGGCGATCTTCTGCGCCATCGTCATGAGCAGCGGCGGCGCCTTGTCGGGCCGCACCACGCGCGGGGGATGGGGATCGAACGTGAGCACCACGCCCACCCCGCCACGATCGGCGGCACTGCGCCGTACCCGCTCGATGATCTTCTGGTGGCCGCGATGCAGCCCGTCGAAGTTGCCGAGCGCCAGCACCGGACTGATCCAGCGCGGCGGCCGCGCGTCGTCGGGAAAATGGATGACGTCCACGGTCAGGCCGGCTCCGTGTGCCGGCCCGCCGGCGTCACGGCGAGGGCGGTGTCGGCCGTGTCGATGGTCACCACCTGGCCGTCATAGGCCAGGGCCATGCCCGGCGGCAGGGCCGCGCACGTGGCGGCGTGCGGCAGGTCGTGGCAGATGTGCGTGAAGTAGGTCTGGCGCGCGCCGACGCGCGTGGCCGCCGCAACCGCTTCGGCCACGGTGAAGTGCGTGGGATGCGGGCGATGACGCAAGGCGTCGAGCACCAGCACCTCGAGGCCTTCGAGCAGCGCATACGACGGCTCGGGGATGGCGCTGCAGTCGGTGAGATAGGCGAAGGTGCCGATGCGGAAGCCGAGGATCGGCCGGTGGCCGTGCAGGATCGGCACGGGCACGATCGTCATGCCCTCGACCACGAACGGACCATCGATCGGTGTGAGGGCCAGTTCCGGCACGCCGCCACCGGGGCCGGCCGGGGGCATGAACGCATAGGCGAAGATGCGGCGCAGCTCGGCGCCCGTGTCGGCGTCGGCGTAGACCGGGAGGTGCGCGCCCTTCAGCGCATTGAACCGGCGCAACTCGTCGAGACCCATCACGTGGTCGGCGTGGCTGTGCGTGAAGAGCACCGCGTCCACGCGGGTGATGTCGTTGATGAGCGCCTGCTGGCGCAGATCGGTGGCCGTGTCGACCAGCACGGCCGGCCCGCCGTCTACGTCCACATGTATCGACGGGCGCAGGCGGCGGTCGCGCGGGTCGTCCGATCGGCACACGGCGCACTGACAGCCGATCATCGGCACCCCATGCGAGGTGCCTGTGCCAAGGAACGTGACCCGGGCCCGCGGCATCAGGGCCGCCCGCCGGCGCCCTTGACCGCCACGAACCGCATGCGCAGCTCGTAGAGCACCTGTTCCAGGAACTGGCGTTCCTCGTTGGTCAGGTTGCCCTTGGTCTTCTGATCCAGCATGGCCATCACTTCGATGACGTGACCGGCCTGTTCCAGATTGGGCGCGCGCGTCTCGCCGGTAGTGGGATCGGCGACGTCGCCGAAATGCACCGCCGCACTGCTCGCAAGCGAGTAGAGGAAGGCGATGAAGCTGACGCGGGGGTCGGCGCTGGACGGGGGTGTTTCAGCCACGGCTGACAGAGTCTGAATGGTAGCATAGCGCCCGGACGTGACCCGTTGATCAGCCCCTCCGCCGGCACGCGTTTCGACGACCTGGTCCGCATCATGCGGGCCCTGCGGGCCCCGGGCGGCTGCCCCTGGGATCTGGAGCAGACGCTGCAGTCGCTCCGTCCGTTCGTGCTCGAGGAAACCTACGAGCTGCTCGATGCGCTCGATCGCGGCGACCTGACGAGCCTGCGTGAGGAACTGGGCGACTTCCTCTATGAGGCCGTCTTCCTGGCGCAGATCGCCGAAGAGGCGGGTCACTTCAGCATTGGCGACGCCATCGACGGCATCGCCACGAAGCTGGTGCGCCGCCACCCCCACGTGTTCACGCCCGACGGGGTGCCGCTGGCCCAGGCTGGCCCCGGCCTGTCGTCCGATGAGGTCGTGCGCAAGTGGGAAGACCTGAAAGCTGCCGAACGCGGGGTCGAGGGGCGCGTCGAGACGTCGATTCTGAGCGGCGTGCCCAAGACCCTGCCGGCGTTGCTGCGGGCCTACGAAACCTGCGCGCGGGCCGCCACCGTGGGCTTCGACTGGGCCACCGCCACGGATGTGCTCGACAAGATGGACGAGGAGCTGCGCGAGCTGCGCGTGGCCGTGCGTGAGCGCGACCGCGATCCGCAGGCGGTCGAAGACGAACTCGGCGACCTGCTCTTTGCCTTCGCCAACTACGCCCGCAAGTTGCAGGTGGAACCCGAAGCCGCGCTGCGGCGCGCCGCCGACAAGTTCCAGACCCGCTTTGCGGCCATGGAACGGATCGCCGCCGCCGACGGCGTGGCGCTGAAGACGCTCACCCTCGATCAGCAGAACCAGCTGTGGTTGCGCGCCAAGGCCGACACCGCCGCCAGGCCACCGCTCACCCAGGAGACCGCATGACCAGCATCGACACGCTCGTGGCCGCTTTCGAACGGGGACGCCTGTCGCGCCGCGAACTGGTGCGCGGCCTGGCCGCCATGGTGACGGCCGCTGCCGCCACGCCAGCCGAGGCGCAGTCCGCACCTGCCATCCCGGCGCTCTCGCTCAACCACGTGTCGCTCGCTGTGGCCGATCCCGACGCGTCGAAGCAGTTCTTCCAACGTACCTTCGGCATGCCCGTGGCCTCCACCCAGGGCACCGGAATCAACCTGGCGCTCGGCACGAGCTTCCTCGGTCTCTACAAGATGCCCAACCCCGGGCGCGTGGATCACGTGTGCCTCGGGGTCGACAACTACGACGTGAACGCCATGGCCGCCAGGCTCGAGGCGCAAGGGATCAAGGCCACGATTCGCAAAGACAAGCCCGAGGTGTATTTCAACGACCCCGACGGCATCCGCTTTCAGCTCGAGAACAAGGACTACCGCGGCTGAACGTGCCACCATCGGCGCCGGCCGGTGAACGACGACACCTCCACGACGCGCCCATCGGTACGCACCGTGATCTCGCCGTCGCGATCGGTGCGCCACACCTCGGCCCCCACCTCGCGCAGGCGCTCGAGCACGGCCACGGCCGGATGACCGAAGGGGTTGCCGGCACCGGCGCTGACGAGCGCCACCGCCGGTGACAGGCTCGCCAGGAACGCCGCCGTGGTGCCGCCTGCGCTGCCGTGGTGCGCCACCTTCAGCACCGTGAACGGCGCAGGGCGTGCGGCCTGCGCCTGGGCCGCAACCACCTCTGGTTCCACCGCGGCACCGATGTCGCCGGTGAGCACGATGCGCACGCCGCCGAGCGTCACCGCCACCACCACCGAGTCGTCGTTGCGCACGCGCTGCCGCTCCCACTCGGCGGGTGCTGGATGCAGCACCTGCACCAGGACACGACCGATCTCCACGGATTCACCGACCGCCACCCGGCGCCAGCCCGCGCGCGCCGCATCGGCCGCCTCGCGCAACGCGGCCGTGGCGGCGTCATCTTCCACCGGGATGCCGGTCCACACCTCGCGCGGCGCGAACTCGCGCACGAGAGACACGGCGCCACCGATGTGGTCCGCGTCGGCATGCGTCACGAGCAGGTAGTCGACGTGTCTGATGCCACGCGCGCGCAGCGCGGGGCCGACGACGCGCTCACCCAGGTCGCGACCATCCCCAGCCACGCCCGCCGCATCCACCAGCAGCCGGCGGCCGTTCGGGAACTGCACTAGGATCGCTTCGCCCTGGCCGACATCGAAGGCAGTGACGCGCAGCTCACCTGTGGGCCACGCCACGAGACTGACGGGCGCCACGGCCACCCACAGCACGATGGCCGGCAAGGCCAGCGTGGTGCCCTGGCGCACGCGGGCGGCGCAGAGCGTGTCGCGCAACGGATGGCGTGACCACAGCCAGGCGGCCAGTACGGCGTAGTAGACGATGACGGCGCCCGTGCCGGGCGGCGGCACGCGCCACGACGCCCACGGCGCGAGATCGGTGAGTCGCGCCGATTCGGTGACCATCGCCGACCCGCCGCGCAGCGCCAGGCCGAAGACCGGCAGCAGCACCGGCGCCACCGCATCGGCCACGACCGCGCCGGCCGCAGCCAGTTGCGCCACCGCCATGCCGGGAATGGCCACGGCCGACAGCACGAGACCGGCCAGGGTCACCTGCTGGAACACCGACGCCACAATCGGCAGCAGCGCCAGTTCGGCCCACACCGAGGCCAGCAGCAGCGTGCGCGTCCACGACCGCAGGCGCGACTCCCCCATCGCCGCTGGCGGCAGACCCACCATGATTCCGGCCGTGGCGGCGGTCGTGAGCCAGAAGCCCACGTCGAAGGCCAGCACGGGATCGACCGCGAGCAGTACGCCGGCCGTGAGGGCAAGCACGTTGAGCGCTGCGCCACGCTGGTCGAGCGCTTGCGCCGCCATGCCCACGAGCGCCATGCCGGTGGCGCGCAGCACCGACGCGCCGCCGCCCACCACCGCGGCATACGCCACGAGCACCACGCCCGCGGCCAGTAGGGCGGGCCGGTGCCGGCGCGTGAGGGCGCGGGCAAGCGTCAGCACCACGACGGTGAAGAGCGCGATGTTGCCGCCCGAGATCGCAATCACGTGATACGTGCCGGCGCGCTGCAACTGCTGCTGCAACTCGACCTCCAGCCCGGCCCGGTCGCCGACCAGTACTGCGGTGCCGATGGCTGCGGCCTCTTCTCCGCCCGGCCCGGCCGCCCGCCGCAGCGCGGCACGGGCGCGCGCGCGGATGGCCGCGGCGGCCTCGCTCACGATCGATCCCCGGGCCATCACCTCCACGAGCAGTGCGCTCTTCACTGACGCCACGAGCGCGGCCCGGCGCCGCACCAGCTCCGCACGCGCGTCCGGCGAGCCCAGATTGCGGACCAGCCGCGGTGCGCGCACCGTGGCCGTCATCCTCACGCGTCGTCCGGCCCGCCACGCGACGGCGCGGGCCAGCGCCAGGTCGCCGGCCACGGTGACGACGACGCCGCCGTGCGCCACCAGTGGGCAGCCGCACGGGCCGGCCCAGAGACGCGTCACCTGCAAGCGCAGCAGCACGCCTCGGCCGAGCGGCGCGGCATCGGCCGTGAGCGTGCCTTCGAGGCGCACGCTGGCAGCCTCGGGCGCGGCCTCAGGCGCGATGCCGGGGGCGACGTCGGGCGCGCCGTCAGGGGCATCGTCAGGCGAAGCGCTGACGGCGAGCGCGCCGAATTCCTCCAGCGCCACGACCAGCGGCGGCCGCGCCACGGTCGTGAAGGCCAGAGCCCCGAGTACCGCGGACGCGCACGCCACCCCGACCAGCCCGCTGACCACGGTGACCCGCGCCCAGCCCGCACGCCAGGCCACGACCGCTGCCGCCCACGCGCACAGCGCAAGCGTCAGAGCCGGCGTCTGCACGCCGGGATGCGCCACGCCGATCGAGGCACCAGCCGCGAGGGCCGCGGCCAGGAACACGGGCAGATACGGCATGCACTCTGCCCTGCAAGATGCGGGCACAGCACGCCGCGGCGCCGAAACGCGTCACCACGCCCCGTCACGGCGCGGGCGGCCCGCACTGCCCGTGCGCGACCGCGCAGATCCCGCCACCTGACGCGCGGCTGCGGTACGAAGGAGCTGCGACGCTACGACACGCTGGCGGCCGTCACGTAGTACTCCTGCAGGGAGCACACGCCCAGCTCACGGCCCTTCAGGGCGCGCACGGCGTCGACCGCCGCGGCCGCGCCGGTCATCGTGGTGATGCACGGGATGCCCGCCATCATCGCGGCCCGCCGCACGGCCTTGTCGTCGAAGAACGACTCGAGCCCGAGCGGCGTGTTCACCACCATGTGGATGCGGCGGTTCACGATCTCGTCGGCCAGACTCGGCCGACCCTCGTTCACCTTGAAGACCACGCCGCACTCCACGCCGTGGGCCCGCAGGTGCACCGCCGTGCCGCGCGTCGCCGTCAGCGCGAAGCCCAGCTCCGCGAGCGCCTTGGCAATCGGCACGACCATCGGCTTGTCGTCGTTGTTCACGCTGAGGCACACCGTGCCGTGTTCGGGAAGCCGGTTGCCAGCGCCGAGCATGGCCTTCACGAAGGCGTGGCCGAAGTCGGTGGCGCCGCCCATCACCTCGCCCGTCGACTTCATCTCGGGCCCGAGGATGGTGTCGACCCCAGGGAAGCGGATGAACGGGAACACCGGACTCTTCACGAACACGCCCGCCGGCACCAGGTCGTGCGTGAAGCCCAGTTCGGCCAGCGTCTTGCCCATCATCACGCGCGCCGCCACTTGCGCCAGCGGCACGCCGGTGGCCTTGGCCAGGTAGGGCACCGTGCGCGAGGCGCGGGGATTGACCTCGAGCACGAAGATCTCGTCGTCCTTGAGCGCGTACTGCACGTTCATGAGGCCGACCACCTTGAGCGCCCGCGCCATGCGCCGCGTGTAGTCGCGCAGCGTGGCGAGATGCCGTTCCGACAGGCCGGTCGGTGGCACCACGCACGAGCTGTCGCCCGAGTGGATGCCGGCCTCTTCGATGTGCTCCATGATGCCGCCGATCACGACGGCGCCGGTGGCGTCGGCCACGCAGTCCACGTCGAGCTCCTTCGCGTGCTCGAGGAAGCGGTCGATGAGAATCGGCCGGTCGTTCGAGACATCCACGGCGGTGGCCATGTAGCGGTCGAGCGACGCCACGTCGTAGACGATGGCCATGTTGCGGCCGCCCAGCACGTACGAGGGCCGCACCACCACGGGGAAGCCGATCTTCGCGGCCGCCTCGCGCGCCTCGGCCCGCGACACGGCCGTGCCGCTCGGCGGCTGCGGGATGCCGAGATCCCAGAGCAACTGCGAGAAGCGCTTGCGATCTTCCGCCAGGTCGATCGAATCGGGCGAGGTGCCGACGATCGTGACGCCAGCCTCTTGCAGCGGCAGCGCCAGCTTGAGTGGGGTCTGTCCACCGAACTGCACCACCACCGACACGTCGGGATTGCCCTGGCGCTCGCGGTCGATCACCGCCATCACGTCTTCGAAGGTGAGCGGTTCGAAGTACAACCGGTCGGCCGTGTCGTAGTCGGTGGAGACGGTCTCCGGATTGCAGTTGATCATCACCGTCTCGAAGCCGTCCTTCTTGAAGCCGAAGACGGCGTGACAGCAGCAGTAGTCGAACTCGATGCCCTGGCCGATGCGATTGGGTCCGCTGCCCAGGATGATCACCTTGCGCGCCGGCGTCGGGTCAGCCTCGCACTCCTGTTCATAGGTGCTGTACATGTAGGGCGTGAACGACTCGAACTCGGCCGCGCAGGTGTCGATGCGCTTGTAGACCGGCCGCAGCCCCTGCTCGTGGCGCTTCTCGCGCACGGCCGACTCGTCGACATGCAGGATGTGCGCGAGCTCGTGGTCGCCGAAACCGGCGCGCTTGAGCGTGCGCATGAGATCGGGCGACATGTCGCGCAGGCCGACCATCTCGGCGGTCTGACGCAATTCCACCAGCTCGGCGAACTGTTCGAGGAACCACGGGTCGATCTTCGTGAGATCGTGCACGCGCCCGGTCGTCCAGCCGCGCTCGAGCGCCTCGAACACCGCCCACATGCGGCGGTCGGTGGGCACCGACAAGCGGCGGCGCAGATCGGCGTCGAGTTCGTCGGGCGTGGCCTGGTCGGCCGGCGCGCCGGTGCGGGCACTGGTGCCGAAGAGCCGCCCTTCCTTGCCGAGCTCGAGCGAACGCATGCCCTTCAGGAACGCTTCCTTGAAGGTGCGGCCAATCGACATGGCCTCGCCCACCGACTTCATCTGCGTGGTGAGCGTGCGATCGGCCTGCGGGAACTTCTCGAAGTTCCAGCGCGGAATCTTCACGACCACGTAGTCGATGGTCGGCTCGAACGAGGCCGGCGTGAGCCGCGTGATGTCGTTGGGGATCTCGTCGAGGTGATAGCCGAGCGCCAGCTTCGCGGCGATCTTCGCAATCGGGAAGCCGGTGGCCTTCGACGCCAGCGCCGAGCTGCGCGACACGCGCGGGTTCATCTCGACGATCACCATGTGGCCGTCGGCCGGGTTGATGGCGAACTGGATGTTCGAGCCGCCCGTCTCCACACCCACGCGGCGGATGATGCGCCGCGCGGCGTCGCGCATCCGCTGGTATTCCTTGTCGCTCAGGGTGAGGGTCGGGGCCACCGTGATGCTGTCGCCGGTGTGCACGCCCATCGGGTCGATGTTCTCGATCGCGCAGATGACGACGAAGTTGTCGGCGGCGTCGCGCATCACCTCCAGCTCGAATTCCTTCCAGCCGATCACCGATTCCTCGATCAGCACCTCGTGCACCGGGCTCATCTCGAGTCCGCGTCCGCAGATCTCGCGGAATTCCTCGATGTTGTAGGCGATGCCGCCGCCCACCCCGCCCATCGTGAACGAGGGGCGGATGATGGCCGGAAAGCCGGTGTTCTCGACCGCCTCGAGCGCCTCGGTAATGTTCTTCACGACCGCGCTCTTGGGCACGTCGAGACCGAGTTCGATCATCGCATCGTGGAACAGTTGTCGATCTTCCGCGACCTTGATCGCTGGAACCGACGCGCCAATCAGCTCCACGCCGTGCTTCTCGAGCACGCCGGCTTCGTGCAGCGCGATCGCGAGGTTGAGCGCCGTTTGCCCGCCCACGGTGGGCAGGATGGCATCGGGCTTCTCGCGCGCGATGATGCGCTCGACCACGTCGACCGTGAGCGGCTCGACGTAGGTACGGTCGGCCATCTCCGGGTCGGTCATGATCGTGGCCGGGTTGCTGTTGACGAGCACCACCTCCAGCCCTTCGTCGCGCAGCGCCTTGAGGGCCTGGGTGCCGGAATAGTCGAACTCGCAGGCCTGGCCGATCACGATCGGACCGGAGCCGATGACGAGAATGCGCTTGAGATCAGTACGTCGCGGCATGTCTGGGGACTCGATCTGTCAGTGGGCCTGTTCCATCAGGTCGATGAACTGCCTGAAGAGGTAGTCGGCATCGTGCGGACCAGGCGAGGCTTCGGGGTGGTACTGCACGGAGAACACGGGCTTGTCGACGTGGCGCAAGCCTTCGACCGTGCCGTCGTAGAGATTGCGGTGCGTCACCTCGGTGCCCGCCGGCAGCGAGTCGGGATCGACGGCGAAGCCGTGGTTCTGCGAGGTGATCTCGACCTGCCCGGTCGAGAGATGCTTCACGGGGTGGTTGCCGCCGCGATGGCCGAACTTGAGCTTGTAGGTCGTGGCGCCCAGGCCGAGGGCCAGCAACTGGTGGCCCAGGCAGATGCCGAAAATGGGCCGGTTCGAGGCCACGAGCGCCTTCACGTTCGTGACGGCGTAGTCGACCGCGGCGGGATCGCCCGGACCGTTGCTGAGGAAGATGCCGTCGGGTCCCCAGGCGAGCACGTCTTTGGCCGGCGTGGCGGCCGGAAACACGCGCACCTGGCACCCGTGCGCCACGAGCCGGCGCAAGATGTTGGTCTTCATGCCGTAATCGTAGGCGGCCACCTTGAAGGGCCGCGAGGCCGGGCGTTCGGGGGTGATCGCAAAGCTGGCGGCCGACACCGCATCGGCCAGCGACAAGGTGTAGTCGTAGGGCGCTGCGCACGTGACGTCTTTCACGAGGTCAGACCCCTCCATCTGGATGACGGCGCGAGCCCGCTCCACCAGCTCCTGCGGGTCGTTCGCCCCGGTGGCAATCACCCCGCGCATCACGCCGGCCGAGCGGAGCTTGCGGGTCAGCGCGCGCGTGTCGATGTCGGCAATCGCCACGATCTGGCTGGCCGTCAGGTAGTCCTTGAGCGTGCCCTGCGAGCGCCAGTTGCTGGCGACCGGGGACTGGTCGCGAATCACGAACCCCGCCACCTGCGGCGTGCCCGATTCGACATCGGTTGCCGTGACGCCGTAGTTGCCAATCTGCGGCGCGGTCATGGTGACGATCTGCCTGGCATAGGACGGATCGGTCAACACCTCCTGATAGCCGGTCATGCTGGTGTTGAACACCACCTCGCCGGTGGTGTCACCGGGCGCGCCCGCAGACACCCCCGCGTACCAGGTGCCGTCTTCGAGTGCCAGAATCGCGTTCATCTACCGGGGCCTTTCCGCTGTGAGCGTCACGGCGACACGGACCCGGGCGCCGGGCTCCACGCGCGTCGTCGTCGAGATGATGAGATAACCGGGAAGCTGGATGCGCACGGCGCGCGCGCCGACGGCGGCGGCCGGCACCGTCACGGGCGTGCGGCCGACGTCCACGCCGTCGACCAACGCCTGCGCCCCGCTCGGCCGGCTCTCGATGAGCAGGCTGCCGGTGGTGGCCGTGGACGCACTGGCCGCCGCAGCCGTGGCCGGTGCGCCGGCGCGCGCCAACACCACTTCGAGGGCCCGTGCCGGACGCCCGGGTTCGAGCACCACCCGCTGCTGCGACGGCTCGAACCCGGGCCGCACCACGCGCACGGTGTAGGCGCCGAGCGGCAGGTCACGTACTGCGACGGGCGAGACCCCGCGGCGCTCGCCGTTCAAGAACACTTCGGCGCCACTCGGCGTCGAGCGCACGAGCAGCCGTCCGGGCGCCCCCGCCGCTGGCGTGGCCGCTGGACGCGGCTCCGGACGTGCCGGGGCGGGCGGTACGACTATGCGCGCCGGCACCTTGGTGGCCGGCAGCGTCTTGCGCTGGGCCACCGGTGCGGCCGGTGCGGGCGCGCTCGCCTTCGTGGGCGCACTCATCGTCGTGGGCGGCACCGACGCTTCCGGCGGCGCGGCTTGCGGCTGACTGAGCGCGGCAATCGTGGCTTCCGCGGCGGCCATGGTCGCCGCGGCGGTCGAGGCTTCCGCGGCGGCCATGGTCGCCGCGGCCGCCGAGCCCGACGGCGTGCCCCAGCGGAGCAGCGCCCGGCCGCCCAACCCGAAGATCAGCAGGCCGGCGGCAATGGCCCCGGCCCACAGAGCCCACGTGGGAACGCCTGGTGGAGCGACCGCCGCATCGGCGTCGCCCCAAGCGACCTGCCCGTGGTCGACGTCAGCGTGGGCGTCAGTGCCTGAATCGCCTTGGCCATCGGCGTAGGGCAACGGCGCGGTGTGGTAGGCCTCGACGCCGAGCGCCTCTCCCGGCGCCGCAACGAAGGGCGCGTCGCCAAGGTCACGTGGCCCGGTGACGAGCCGCAGCTCTTCCGGAGCATCGGTCCGGGGAACTGATTCGAGCCGCGCGACCGCGTCGTCATCATCGTCGGGCGCCACGCGGCTGACGCCTGCGACCGCCGCGGGGCCGTCGTCAAGCGCGCCGAAGGTGAGCGCCGGCGCGTCATCCGCCTGCTCGAACTCGAGTAGAGGAGCCGCCACCGCGGCCCTACGGCGCGCGGTCTTGGTACGCGGCGTGACCTGATCGGCCACGTCGGCGAGCGCCTCGACGAAGGCCGTGGCGGAGGGATACCGTTCGCCGGCCTCGGGCGCCATGGCCCTGGAGAACACGGCAGCCAGGGCCTCGGCGCCTTCGGGCGACGACGTCGGCACGTGCATCGTGTCGGGACTGGAGATGCGCCGCCCGCTCAACCACTCATGCGCGATGGCGGCGAGCGAGTACTGGTCGCCGGCCGGGCTGATGCCGCGCCCGAGGGCCACCTCGGGGGCGCAGTAGGGACGCCGCACCGGCGGACGCACGCCCACCCGCTCGAGCACGGCGGCCATGCCGATGCCGGTGAGCACCGTGGCTTCCACCGACACGACGATGTCGCGCAGGTGCAGGCTGCCGTGAAAGACATCGACGGCGGCCGCCGCGTCGAGCGCGTCGGCCAGCGCCCGCAGCCGGGGCAGGGCGTCGGCCATGTTGGCCGGGCCGTACTCGCGCAGAGCCACGTCGAGCGAGTCGCCTTCGACGACCGGGCTCACCACGAAGGGCTCGATGTCGACGATGCCGGTTTCGAGAATGGGATTGAGGGCCGGGTGCGCGACCTGCCGCTCCTTGAGCGCCCGCAGAGTGGGCCCCACAACCGCCACGCGCTCGGGCGTCAAGCCGACACGAATGACCTTGATGACGACCGGGCGCCGCGTTTCGGAATCCTCACCACGAAAGACCGGGCCCACGCTGCCGGCACCGATCTGGTGCAGGATGCGGAAGCGACCGTAGGTCGCCCGGGGGCCGTCGAACAGAAGGCTGTCCTCGGTCAGTTGCTGAACTCCTGGAGACTCGGATGAGTCCGAATGGGGTGGACTGCATCTTAGCATGCACGGCGCGGCGTTTCGACGGCTCGCTTGAACGGTTGACACCCCGCTCTGGCGTCTGCAAGAGTATCGGTCCGGTGTCATCCCCTTCAGTTCCCGCCTCAGCCACAGGCAGCCTCGCGATCGACATCCGTCAGTTGCCGTGGATGCGCCGCCTCGCCACCGACTACGCCTTCGCGTTCGACGGCCTGTCCTCCTTCTATGCCGGCGACCCGGCCAGTCCCGAGGCCTGGCGGGCCGTGATCGCGCAGATCCACGCCGGTGTGCCGCGGGCGCTGCCCGCGCTCGCCGACCTGCTCACGGCCCAACAGACCGCCCGCGAGGCGCCGGCCGCCGCCCGCGCTGCCGCCGCCACGTTTGCAGACCCGAAGACCGTGGCGATCGTCACCGGTCAGCAGGCCGGACTCTTCGGCGGCCCGCTCTACACCCTGCACAAGGCCATCACGGCCATCAAGCTGGCCGCGCGCGTGTCGGCCGAGCACGGCGTGCCGGCCGTGGCGGTGTTCTGGATCGACTCCGAGGATCACGACTGGAAGGAAGTGCGGTCGTGTACGGTGCTCGACGACGACCAGCGCCCCCACACCGTGACGCTCGGTGAACTCGACGGCGCGGGTGAACAGTCGGTCGCCCGCCTGCGCCTCGAGGGCCAGGGTCAGGCAGCCGTGGACGCCCTGCAGGCCGCGCTGCCGGCCACCGAGTTCACGCCCGGCGTCATCGACATGCTGCAGCGCGCCTACGCCAGCGGGCGCAGCATGTCGCAGGCGTTCGGCCGCGTGCTCGAACACGTGCTCGGGCCCTACGGCCTGGTCGTCTACGACGCCTCCGATGCCGCCAGCAAGCCGCTGGCAGCCGACCTGTTCGCGCGCGCGCTCGGCGACCCCGGGCGCACGTCGCACCTGGCTACCGCGGCCGGCGAAGCGCTGGAACAGCGCGGCTACCACGCGCAGGTGACGGCCTCGGAACAGTCGGCGCCGCTCTTCCTCATCGACGGGTCGCGGCAGGCCATCCGCTGGCGGGACGGCGTCGCCGTGGTCGGCGATCGCGAAATGCCGCTGGCCGATCTCGTGGCGCTCGCGCGCTCCGCGCCGCAGTCGTTCAGCCCCAACGTGCTGCTTCGGCCGCTCGTGCAGGACACCATCTTCCCCACTGCCTGCTACGTCGGCGGTCCGAGTGAACTGGCCTACCAGGGACAGCTCCGCCAGGTCTACGCGCACTTCGGCGTGCCGATGCCGCTCGTGATGCCGCGCGCCTCGGCCACCATCGTCGACTCGGCCACCCTGCGCTTCCTCGACAAGCACGAGGTGCCGTTTGCCGCCTTCCAGCGCCAGGACGAACTGACGCTCAATCAACTGCTCGAGAGCCAGCTCCCGGCCGGCGTGGAAGACAGCTTCAGCGAGGCCGGACGGGCCATCGGCGAACGCCTCGATGCGGTCACCGCGGCCGCCCGGCTCGTGGACAGCACGCTCGAGGGCGCGGCCAGGGCCACGCTCGGCAAGATGCAGCACGACCTGCACACGCTACACGGCAAGATCGTGCACGCCGCCAAGAAGAAGGACGAAACGCTGCGCCGCCAGTTCACCCGCGCGCAACAGCAGCTCTTCCCCAACGGCCAGCCCCAGGAGCGTGAGATCGGCGCCGTCTGGCTGCTCAACCGCTACGGTCCGGCCGCCGTGGACCGGCTGATGCAGCTGCTGCCCATCGACCACGCTCATCACTGGGTGCTCACGATCTGAGCGCCCGGCGCGCCATGACCTCGCGGTTCCCCCGGCGGCGCTGGACGCGGCTGCTGATGGCGCTCGTCGTGTTGCCGATCTTCGCGGCGTCGGGCGCGGCTGGCTACTACTACGGACGGTTCGCCACGCTCATCGACGCGCGCCTGCAGGGTGAGCGCATCCGCGCCATCCCGCGCGTGTATGGCCGGCCACTGGCGTTTCGCTCGGGTCTCACGGTGGGCAGCGCGGATGTGGTGCAGCGCCTGAACGACCTTGGCTACACCAGCCGTGACACGGCCCGCGAGCCCGGGGAATTCGCAACCGGCGGGGATGTCGTGGAGATCGTGCCGCGCGGCGGCGCCAACGCCGGCCGCCACGTGCGGCTCGAGTGGACGCCCGAGCCGGCTCCGGCTGGCCCTCCCGCACCTAGCCCGCCCCGCACGCCGGCGATTGCCCGCGTCATCGTCGACGACGTGCCGGTCTCCGCCGTGGCGCTCGATCCGCCTCTGCTCAGCGCGCTCGCCAATCCAGCGCGAGAGCGCCGCCGGCGCGTGCCGCTCGCCTCCATTCCAGCGCACGTGCAACAGGCGGTGCTGGCCATCGAGGACCGCCGCTTCTACGCGCATCCCGGCATCGACCCGATTCGCATGGTGGGCGCGCTCGTGACCAACCTGCGCGGCGACCGCACCTACCTGGCGGGCGCCAGCACGATCACGCAGCAACTGGCGCGCAACTTCTTCCTGACCGAGCAGATGGCCGAGGAACAGCAGTCGGGGCGCCGCTCGGTCCGCCGCAAGCTGCTCGAGCAGTTCATGGCGGTCGTGCTCGAGACCAAAGCCACCAAGGAAGAGATCCTCGAGCTGTACCTGAACGAGGTCTACCTCGGCAACCGCGGGTCGTTCGCGCTGCACGGGGTGGCCGTGGCCGCCCGCACCTTCTTCGCGAAGGATCTGACCAATCTCACGGTTGGCGAGGGCGCGCTCATCGCCGGCATCATCCAGTCGCCCGGCAATCACTCGCCGTTTGTCGACCTGGCCCGCGCGCGTGGTCGCCGCGATGTCGTGCTCCGCGCCATGGCGGCGGCCGGCTACCTGCCGCCGAAGGCGCTCGCGGCCGCGCTCGCCGAGCCGCTGCAGGTGGCGGCGCGCGCGCTCGACTTCGAGGCGCCGTACTTCATGGACTACGTGGCCGACGAACTCGACGCGCGGCATCCCGGCGTGGCGCAGGCCACCGAGGGAGTCGAGGTCTACACCACACTCGACCTCAACCTGCAACGCGCCGCGCAGGACGCCGTGCGCGCCGGGCTCGCCGACGTCGACGCCACGCTCGCCAGGCGCAAGCGCACCGTGCGTCCGCAGGCGGCCCTCGTGGCTCTCGACCCGCGCACCGGCGAGGTGCTGGCGCTCGTGGGCGGACGCTCCTACAGTCAGTCGCAGTTCAACCGGGCCACCGGCGCGCGCCGGCAGCCCGGCTCGGTGTTCAAGCCGTTCGTGTATCTGGCGGCGTTCGACAAGGCGGCGGCCGACGGCCGCACCGACGTGACTCCGGCGTCGCTCGTGCTCGATGAGCCCACCACGTGGACGATGGCCGGGGGTGACTGGACGCCCGGCAACTACGACGACGAATACGACGGCATGATCACGCTGCGCCGGGCGCTGGCCCTGTCGCGCAACGTCGCCGCCATCAAGGTAGCCGAGCAGGCCGGCTTCGACGCCGTGGCCGCCCTGTGGAAGCGCACGGGCATCGGCAAGACGCCGCTCCGGGGCTATCCGTCGATTGCCCTGGGCGTGTTCGAGCTCACGCCGCTCGAGGTGGCCCAAGCCTTCACGAGCTTCGCGACGCTCGGCAAGCAGATGGCGCCCCGCGCCATCGCCCGGGTCGTGACTGGCACGCGCAGCACCCCGGCGCCGCGGCCCGAGGTGAAGACCGTGGCCGCCCCGGCCGTGACCTACCTGGTCACCAGCATGATGCGCAGCGTGATCAGCGAAGGCACCGCGGCCTCGGCGCGTGCGGCCGGCTTTACGCTCGACGCCGCCGGCAAGACCGGCACCACCAACGATCTGCGCGATGCCTGGTTCGTCGGCTTCACGCCTGAGCTGCTCACGGTCGTGTGGGTCGGCCTCGACGACAACCAGATTCTCGGATTGACCGGCGCGCAATCGGCCCTGCCAATCTGGACGGCGTTCATGAAGCGGGCCCTGGCCGGACGGCCCAATCAGCCCTTCGCCGTGCCGCCCGGGGTGTCCCTGGTCGAGATCGACCGCGACACCGGCCAATTGGCGCTGCCGGCCTGTCCGCGCGTGGCCAGCGAGGCCTTCCTCGCCGGCACCGAGCCGGCCACGTGGTGCCAACTCCACCACTTTCAGTGATAATCGTCTGAGTCATGAACCAGGAAGTCTTCGCAGCGCTCGGCGAGGCCATGAGCCGCGCCGAAGACGTGGCGCTCGTCACCATCGTGGCCACCAACGGCTCGACGCCGCAGCGCGTCGGCGCGAAGATGCTGGTCTACGCCGACGGCCGCACCGTCGGCACGGTGGGGGGCGGCTGCTACGAGAACGATGCCTTCTGGAAAGCCAAGGAGTCGCTCAAGACGCGCAAGGCCCTGCGCGTGAAGTACGAACTCGACGACGACTTCGCGCAAGAGAACGGCCTCGTGTGCGGCGGACAGATGGAAGTGTTCATCGAGCCCATCGAACCGCCGCCGGCGGTCTACATCATCGGCGCCGGCCACGTCGGCCAGTACCTCGGCCGGTTCGCGCACGACGCTGGATTCCAGGTCCATGTGGTCGACGACCGCGGGGCCTTCGCCAACCGCGAGCGCTTCCCCGATGCCGCCGAAGTGGTGGTCGACGACGTGCCGGGCTGGCTGACGAGCGCCGTGCTACCGCCGAGCGCCTACGTCGTCATCGTGACCCGCGGCCACCGGCATGACCTCGATGCCCTGCGGGCCGTGGTGAGCCGCGACCTGCGCTACGTCGGCCTCATCGGCAGCCGGGCCAAGGTGGCCCGTGTCTATGAAGCGCTGGCGGCCGAGGGCCTGGAGCCCGAACGCTTCGCCCGCGTGCATGCGCCGATCGGCCTCGACCTCGGGGCCGTGACCCCACAGGAGATCGCCGTGAGCATCGTGGCCGAACTGATTGCCGTGCGGCGCGGCAAGGCCGACGACCCGGCCATCGCCGCCGCGTCGCTCAAGTGGACGCCCAAGTTCGTCAAGGCCGCGGCCGGCATCTGACCAGCGCCCCGGCCGGATGCGGGCCGGGCCCTGTCATCTGGCCCATCTGTTATACTTAGCTCTGGCAGTCGCTACTGGAGACTGCTGAATTCCATGACTTCCGGGGCTCTCTCCGACCGCACACGCCGCGTTCTGGCCTGCCTGGTCAAGGACTACATCGACAGTGGCGAGCCCGTGGCTTCCGCCAAGTTGAGCCGGCGTGCCGGTCTGGCCGTGTCGCCCGCCACCATTCGCAATGTCCTCGCCCAGCTCGAGGACATGGGCTACGTGAGCCAGCCCCACACCTCGGCCGGCCGGGTGCCCACCGACCTCGGATACCGCTACTACGTCGACCTGCTGCTCGAGACGCGCCGCACGACGCGCGACGCTTCCACCATGGCGGCCCGGCTCCGTTCGCAGGCCGGCGACGCCCCTCTCTTCGACCACCTGCTCTCGAGCGCCTCGCACATGCTGTTCGAGGTGTCACACCATGTCGGGTTCGCGATTGCTCCGTCCGACATGCACGCCATCTTCCAGCGCATCGAGTTCGTGCCGCTGTCGAGTTCGCGCGTGCTGGTGGTGATGGTGGCGCGCGGCAACCACGTGTCGCAGAAGGTGATCGAGCTGGCCGAGGCCATCGCCCCGAGCTCCCTCACCCAGGCGGCCAACTACCTGAATGCCGAATTCGCGGGCTTGTCGCTCGACGAGGTGCGCCAGGCCGTGCTGGCGCGGCTGGCTCAGGAACGCACGCTCTACGACGAACTGCGCGCCGTGGCGCTCGAGCTCGCGCGCAGCACCCTCGAGGGCATCGAATCGCCCACGTCGGTCTTCATCGACGGCGCCTCGTCGCTCGCCGACGACGCCGAAGACACCAATGCCGTGTCGCTCTCCACGCTTCGTACCTTGCTGCGGATGGTCGAGGAGAAACAGCGGTTGGTACGCCTGCTCGACGCCTATCTCGACGGCCCCGGGGTCGCGGTGGTCATCGGCGCCGAGCATCCCGACCCGCAACTGCATGCCTGCAGCTTCGTGGTTGCCACCTATGGCGACGGTGCGCGCCGCGGTGCGGTGGGCGTCATCGGGCCCACTCGCATGCACTACTCCCGCGCCATCAGCGTCGTGGACGGCGCCGCCGGCGCCGTGGCGCGTTACCTGCGCGATCAGAACTAGCGCGTTCAGCGCCTCCCTGTGTTCCACGCCATGAGCAACTCACCGTTGTCCGAAGACCCCTCGCTCGATGCCGGCGCCGCCGCCCCGGTCACTGATCCCACGCTCGACGCCGTGCAGCGCGAACGCGACGAGCTGCGCGACCGCCTGCTCCGCACCGCGGCGGAGTTCGACAACTTCCGCAAACGCACCGAGCGCGAACGGCGCGAGTTTGCCGAATGGGCGACGGCCGACCTGCTCGGCGACGTGCTCGCCGTGCTCGACGACTTCGAGCGCGCACTGGCGGTGCCGTCGCCGCCCGAGGCTCGCGCCTACCGCGACGGCATGGAGCTCGTCCATCGCCAACTGCTCGACTTCATCAAGAAGCGCGGCGTCGTGGCCATCGCCACCGAGGGTCAGGATTTCGACCCCGCGGTGCACCAGGCGGTGGCGCACGACGAGGCGCCCGGCGCCCGCGACGGCGAGATCCTGGACGAACTGCGGCGCGGTTACCGGCTGGGCGAACGCCTGCTGCGGCCCGCGATGGTGCGGGTGGCCAAGGCATCGTGAGCGCGCGCGACTACTACGAGGTGCTCGGCGTCGCTCGCGAGGCGGCCGACGCCGACATCAAGAGCGCGTATCGCAAGCTGGCGCTCAAGCACCATCCCGATCGCAACCCGGGCGACAAGGCGGCCGAAGAGAAGTTCAAGGAGGCCGCCGAGGCCTACTCGGTGCTGGCGGATGCCGACAAGCGCGCCCGCTATGACCGCTTCGGCCATGCCGCGGTGACCGGCGCCGGCCAGGGCTTCGACCCCACGGTGTTCACCGGGTTCGAGGACATCCTCGGCGGCCTCGGCGACATCTTCGGTTTCGGCGACGTGTTCGGCGGCGGGCGGCGGCGCTCGGGCCCGCAGCGCGGCTCTGACCTGCGCTACGACCTCGAAATCACGTTTGCCCAGTCGGCCAAGGGCACCGAGACGCCGGTGCAGATTCCCCGCCACGAAACCTGCGCCACCTGCACGGGTAGCGGCGCGGCGCCGGGCACCTCCTCCAGTCAGTGCGGCCAATGCCGCGGCGCGGGCCAGATCCGGTTCCAGCAGGGCTTCTTCACCATGGCCCGCACCTGCAATACGTGCCACGGCACGGGCCGGGTCGTGGCTACGCCCTGCGTCACCTGCCGCGGCGAAGGGCAGGTCGAACAGCAGCGCAAGCTCAGCGTGAAGATCCCGCCCGGCATCGCGTCAGGTCAACGGCTGCGGCTGCAGGGCGAAGGCGAGGGCGGCACGCGCGGCGGGCCCGCCGGCGACCTCTACGTGGTCATCTTCGTGCAGGAGGACGAGCGCTTCACGCGCGATGGCAACGACCTCCACGCCGAGGCTGAGGTGCCGTTCACCACGCTCGCGCTCGGCGGCGAGGTCACCGTGCCGGGCATCGACGACCCGCACCCGCTCACCATTCCCGAAGGCTCGGCCACCGGCAGCACGTTCCGCCTGAAGAACAAGGGCATGCCCGACGTGTCGGGTCGCGGCAAGGGCGACCTGATGGTGACCGTGCGCGGCACCACCCCGCGTACACTCAGCCGCGAACAGCGCGAGCTGCTCGAGAAATTGCATGCGACGCTCAGCCCCGCCGAGGTCGCCGGGCGGCGCGACGACGACAAGGGCATCTTCGGCAAGGTGAAGGACATCTTTGGCTGAGCGCCGTCGCTGGCCGGCCCTCGATGTGCGCTCTCTGGCCACCGACCCGACCGGGCTCGTCGACGGCCTCGTGGCCGCGGCGCTCGACGACTTCTCGCCCCTCGCCATCCAGGATCTGATCCCTCCGCCACTGCCGCCCGGCGGCCTGTGGGATCCCGCGGCGGCGCCGGACCCGCCCCCGACACCGGTTGTGTGGCGCGTGTGCTTCTCGACCGCCGCCGCGCGGGATGCCGCGGTGGCCGCGCTGACCGCGCTCGGTCTCGACCTCACCGTCGAGCCGCTCGACCTGCCCGACGACGACTGGGTGGCGCGCAGTCAACAGGCCAATCGCGCCGTCACCGCCGGCCGCTTCATCGTCGCGCCGCCGTGGGACATCCCGACGCTGACGCCAGCCGGCGCGGACCTGATCGTGATCGATCCGTCGATGGGCTTCGGCACTGGCCACCACCAGACGACGCGCCTCTGCCTGCGTCTGCTGAGCACGCTCGACGTGCGCGGCCGCACCGTGCTCGATCTCGGCACCGGCTCCGGCGTGCTGGCCATGGCCGCAAGCGTGGCGGGCGCGCGGGCCATCACCGGCATCGACATCGACGACGACGCGATCCTGGCGGCCCGCCGGAGCGCGCTCTTGAACACGCTGCCCGAGCCCGTCACGTTTCAGACCGCTGACGTCTCCACGGCGCCGTGGCCGCCGGCCGAACTGGTCTTTGCCAATCTCACGGGCGCAATGCTCGTGCGCGCGGCGGCGCAACTGGCCGCACTCGTGGCGCCGGATGGTCAGCTCATCGTGAGCGGCTTCGTCGACAGTGAGGCCGCCGACGTGGAGTCGGCGCTTTCAGCGTTTGCCGTCACCGCGCGCGAGCGCGAAGACGAGTGGTGCGCGTGCCTGCTGCGGCGCGCCGCTCGCTAGCCCGCGCTAGCCCGCAGCCCACGCGACTACTTCACCGCGCGCTGCTGCCCCTTGGCGCGGCGCTCGTTCCAGCTCGTGACCAGGCGGCGCAGCTCCGTGATCGGCTCGGGGCTGTCATCCACCTGCAGGCGCATCACGACGTCGTTGTTCAGCCACACGCCCTGCCCCTGACCCACGATCAGGATCGCGGCCGACTGCATGCCGCGCTTGTCGCCGCCGGCGGCCTGACCGGCTTCGAGCGCTGCGGTCAGGCGCTGTGACAGGTGCCCGGTCGTGGTCTCGAACGCGCGTACCATCTCGCCCACGACCGCTTCGCCGGCGAGGATGTTGCCTTGCGCCGTGCAGTACTTGCCCGTCTTGCCCCCGGCCCACTCGGTGGCCTTTGGCCCGGTAAAAGTCGCCACCTCGCCCTTCTGGTTGATCACCGCGAACTGACGGCCCTGCTTGGTCCACTGCGCCGGCTGCGGATCCGGGTCGCTCTCCCAGATGGCCTCGAGAATCGCGCCTGGCGCCATGCCGGCCTTCAAGAGCGCGATCGCCTTCGGCCCGTAGCTGACATCGACGATCGCCTGCGACGCGGCCGCGCCCACCCCGGCTTCGGCCCAGAGCACCCCGTTGCCGACCGAGAACACCCGCGACTGCACCGCACCGCCGACCTCGCCAGTGGCCGGGTCGTAGCCCAGAATCGAGAAGGTCGCCACCGGATCCGGAAGGGCTTGCACCGCGAGAGCCGGCGGCTCCAGCGCCAATGGCGCGGAGGCCGACGCCCCGCGACCCAACACCCCAGCGAGCGCCAGCATCCCCAACCCAACCACCATCAGCCTGCCGTTTGTCATCACCTGCTCCTGCGCTCCGTGCCGCGCGTGTCAGTCATCCCGCCATACCGCCTGGCAGGCCGCCAGCGCCGCGAGCGGCGCGCTGGTCGCGCGTAGCGTGCGGCCACCCAGACTCGTGAGTCGCCAGCCCTCGCGGCCAGCGAGTGCCACTTCGCCCGGCGCCCAGCCGCCTTCGGGTCCGATCGCCAGCGTGACCGCCGCCGGCGCCGGCAGCTCGGCCATCGTCACCGTGGCCCATGACGCTGACGGCTCCACCAGCAGCAGCCGCAACTCGGCAGCCGCCGCGGCCGCGATCGCGCCGAACTCGACGGGCGCGTCGACCTCGGGCACGACCGCGCGGCCGCATTGCTTCGCCGAGGCCACCGCCACGCGGCGCCAGCGTTCGAGCCGGTGCCCACGAAGAGCGGCGCTCAGTGACACCTCGCCGTGCGCCGCGGCAAACGGCCGCACGAGCGCTGCCCCCATCATCACCGCGTCGCGGATCGCCTCGTCGGTGCCGTCGCCCTTGAGCAGCGCCAGCGCCACGGTGTAGCGTACGCGTGGCTCGCGCGCGGGCGTAGCCGCGGCGCTCAACACCACGGTCACCGCCGAGCGCGCACTCACGGTGATCGTGGCGGTCCATTCCCCGCCGCGGCCGTTGAACACCCGCAGGCGGTCGCCCGTGATCAGGCGCAGCACGCGTGCCACATGCGCGGCTTCCTCGGCCGGCAGCGCGAGCTGCTCCCCAGGAGCCGAGGCGTCTGGCACGAGAACACGCGCGGGCACGGGCAAATTATAGCGTTCCCACGCGTCGCTCCCGCCAGCGGGGGTCGCGCCGTTCGTCTATACTGCGGCGCGATGTTCTTTCGCGACCAGGTGGTCGGCAAATACAAGATTCTCTCGCCGCTCGGCAGCGGCGGCTTCGGCACCGTCTTCCTGGCCGAGGACACCTGGATCGACAAGAAGGTCGCGCTCAAGGTGCCGCATCGCCAGAGCCTCGACTTCGGCGAGCTGCTGCGCGAACCGCGCCTGCTCGCCACGTTGAGCCATCCGAACATCGTCACGGTGCTCACCGCCGAACGCATCGACGACGTGTTCTTCATCGTGATGGAATACGTCGCCGGCGAGACGCTCGAAGCCATCTCGGATCGCGACGGCGCACTCGATCTGTCGCGTGCGCTCGACATCGTCTGTCAGGTCTGCAACGCCGTCGATCACGCGCACGCGCAAGGCATCATCCACCGCGACCTGCGGCCGGGCAACGTGATCGTCAGCGAGGCGGGCATCGCGAAGGTGGCCGACTTCGGCACCTCGCGCTTCCTCGAAATCGCCGCGCATGGCACCACCGTGATCGGCAGCCCGCCCTACATGGCCCCCGAGCAGTTCCACGGCAAGGCGGTCTTCGCCTCCGACGTGTACTCCCTCGGCGTCACGATCTACCAGCTCCTCACCGGGCGGCTGCCCTACGAATCACCAGCGCCCGGCGACCTCGACCGGCTGATGCGCGGCGAACTCACGACCTCGCCGCGGCTGCACAACCCGAAGCTGCCCAAGGTCATCAGCGACATCGTGCTCAAGGCCATGGCGCCCGACATCACGGCCCGCTATGCCCGGGCCCACGACCTGCTCGACGCTATTCTGGCGGCCCGTCCGCAGACCACCGGGCGGCGGCCGTGGCCGGCGGCCGGCTCGGCGCCAGGCGCGGCCGGCCGGGTGGAGCCAGCCAAGGACATCCGCGACCGGCTTCGCGCCCGCGAGACCCCAGCGGCCCGTTTCTGCTGGCATTGCGGCAAGCCCCTGCACGCCCGCACCGGCACCTGCCCATTCTGCGGCGAAAAACAGTGAACCTGCGGCCCCTGGGCCGTCCTGGCCTGCAGGAAGCAAACCCGGCAGCCGATACGCAGGCCTAGCGGACCGAGGTCTCCCCAGGTTTCACGAGCCGGCATGGACATCAACCAACTTCTCAAACACGCCATCGACCAGGGCGCCTCGGACGTGCACCTCAAGGTCGGCAACTTCCCGGTCGTCCGGGTCAACGGTCAGCTTCGTCCGCTCAACAAGGAACTGCGCCTCGACCACGAGGCCCTGGTCACCATGGCGGCGACGATTATGTCGGCCAACCAGCGCCAGCGCTTCAAGGACGCGCAGGAGCTCGACCTCGCCTACAGCGTGGCCGGGCTCGGCCGCTTCCGCTGCAACGTGTTCCAGCAGCGCGGCACCATCGGCATCGTGCTGCGCGTCATTCCGATGGGCGTGAAGACGTTCGACGAGCTCGACCTGCCGCCCGTGCTGCGCACCATCGCCAACGAGCAGCGCGGCCTCGTGCTCGTCACCGGCACGACCGGTTCGGGCAAGAGCACCACGCTGGCCGCGATGGTCGATCACATCAACAGCTCTCGCGACTTGCACATCATCACCATCGAAGACCCGATCGAGTACCTGCATCGCGACCACCTCTCGATTCTCAACCAGCGCGAGATCGGCAGCGACACCCGCTCGTTCGCGCACGCCCTGCGCAGCGCGCTCCGCCAGGACCCGGACGTGATTCTGGTTGGCGAAATGCGTGACATGGAGACCATCGAGACTGCGCTCCACGCCGCCGAGACCGGCCATCTGGTGTTCTCCACGCTGCATACCCTCGACGCCACCGAGACCATCAACCGCGTGATCTCGGTGTTCCCGCCGCACCAGCAGAAACAGATCCGCCTGCAGCTCGCGTCGGTGCTCAAGGCCGCGGTGGCCCAGCGCCTCATCCCCCGCACCGACGGCAATTCACGCGTGCCGGCCGTGGAGGTGCTCATCGCCACGCCGTTCGTGCGCGACTGCATCGTCGACAAGGAAAAGACGCATCTCATCAAGGGCGCCATCGCGCAGGGCACCTCGCAGTACGGGATGCAGACCTTCGACCAGTCGATCTTCAGCCTCTTCTCGCGGGGCCTGGTCACCTACGAGGAGGCGCTGCGCTGGGCCTCGAACGTCGACGAGTTCAATCTCAAGGTGCAGGGCATCTCGACCACCGCCGAGCTGTCACGCGATCAGATGGCGGGCTCGCTCTTCGCGCGCGCCAAGTCCCCCGCCACCCCGCCTGCTCCCGCCAGTGCGCCTGAGATCACGCGCTTCGGCGGCTGAAAGCGGCCCGCCCGAACCGCCGGCCGATCCGTACGGCCTGGCGCTCGGCTGGCTCGGGCTGCGGGAGCTCTCGGCCCGCCAGGTCCGCCAGCGGCTCGCCCGGCGCGGCGTGCCCGTCCCCGACATCGACGCGACGCTCGAGCGGCTGATCGCCAACGGCGTGATCGACGAACGCCGCATGGCCCTGGCCGCTGCCCGGCTCGAAACCGTCATCCGCGGCCGCGGTCCGGCCCGTACGCGTCAGAAGCTGCGCGCCCTCGGTTTACCCGACGCCGCCAGTGACGCGGCCCTGACGGCCACCCTCGCCGACGTCGACGTGGACGCACTGCTCGACCGCGCGCTCGAGATCAAGTTGCGGAAGGTTCCAGCCGGCGCGCTCGATCAGGCCGCGACCCGGCGCCTCGTAGGCGCCATGGTGCGCCAGGGCTTCGACGCCGGCACGGTCTTCAAGCGCTTGCGCGTCCGCGGCGCCAAGGCCGCCGACGACAGCGACGACTGACCGCACGCGAGCTGGCCGCCGGTCCCCCGTAGTCATCACGTCGCTGTCCGGCTGGCCGCCCCGGCGTGAGGTGGTGGGGCGCCGTGTGAGCCGGGAAGACCCCACCGCGGCAGTCCGGGGCACCCCGTGGCCATCCCAGCTCCAGCACCCCGTGCACGGATAGCCAGCGCCGCGGCCCGGCTGGTAGACTTGCCGGTCCATGCATCCGAACGAGATTCGCCGGTCGTTTCTATCATACTTCGCCGCCCACGGACACCGCCCCGTGGCCAGTTCGCCGCTCGTGCCGCACGACGACCCGACGCTGCTCTTCACGAACGCCGGGATGAACCAGTTCAAGGATGTCTTCCTCGGACGCGAAGTGCGCGACTACGCGCGCGCGGCCACCTCCCAGAAGTGCATGCGCGTGAGCGGCAAGCACAACGACCTCGAAAACGTCGGCCCGTCGCTGCGCCACCACACCTTCTTCGAGATGCTCGGCAATTTCTCGTTCGGCGACTACTTCAAGCAGGACGCCATCGCCCTGGCCTGGACCCTGCTGACCAAGGAGTGGGGCCTCGACCCGGCACGACTCTACGCCACGGTCTTCAAGGGCTCACCGGGCATCGCCCGCGACGACGAAGCGTACGAGCGCTGGCGCCAGTTCCTGCCTGCCGACCACATCGGCGAACTGGGGCTGGCTGACAACTTCTGGTCCATGGGCGACACCGGTCCCTGTGGCCGCTGCTCGGAGATCTACTACGACCGCCTGCCGGACGTGTCGGGGACGAGTCAGTTTCTTTCGGACGTGGAGGCCGACAGCGGGCGGTTCGTCGAGATCTGGAACAACGTCTTCATGGAGTTCGACCGGAGCGCCGAGGGCGTGCTCTCGCCGCTGCCGGCCCGGTCGATCGACACCGGCATGGGCCTCGAACGCATCTCGGCCGTGCTCGCTGGCTCGATCTCCAACTACGACACCGCGCTCTTCACGCCGCTCCTCGACGCCATCGGTGCGCTGGCCCACCGCCGCCACGGCGGCACGATGGGCCAGGGCGACGTGTCGATGCGCGTCATCGCCGATCATCTGCGCGCCATGACCTTCCTGATCGCCGACGGGGTCGTGCCGTCGAACGAATGGCGCGGCTACGTGCTGCGCAAGATCATGCGACGCGCCATGCGCCATGGCCGCAAGCTCGGCCTCGAGCAGGCTTTTCTCTACACGCTCGTCGACGTGCTGGTCGGCGAGATGGGCGGCGCCTACCCGGAGCTCGTGGCCGGGCGTGAGGCCGTCAAGCAGGTGGTGCGCAGCGAAGAAGATCGCTTCGAAGCCGTGCTCTCGGGCCCCGGCATCGCCAAAGCCGAGCAGATTATCGACCACAGCCGCGCGGCCGGCCTGTTCCCTGGCGACAAGGCGTTCATGCTCTACGAAACCTTTGGCATGCCCCGCGATTTCGTGGAAGACCTTGCGGCCAGCGCCGGCCTGCGGTTCGACGCCAAGGGCTTCGACCGCAAGCTGCAACTGGAGCAGGAGCACGCGCGCAAGGGCAGCGCGTTCGGCAGCGGCAAGAAGGCCGAGCTGTCAGTCGAGGCGCGCGCGCACGTGGCCTCGGTGACCGAGGTGTTCACCGGTTACGAGCGCGAGACCGGAGAGCCGTCGGCGATTCGCGCGCTGCTCGACGACACCCTGGCGCCCATCGACGTTCTCGAGGCCGGCGCGTCGGGCGTCGTCGTGCTCGAACGCACGCCGTTCTACGTCGAAGCCGGCGGTCAAGTGTCGGACACCGGCGCGCTGTTCGGCGCCTCGGGTACGTCCACCACGGTCGTCGACGTGGTGCGGCTGGGTGCGGGACTGTCCCGCGGACACCGCGTCGAGCGCGTGGCCGAGAGGCTGCGCGTGGGCGACCTGGTTACGCCGGTCGTCGATCACGATCGCCGCGCGTCCATCCGGCGCAACCATACCGCCACGCACCTGCTGCACGCCGCCCTGCGCCAGACCCTGGGCGGGCATGTGAAGCAGGCCGGCTCGCTGGTTTCGCCCGACCGCCTGCGCTTCGACTTCGTGCACGGCGCGGCCGTGGCGGCGGCCGATCGCCAGCGCATCGAGCAGATCGCCAATCAGGCGATTCTGGCCAACGACCCGGTGCGCACCGAGGTCAAGGACACGCACCAGGCCATCGCCGATGGCGCCACCGCGCTCTTCGGCGAGAAGTACGGCGACCAGGTTCGGGTCGTGGCCGTCGGCGACGGCCGCTTCAGCACCGAGCTGTGCGGCGGCACGCACGTGCGTGCCACCGGCGACATCGGCCTGCTGGTGGTCACCGACGAGTCAGGCGTCGCAGCCGGGGTGCGCCGCGTGGAAGCGCTGACCGGTCCGGCCGCGCTCGCCCATGTGCGCGCGGCGCTCGAGGATCTGCAGCGGGCCTGTGCCGCGGCCAACGTGCCCGCGGCCACGCAGCTCGTCGCGAAGATCGAGCAGCAGGCGGCGCAACTTGCGAAGGCGCAGAAGGAGATCCGCGAGCTGAAGACGGCCGCGGCCATGGGCGGTGGCGCGGGTGACGCCGTGGAGAGCACTACCGTCGGCGCGTTCACCGTCGTGGTACGGCGCGTGGACCAGCTCGACCGCGAAGGTCTCCGCGCGCTCGCCGACCGCACCAAGTCCACGCTGACCGACGGCGTGGTGTTCCTGGCCGGTGAGGCCGCCGACGGGCGCGTGGCCATGGTGGCCGCGGTGACGCCAGGCGCCGCCCAGAAGGCGCCGGCCGGCGCAATCGTGAAGCATCTCGCGCCCGTGGTGGGCGGCGGCGGCGGCGGACGGCCCGACTTCGCCGAAGCCGGCGGCAAGGACGCGTCGAAGATCCCGGAACTGCTCGCCTCGGCACGAGCGCACATCGAATCGCTGCTGCAGGGCTAACGTGGGCGACCGCCCTGCACGATATCCTCAAGGGGACGTCTCTCCAGCCGGCGTCTTCGTCTGGCAGCGGCCCCACACTAGAACCTTCGTGACATCCGTGCGCTGCTCGTGGTTCGCTCTCGCGCTCGTCGCCGTGTCCTGCAACACGGCCGAGGCGCAGATCTACGCGTGGCGCGACGCCGCTGGACAGATGGTGCTGTCGGACAGTCCCCGCGACGCGATCGGCGCGATGCAGACCTTCGCCGTGCCGCGCGCCACCGGCGTAAAGGTCACTCGCCCGCCCGACCAGAAATCAGCGCGCTTCGACCCGATCATCGACGAGCATGCGGCCGCTCAGGGCGTCAGCGCCGATCTGGTGCGGGCGGTGATTCAGGTCGAATCCGCCTTCAACCACCTGGCGGTGTCGCCCAAAGGCGCCATGGGCCTGATGCAGCTCATGCCAGCCACCGCCTCCGAACTGGGTGTGGTCAACCCCTTCGACCCGGCCCAGAACATCGGCGGCGGAATTCGCTACCTGAAGCGCCTGCTCTCACGCTACGACGACCGGGTCGAGCTGGCCCTGGCGGCCTACAACGCGGGGCCGGGCGCCGTGGACAAGTACGGGCAGAAGGTGCCGCCCTACCAGGAAACGCGTGAGTACGTGAAGAAGATCACCAAGAGGAGCGGCGCCGGCACACCCGCCAAGCCCCCCACCCGCATCTACAAATGGGTCGAGATCGTGGATGGCCGTGAAGTGACGCGTTATTCCGACCGGCCGCAGTTCCCCACCAAGGCTCAGTAGTGGGCAGCGCCCAGCTACCTGTGATATTCTTCGTGTTTTGGCGCGTCTAGCGCTCTAGAGGTTTGTACACGTGGCGAAGCGAAACCCCTCGGCCTTGAAGGCCCACCGTCAGAACGTCGTGCGCCGGGCGCGCAACCGCGACATGCGCTCCACGCTGCGCACCGGTCTCAAGGGCATCCGGGCCGCCCTGAACGCCGGCAAGATCGATGAAGCCAAGACCCTGCTCGGCGCCGCCGTGTCGCTCGTGGACAAGATGGCCGGCAAGGGCATCATCCACCGCAACGCCGCCGGCCGTTACAAGTCGCGGATGGTGGCCAAGCTCACACCCAAGCTCACACCCAAGAGCGCCTGACCGGCGGGCCGCCAGGCCCGCCCCCGCAGACGGCGACGACCAGCCGCTCGATCACGAAGCGCGGCTCCCCCTGTGACGATTTGATCGCCAGATCGGTCTCGAGCACCGAGCGCAGGGCCTCGCGTGCCCGGGCGTCGGGCCGGAGACGAATCACCGCCGCGCGAATCTGCCCGAGGATCATCGGCGCCACGGCGCCGGCCTCGAACTGAGCATCAATCTCGCGCAGTGCCGCTGCCGGGTTGCCGTTCCAGATCGCCTTCCCCAACGCGAAGTTCTCGCCCGGCTCCTCCACCGGCATCACCACATCGCGCACGTGCGCGGTCGTGATCGCCTCCTCGCCCGCTGCATACAGCACCAGCGTGTCGATGGCACTGCGGATACGCGGCAAGCGCAGCCCCGCCGCGTCGATGAGCGCCGAGATGGCGGCACCGTCCATGGTCATCTCGTCCCGATCGAGCCGCGTCGTGATCCAGCGCGCCGCGTCGGCCGGCGTCTCGAGCGTGCCGCAGTCGACGATCAGCGCGTGCTTGAGCAGGAGTTTCGTGATGCGGCGTCCGCGGTCGAGCGACGACGCGTCCAGCACCAGCGTGGTCAGCGGCTCGGGGCGCTCGACGTAGCCCTCGAAGTCTTCGGCCGGGGTGGTGCTGCGGGGCCGCCGCTTCCCCGTGCCGGGCACGGCGGGCGCCTCCGCCGGCTCTTCGTCCCTGGCCCGCTTCGGCGTGAGCAGCGCCTCGGCGTCGTGCACCAGCAGGACCCGGCGCGGCGCCATCATCGGCAGGGTGCGCGCGGCGCCCAGAATCGCCGACAGCATCGCGTCGCGGTCGCCGGCACTCGACGCCTCGCGAGCGTGGAACGACGCGGTGTTGAAGGCCTCGAGCCCTTCTTCCACGAGTCCGAGGAAGGCCTGCGACAACTCGAGCCGCGACGGCACGTCATCGCTCTCGAGCAGATAGATCGGCGCCGGCGTGCCGGCGGCAATGGCGGCGCGCACCTGGGCCGGCGTCATCAGAAGGCTTCCAGGATGGCGCTCACGACCGACCGCGCGAAGTCGGTCGACAACCGATCGATCGCCGCGCGCTCCTGGTCGATGGCGCCAGCGCCGAGCCCGATGCTCGCCGCACTGGCCAGCTCGTACTCGTCGCTGAAGGTCAGCGCGGGGTTCTCCCACAGCGTCTTCTGCTGCTTCACGTCGGAGAACGACACGCCCACGACAATCGTGAAGCGATAGCGCGACCCGGTCTGGCTGCCCGTGAAGCCCACGGGCACGGCCCCCACGCTCAGGATGTCACCGCGCACGACGCCGTCCACGCCGGTATCGGTCGGCAGCACCTGATACCGTCCGCGACCCTGGAACTCGACACGCACCTTCTCGGTGAAGTACTGCTCGAGCGGCGAGAACGGCGTGCGGTTGCCGAACATCGGCACGCCGACGGTGCGGATGTAGTCGGGCAGGAACGATCCCCGGCCAGCCAGCGAGTAACCGCACCCCGCCAGCGCGATCGACACGCCGGCGAGCGGCACGGCGCGCAGCACCTGACGGCGCGTCAGCGCGGCCACCGGGGCCCGCCCCGTCATCCCACCACCACCGACACCAGGCGGCCCTTGGCCACGACGACCTTCTTCACGGTCTTCCCCGCCAGATGCGGCTGCACACTGGGATCAGCCAGCGCCAGTCGTTCGAGTTCCGCGTCCGAGGCATCGGGACTGACCTCGATTCGCCCACGCACCTTGCCGTTCACCTGCACGGGCACGACGATGCGCTCGGCCCGCGCGGCCGCGTCATCTACCGCCGGCCAGTGCGCCGCCGCCAGCGTGCCGGTGTGCGCGTAGCGCTCCCAGAGCTCTTCGGCGGTATGCGGCGCAAACGGCGACAGCACGACCACCAGCGATTCGATGGCCTCGCGCGCCACCGCCGCGCCCTGCGCCGTCGCGGCGCCGCGCTGCACGTCGGTGAACACGTACAGGTCGTTTACCAGTTCCATCATGGCCGACACGGCCGTGTTCATCTGCTTGCGCGTGTCGATGTCGGCGGTGACCCGGCGAATCGTCTCGTGCGTCTTGCGACGCATGGCGCGCTCGTCGGCCGTCAAGGTGGCGGGATCGAGCGGCGCGGCCGCCAGCGCCGCTTCGCGCCAGTGCTCCGCCACGCGCCACACGCGCGCCAGCCAGCGGAAGCTGCCGTCCAGGCCCGCGTCGCTCCACTCCACTTCCTTCTCGGGCGGCGCGACGAACATCACGTAGAGCCGCAACGCGTCCGCGCCAACCTTGCCGAGCATGGTGTCGGGGTCGACCACGTTGCCCTTCGACTTGGACATGACGTGGCCGTCCTTGAGCACCATGCCCTGCGTGAGCAGGTGGGTGAAGGGCTCACTGTGGTCGATCATGCCGAGATCGCGGAACACGCGCGCGAAGAAGCGCGAGTAGATGAGATGCAGGATGGCGTGTTCGACGCCGCCCGAGTAGAAATCGACCGGGCACCAGTACTTCACCTTCGCTGGATCGAACGGCAACTGGTCGTTGTGGGCATCGGCGAAGCGATAGAAGTACCAGGACGAGTCGACGAAGGTGTCCATCGTGTCGGTCTCGCGCCGCGCGGCGCCACCACACCTCGGGCACGCGACGTTGACGAACTCGGGAATGGTCGCAAGCGGAGAGTCACCCCGGCCCGTGAACTGCGCCACCTTCGGCAGGGCCACGGGCAGCTGATCGTCGGGCACCGGCACCACGCCGCACTGCGGGCAGTGGATCATCGGGATCGGCGTGCCCCAGTAGCGCTGCCGCGAGATGCCCCAATCCTTGAGGCGGTACTGCACGGTGCCTGCGCCGAGGCCGCGTGCGTGTGCGTCGGCCGTGAGCCGCCGGCGACCCTCGGCGGAGGTCAGCCCGTCGTACGGGCCGGAGTTCACGAGCAGGCCTTCGTCGGGGCGCGCTTCGGTCATCGCCGCGACCTCCGGCACATCGCCGTCGACCGGGCGAATCACCGCGCGGACCAGCAGGCCATACTTGCGTGCGAACTCGAAGTCGCGCTGGTCCCCGAACGGCACGCCCATCACGGCACCCGTGCCGTACTCCCCCAGCACGAAGTTGGCGACCCACACCGGCACGCGTTCGCCGCTGAAGGGATTCACCGCGTCGTGGCCGGTGAAGAAGCCCTCCTTCTCCACCTCGCCACTGACGCGGCCGGCGCGGTCCTGGCCGCGGAACCGCGCGATCTGATCGCGGACCGCCTTCGGATCGGGCGAGGCCTCGGCAAACTGTGCGGCGAGGGGATGTTCCGGGCCCAGCATCAGGAACGTGGCGCCGTAGATCGTGTCGATGCGCGTGGTGAACACCTCGATCGCGCCCGGCCAGCCGTCGAGCGCGAAGCTCACGCGCGCGCCCTCGGATCGGCCGATCCAGTTGCGCTGCATGGTGAGCACCTTCTCGGGCCACTGCGACAGCTCGTCGGCACTCGCCAGCAGGTCGTCGGCGTAGGCCGTGATGCGGAAGAACCACTGCTCCAGGTCCTTCAACTCCACCGCGGTGCCGCAGCGCCAGCAGGCGCCGTCCACGACCTGTTCGTTCGCGAGCACCGTGTGGTCGACCGGACACCAGTTCACGGTCGAGCGTCGCCGATACGCCAGGCCGCGCTCGAACATGCGGATGAACAGCCACTGGTTCCAGCGGTAGTAGTCGGGCAGGCAGGTCGCCAGCTCGCGCCCCCAGGCGTAGCTGATGCCGAGGCGCTGCAACTGCCCCTTCATATGCGCGATGTTCCCGAGCGTGGAGGTCTCGGGATGGATGCCGCTCTTGATGGCGGCGTTCTCCGCCGGCAAGCCGAACGCGTCCCAGCCGAACGGATGCAGCACGTTGAAGCCCTGCAGGCGCTTCAGGCGCGCGACCACGTCACCGATGATGTAGTTGCGCACATGTCCCACGTGGGCATGGCCCGAGGGATACGCGAACATCTCGAGGCAATAGAACTTGGGCCTGGACGGATCCTCGACCACTTCGAAGGCCTGGCTCTCGCGCCAGCGCTGCTGCCACTTCTTGTCGAGTTCTTGCGGACGATAGTCAGACACGGACATTTGTCACCGAAGGGGGCGGCCCGACGGCCGCATGCTACGAATTCTAACAGTGCGGTGGTCGCGGCGTGGTCGTTACAGTGTCGGCCAGTAGGGCGCAAGCGCCGCGCGGGCCAAGGCCGCGCCCGCCCGGCCGCGCACGCGGTCGCCCGCCACCGGCCCGTCCGTCGCGTCGCCGCCCGCGGCCACATGCAGCACGGCATTCAATGACGAGGTCAGGCCCTCGATGTCGTAGCCGCCTTCGGTGACATACACGCGGCGGCCGCCGGCGTGCCGGCTCGCCACGCCCTCGATGAGTCGCGCCAGATTCGCGAACCCCTCGGGGGTCATGCGGAAGCCGCCGAGCGGATCCGAGGCATGGGCGTCGAACCCGGCCGACACCAGCACCAGGTCGGGCGCGAAGGCGTCGAGCACCGGCACGGCGACGGCGCGAAAGACCTCGTCGAGGTCGGCGTCCCCAGCTCCGGCGTCGAGCGGCAGGTTCACGGTGAAGCCGGCGCCGGCGCCCGCACCGACCTCGGCCGCGCCGCCCGTGCCGGGATAGTACGGATACTGGTGACTCGACACGAACAGCACCGACGGATCGTCGTAGAACATGGCTTGCGTGCCGTTGCCGTGATGCACGTCGAAGTCGACGATGGCGACCTTCCCCACACCTTCGGCCCGTGCCCACGCCGCCCCTACCGCCACGCTGTTGAAGAGGCAGAAGCCCATCGCGGTGGCGCGCTCGGCGTGATGGCCGGGCGGCCGCACGAACGCGATGGCGGCCTCGTGAGGTGTCTGCAGCACGTGACGCACGCCCTCAACCACCGCGCCGACGGCCAGCCGCGCCACGTCGTACGACGCCGGGCTCGTGCTCGTGTCGGGGTCGAGGCGCACGGCGTGCCCAGCGGTGTCGCGAATCGCCGCGATGTATCCCAAGTCGTGCACGCGCGCCAACGCCGCGTCGTCGGCCAGGGTCGGTTCGACCAGCGTGTGCCCGGCCGTGGCCCAGGCCAGAGCCACGCGCCGCAGCGCGTCGGCGCGCTCGGGACGTTCGGGATGCCCGGGTGGCGTCAGGTGATGCGAGAAGTAGTCGCTGCTGAGCAGAATCATGCCGGGTCCGGAGACGCGAGGGCCTGCCGGCATGCCCGTTCGGCGTCCTGCAGGCGGAGTTGCAGCACATGGCTGGCCTGGTCGAGCGCGGCGGCGTCGGCGTCGGCCGGCACCCTGACGGGTTCGCCCACGGCCATGATCACGCGCGCGAAGGGTTTGGGAATCTGCGTGCGATCCCAGCTGCCGAGCGTCCAGTGGCGATCGGCTTCCGCGTGGAACGGCACGATCGCGTGGCCGGTGGTCTTCGCCAGCCACACGACGCCGGGCTGCACCACGCCGGCAGGTCCGCGTGGACCGTCGACCGTGAAGGCGGTCGGCGACTGCCGGGCCGCCCGCGCGAGTTGCCGCACCGCGCGCGCCCCACCGCGTGAACTCGATCCCCGGGCGGTGCCGTAGCCGAACCTGGTGACGATGCGCGCGATCCACTCGCCGTCGAAGTTCTCGCTGATGACCACGACCATGCCCCGCTGACGCCAGAACCACACACTCGGCAGGATGCGGCCATGCCACGTCGCCAGGATGAACGGCCGACCCGCGCCATCGATCGCTTGCAGCCGACCAGCGCCGGCGATCTCCACGCGCCACGTGCCACACAAGGCTCGCAGCAGGGGCGCACCGAGGCCGGCAATGAGCGCCACCTGCGCGCGCTGGCGCCATGACTGGCGCCACGGCGGCGTGCGGGGATCATCGACCGGACGAGTGGCGCCGGTCACATGCCGTCGTAGTGCGGGCCCTCGCCGCCTTCGGGCGCGACCCACGTGATGACCCCGTAGGGGTCCATGATGTCGCACGTCTTACAGTGCACGCAGTTGGACGCGTTCAATTGCAGGCGGCGGCCGCCGGCGCCGTTGTCGACCATCTCGTAGACATTGGCGGGACAGAACTTCACGCACGGATGGCCGAACTCCGGACCACACACCGAGTGGCACACGTCGGTCTGCACGAGCAGGTGCGGAGGCTGGTTCTCCTCGTGATGGACCCCGGCGTAGTGCACGCTGGTGGCCTTGTCGAAGGTCAGCACGCGATCCGGCGTGACGGCGTTCGAGCCCGCGAGGCGATCGCGTTCCTCCAGCCCGTAGTAGTCCGACAACGTCTTCATACGAGTGTGCCCGGCGTGCCCCTGCAGATCTTCCGGCCAGCGTCCTCCGGTAGCCATGGCGAGGCCAGCAAACGCCGCGCCGATGACAATGCCGGCGCCGAAGGCCTGATGCACGTTGCGCACCGGATACAACTCGCGCTTGATCGCGCTGGCATCGACGGCGGCCTTGTAGGCGCCGAGCTGCGTCACGGAGGTATCGCCGGCGCGCACCGCCGCACACGCCGTGTCGGCGGCCAGCATGCCGCTGCGCATCGCCAGGTGAATGCCCTTCAACCGCATCGAGTTCACGAAGTTGGCGGCATCGCCGGTGATGAGCGCGCCGTCGGCCGCGAGCGCGGGCTGTGTGTTCCACCCGCCCTCGGGCAGGGCCTTGGCGCCGAACCGCACGAGCTGCCCACCGTCGAGCAGACCGGCGACGAACGGGTGTAGCTTGAACCGCTGGAACGCCGCGTGGGGATCGAGCAGCGGATCCTTGTAGTCGAGCCCCACGACCAAGCCAATCGACAGTCGGCCTCCGGGCAGTGCGTAGATCCAGCTGCCGCCGAATTCCTCCTGGCGCAGCGGATAGCCGAGCGTGTGGATCACGGTGCCCGGGGCCAGGCGATCAGCGGGCACGTCCCACAGTTCCTTGAGCCCGATGGCGAACTGCGCGGGCTGGCTCCCGCCCATCTGCAGCGTGCGCAGCAGGTCCTTCGTGAGATGGCCGCGCACCCCGTCGGCGAAGATCGTCACCTTGGCGCGAATATCCGCACCGGGCTCGACGGCGCCGCGCGACGTGCCGTGCTTGCCCACGCCCCGGTCACTGGTGCGGATGCCGACCACGCGGGTGCCCTCATACAACACCGACTGCCCGGCGAAGCCCATGAACAGGTCGACGCCGGCGGCCTCGACCTGCCCGGCCAGCCACTTCACGAAGTGGCTGAGCGAGATCACGTAGTTGCCGTGGTTCGCAAACGGCGGCGGCGTGATCGGCAGGCGGAACTTCTTCTGCGCGCCGAGCACATACACGTTGTCGTTGGTCACCGGGCACGCCAGTGGCGCACCCTTCGCCAGGAAGTCCGGTACGAGGTCGGCCAACGTCGACGGATCGAGCAGCGCTCCAGACAGCGAATGCGCGCCCGGCTCGCGCGCCTTGTCGACGACCGCGATCGACAGCGGCGTGCCGCCCTGAGCGGCCTGCAATTGCGTGAGCCGGAGCGCCGCCGACAGACCGGCCGGCCCGGCCCCCACGACGAGGATGTCGACGTCGAGGGTCTCGCGCTCCATGCCGCGCTACGCCTTGCCGAGCTCGGCGATGAGCGCGGGCGCGATCTCGAAGAGGTCGCCTGCGATGCCGTAGTCGGCCACCTCGAAGATCGGCGCCTCGGCGTCCTTGTTGATGGCCACGATGGTGCGCGCGCCCTTCATGCCGACCAGGTGCTGGATGGCGCCCGAGATGCCCACCGCCACGTAGAGCTTCGGCGCCACGGTCTGGCCGGAGCTGCCGATCTGGCGTTCCATCGGCAGCCAGCCGTTGTCGCAGATCGGCCGCGAGGCCGCCAGTTCCGCGTTGAACGCCGCGGCCAGTTGCTGGGCCAGGGCGAGGTGCTCCTGCGCCTTGATGCCACGGCCCACCGCCACGATGCGTTCGGCTTGCGACAGGTCGACCGCCGCCTTGCTCTCCTGGAACGGGGCTTCGGCGGTCTGGCGCAACGTCGCGCCCTGTAATGACGCGGGGCGCGCGGTGACGGGTGCGCCGCTGCCACGAGTCGCGCTGTCGGCGCGGAAGGCACCAATCTGGAAGGACACGAAGTGCGGCGCCGGACCTTCGGCCACCACCTCGGCCACGAGCTTGCCCTGGAACATCGGCCGGGTGAAGACCGGCACGCCGTCGCGCCGGCTGAGGCCGGTGACGTCGGTGATGAGCGCCCGGTCCAGGCGCGCCGCCAGCACCGGCGCGAAATCGCGCGTCTGGTAGGTGTGCGGCAGGCACACGTGCGTCGGCGCCAGCGCGGTGACCAGTTCGGCCAGCGCCGCGACGAAGGCATCTGGGGTGTACGACGCCAACTGGGGATGGCTCACGGCCCACACACCTGAGACGTCGGCGGCCGACAGCTCGGCCGCCACCGCCGCCACGTCGGAGCCGAGCACGGCCACTGCGACCGGCACGCTCCCGGCCGACAGCTGCTGCGCGGCGGCAATCGCTTCCCAGCTCGCCCGGTTGAGCCGGCCCTCTTTCTGTTCCGCAACGACGAGCATCATAGGACCCGCGCCTCTTCGCGGAGGCGGCGCACGAGTTCCCTGGCCGCGTCAGCCGGCGCACCAGTGATCATCACCGTCTGTTTCGACTTCAGCGGCAGCGACAGCGACAGCACGCGCTGACGCGAGGCCACCGGAGCGTTCGGCGTCACGACGCGCAGCTCCTTCTTCTTCGCCGCCATGATGCCCTTGAGCGTGGCGTAGCGCAGCTGGTTGATGCCGCTCTGGATCGTGAGCAAGGCCGGCAGCGGCATGGCCAGATACTGGAACCAGCCGCCTTCGAGTTCGCGCTTCACGCGCAGCGCGCCGTCGACCACCTGCACTTCCATGATGATGGTGGAGTGCGGCATACCCAGACGCTCGGCGAGCACCGGGCCGAACTGCGCGTGGCCCTGGTCATCGGACTGGAGCCCCGTGAGCACCACGTCGAACTGCTCGCTGCGCACCGCCTCGGCCACCGTGGCCGCGGCCGCCGCCGCATCGGCCCGTCCCAGCGCGTCGTCCTGGGCGTGGATGGCCCGGTCGGCGCCGCGCGCCAGCGCTTCGCGAATCACCTGCTGCACCCGCGCCGGCCCAGCCGACACGACCACCACTTCTCCGCCGTGTTTCTCCTTGAGGCGCAGCGCCTCTTCGAGTGCGTAGGCGTCGGGCTCGTTCATCTCGTAGCTGATGTCGGCGTCGCGCACCCAGCTGCGATCGTCGTTCAGTCGCGGTTGCCACCCGCGCGTCGGCACCTGCTTGATACAGACCGCTACCTTCATATCTGTTCCGTACCCTTTCTCGCGTTCGCGATCTGCCGGCGCCCTGCGAGCGCCGCGACCGTGCCTGCGCCGGACGCGCCCTACGCCTCGTAGCGGCGCAGCACGAGCGCGGCGTTCGTGCCGCCGAAGCCGAATGAGTTCGACAGCACGTGGCGCATCGCCATCGGGCGCTTCACGTGAGGCACGTAGTCGAGATCGCACCCCTCGTCGGGAACCTCGAGATTGATGGTCGGCGGTGCCACCTGGTGATAGACCGCCAATGCCGAAATTCCGGCCTCCACTCCGCCCGCTGCGCCCAGGGTGTGCCCGGTCATCGACTTGGTCGACGACACCGCGACGCGGGCGGCGTGCGCGCCAAACACGCGCTTGATGGCGAGCGTCTCGAGGCGATCGTTGAACGGCGTGGAGGTGCCGTGCGCGTTGATGTAGTCGATGTCGGTGGGCGCCAGGCCCGCCTTGCGCAGCGCTCGTTCCATGCAGCGCACGGCACCGTCGCCGTCTTCCGAGGGCGCCGTGATGTGATACGCGTCGCCCGACATGCCGTAGCCGACCACTTCGGCGTAGATGCGCGCCCCGCGCCGCACGGCATGCTCCAGTTCCTCGAGCATCAGCACGCCGGCGCCTTCGCCGATGAGGAATCCGTCGCGGTCCTTGTCGAAGGGCCGGCTGGCGCGCACCGGATCGTCGTTGCGCGTCGAGAGCGCCCGCAGCGAGGCGAAGCCCCCCACGCTCATCGGGGTGATCGCCGCCTCCGACCCGCCCGCGATCATGGCATCGGCGTCGCCGCGCTTGATGATCTCGAACGAGTCGCCGACGGCATGCGCCGACGCCGAGCACGCCGTGCACGTCGCCAGATTGGGTCCCTTGGCGCCGAAGCGAATCGAGACCTGGCCCGAGGCCAGGTTGATGATCGACGACGGGATGAAGAACGGCGAGATCTTGCGAGGGCCCCCAGCGAGCAGCGCACTGTGCTCCCGCTCGATGGTGGCGAAGCCCCCGATCCCCGATCCGATGCACACGCCCACTTCCGGCGCGATCTCAGGCGTGATGACGAGTCCCGAGTCGGCCACCGCGAACTGCGCCGCCGCCACGGCGTACTGGATGAAGACGTCCATCTTCTTGACGTCTTTCTTCTCGACGAACTCCGTGGCATCGAAGCCTTTCACCTCGGCCGCGAACCGCGTGGCAAAGCCTTCGGTGTCGAATTTGGTGATTGGCCCCGCGCCCGACTTGCCTGCGAGGAGCCCTTCCCACGTCGCCGTCGTGCCGATTCCCAGGGACGTCACCAGCCCGATGCCGGTGACGACAACTCGCCTGCTCACGCTGCCTCCTGCGCCCTACTTCTTGCTCTTGGCGTTCTTCTCGATGTATTCCACGGCGTCCTTGACGCGCGTGATCTTCTCGGCGTCTTCGTCGGGAATCTCGATCTCGAACTCTTCTTCGAACGCCATGACGAGTTCGACGGTGTCGAGCGAGTCGGCGCCGAGGTCCTCGACGAACGATGCGTCCGACGTCACTTCTTCCTCGTCCACCCCGAGTTGCTCGACGATGATGCTCTTCACCTTATCCGCTACGGCCATCTGGCCCTCCTACGTGTACATCCCGCCGTTGACTGCGAGAACCTGCCCTGTAATATACGACGCCTCGTCGGATGCCAGGAAACAGACCGCCGCCGCGATGTCGGCGGGGGTGCCCAGGCGTCCGAGCGGAATCTGCGCCGTCCACTGCTCCTGCGAGCCCTCTGTGAGCGCCTTGGTCATGTCGGTGGCCACGAAGCCCGGCGCCACGGCATTGACCGTGACGTGGCGCGAGCCCACCTCGCGCGCCAGCGACTTGCACAAGCCGATCAGGCCGGCCTTCGACGCGGCGTAATTGACCTGACCGGCATTGCCCATCTGCCCCACCACCGAGCTGATGGCGATGATTCGTCCGCTGCGCTGCTTCAGCATGGGTCTGAGGGCCGCCTGACACAACGTGAAGGCGGCCGTGAGGTTGGTGCCGATGACCTCGTCCCAGTCTGACCGCTTCATGCGCAGCATCAGCTGGTCGCGCGTGATGCCGGCGTTGCTCACGAGGATATCGAGCCGGCCGTGCGCCGCCACGACCCCGCCCACGGCCGCCACGACGGCCTCGGCATCGGTGACGTCGAGCGGCACGGCCGTGGCGCGGCCCCCGGCCGCGACGATCTCGTCGGCCACCGCCTGCGCATTGGCGCCACGCGCGGCCGCCGCGACGATGGCGCCTTCGGCCGCCAGCTGCAGCGCAATCGCGCGGCCGATGCCCCGCGATGCCCCGGTCACGAGCGCCACTCGTCCCTCGAACCGCTTCATGACGCGTCGTCCGTCCCCTTGATGCCGGCGCCGAACAGGGCCGCGATGGCCGCCAGGCCCGCCGGCTGGTCCAGATTCAGGATGGCCGCATCACGCACGGCCTTCTTGATGAGCCCGCTCAACACCGTTCCGGGACCCACCTCAACATAGGCCGTGACTCCGTCGGATGCAAGGCGCCGCACCGTGAGGTCCCAGCGCACGGGCGACGACACCTGACGAATCAGCGCGTCGATGGCCGACGCCGCGTCCCGCTTGGGTTCGGCGTCGACGTTGGCGACGACCGGCACGCGCGGGTCGTGCACCGTCACCGATCGCAGCTCCGGCGCCAGGCGCGCCCCGGCCGGCGCCATGAGGGCGCAGTGGAACGGCGCACTCACCTGCAGCGGAATCACGCGCTTGGCACCGCGCGCCTTGGCCAGCTCGCCCGCCCGCGCCACGGCGGCCGCGGTACCGGCAATCACGATCTGCCCAGCCGCATTGAGATTCGCCGGGCTCACGACCTCGCCTTGGGCCGCCTCATCGCAGGCCGCGCGCACGCCGTCTTCGTCGAGGCCCAGAATGGCAGCCATGGCACCGTGACCCACGGGCACGGCCTCCTGCATATATTGCCCGCGGTGGTGCACGAGCCGCACCGCGTCGGCAAACGCCAGCGTGCCGGCCGCCACATGCGCCGAGTACTCACCGAGGCTGTGGCCGGCCACGACGTCGGGCCGGAACCCGCGCGCGTCGAGCACGCGCCAGGCCGCGACGCTCATGGTGAGGATGGCGGGCTGGGTGTTCTCGGTGAGGGTGAGCCGCTCGACCGGGCCCTCGAAGATCACGTCGCTCAAGCGCCAGCCCAGGGCCGCGTCGGCCTCGTCGAAGGTGGCGCGGGCTTCGGGAAACGCCTCGGCCAGCGCCCGGCCCATGCCGACGGATTGCGACCCCTGCCCCGGAAAGACGAACGCCTTCATCTCACTGCTCCATGGCCAGCGCCACGCGCGCCGCCACCCGCGCCACGACGCCGTCGGCCGCGAACCGCGACGCCGCCACCACCGCGTTGCGGATCGCCTTGGGCGATGAGCGGCCATGGCCGACCAGCATCAACCCCGACACGCCGAGCAGCGGCGCGGCGCCGTATTCGGAATAGTCCACCCGCTTGCGGAATCGCCGGAACGCCCGGCGCGACAGCAGGTAGCCGACCTGGCTCGAGAAGGTGCTCGACAGCTCCGCGCTCAACAGCTCTTCCACCGTCTCGACCAGCCCCTCGCTCAGTTTCAACGCGACATTTCCCGTGAAGCCGTCGCAGACGATCACGTCGGCCTTGCCCGAGAACACGTCGCGGGCCTCGACGTTGCCGACAAATCGCACCGGCGCCGACTTCAGCAACTGGTAGGCCTCGCGCGTGAGCTCGTTGCCCTTGCCTTCTTCCTCGCCGATCGACAGCAGTCCGACCCGGGGTTCGGCGACGCCGAGCAACACCCCGGCATAGACCGCGCCCATGATGCCGAACTGCAGAAGGTACGACGCGCGGCATTCCACGGTAGCGCCGGCATCGAGCAGCACGGCCATGCCCGTGCGCGTAGGAATGGCGGGGGCGAGCGCTGGACGGTCGACGTGCGGCAGCATGCCGAAGACGCTGTGCGCCGCCACGACGGCCGCGCCGGTGTGTCCGGCGGTCACCACGCCGGCCGCGTCACCGCGCGCCACGAGTTCGGTGGCGACGCGCACCGAGGCGCGCGGCTTGCGCCGCAGCGCCTGCCCAGGCGACTCGCTCATACCGACGACGTCTGGCGCTTCGACCACGACGAGGTCGAGGCTGTGGCGATCGGCATGGCGGGCAAGCTCGGCATCGATGGCCGAGGTCTGCCCCACCAGCGTCACCGCAACGCCCGAGTGCCGGGCCGCCGCCAGCGCGCCGTCCACGATCTTCGCGGGGGCCTCGTCGCCCCCCATCGCGTCGACCGCGATCCGCGTCGACGTCAGCGCGCTACTCCTCGTTGACCGCGCGCACCTGCCGCTCGTTGTAGAAGCCGCAGTAGGCGCACACGCGGTGCGGCGCCTTGGGTTCGGCGCACTGCGGGCAGGCGCCCGAGGTGCTGGCCGTCAGGGTGTCGTGGGTGCGGCGCTTGCGGCCGCGCGTCTTCGAGTGTCGGCGTTTGGGATTAGGCATCGTCGTTCGTCCGGGGAGAGACGAGCGCCTGGAGCACGGCAAGCCGCGGGTCCACCCACTGCGGATTGCAGTGGCAGCGCTCGGTGTTGAGGTTGGTGCCGCACGTCGAACACAAGCCCTGGCAGTCGGGCCGGCAGAGCGGCTTCATTGGAATCGCGAGATAACACTGCTCGCGCACCATCTGCCCAAGATCGATCTGGTCGTCGCTGTAGAACGTGGTCGAGGGGTCGTCGGTGGGGTCTTCCTCGCGATTGCCGACCAGTTCCTGCGGCAGGTAGCGCAGGTCGAAGGCGGCCGCGACCGGCACCTCGTAGGCCTCGAGGCAACGGCTGCACGTGAGCCCCAGGCGCGAGGCGATGGTGCCCACGAGCCGGAACCTGGCCTCGTCCTTGTGGATCGTGAAGACCAGCCGCACTGGCGCGATCACCCGGTAGTCGTCTTCTGGCGAAAACGACTCGGGGGGATAGACGCGGTCGAACGGCGTCTCCGGCTGGCGGATCGGTTTCAGGTCGAGTTGCATGACTGGCTCCGCTCCATGGCGATTTTCCGCAATGAGGCGACCAGCCAGTGTATCACGCGACTTCACGCCGCCTTCGCCGCGTGTTCGCCTCAGCGTTCCTGGCCGAACCGCTCCGACACGGGCCACGGGCCCACCCACGGCTTCGGGATGAACAGCTGCTCGAAGAGGCCCACGGCGTAGCGGTCGGTCATGCCGGCGATGAAATCCTGGGCCGCCACGTCCAGCCCGTCGGCCTCGATGGTGCGCGGGTCGAGGAATCCCTCCGGCGCGCGCCGCACCCGCTCCCAGAGTCCGCCCAGGATGCCCTCGGCTTTGGCGAACTCGGCCGTGGCCGACGGATTCTCGTAGACCGCGGCAAACAGGAAATCGCGCAGTTCGAGCGTGGCCTCGAGCATCTCGCTGCCCATGCGAATCTCGTCGCTGCCGCCTATGAGCGTTTCGCGCACTACATCCGACACCATCCGGCCGATCCGTTCGGACGCCGACCCGCCGAGCACGCGCAGCGCCCGCGCCGGCAGCGCCCGCTCCTCGAGGATGCCCGCTCGCACGGCGTCGTCCACGTCGTGATTCACGTAGGCCACGATGTCGGCGACCCGCGCCACCTGTCCCTCGATGGTCGAGGCCCGATGTTCGGGGGCAGCGCCGACGGGCATGCCGTGTTTGCCCTTCGAGTGCCGGGCGATGCCGTCACGTACCTCCCACGTGAGGTTGAGTCCTTGACGATCATGCTCGAGCACGTCGACGATGCGCAGGCTCTGCTCGTAGTGGTTGAACCCGTGCGGGCTGAGGGCCTGCAGCACGCGCTCACCGGCGTGGCCGAAGGGCGTGTGGCCCAGGTCGTGCCCGAGCGCAATCGCCTCGGTGAGCTCTTCGTTCAGGCGCAACACCTTGGCGATCGTGCGGGCGATCTGCGACACCTCGAGGGTGTGCGTGAGACGCGTCCGGTAGTGATCGCCGGCCGGCGCGAAGAACACCTGGGTCTTGTGCTTCAGCCGGCGGAACGCCTTGGTGTGGATGATCCGGTCGCGATCCCGCTGGAACGCCGGGCGGATCGGATCCTCACCTTCGGGGCGAAGGCGGCCTCGGGTGTCGCGGCTGCGCGCCGCCTGGGGTGCCAGCAGGTCGTGCTCGCGCTGCTCGAGCTCTTCCCGAATCGTCATGCGCGGGTTCCCGCCGGTGAGGACATGGTCGTCATCGTAACAGCCCGCTCGCGCTTCAGCCCAGCTGGTCGAGAAAACTCTCGCCGTGCCTCAGCTCCCCGACACGGAAGAAGGCCGCGAGGGTCTGGCCGAGATCGGCAAAGCTCGCGCGCGTGCCGAGCGAGCGACCCACCCGCTGCGCGCCGGTCAGCGCGAGCAGCGGCACGTATTCCCGGGAATGGTCGGTGCTCGGCGTCGTGGGATCGTTGCCGTGATCGGCGGTGATGACGAGCAGGTCGTCAGCTCGCATCCGCCGCAGCACGTCGTCGAGCCGCGCGTCGAAGCGCTCCAGATTGGCGGCATAGCCGGACACGTCGTTGCGATGTCCGTAGAGCGTGTCGCAGTCGACGAGATTCACGAACAGCAACCCGGGCGTGCCGGCATCCATCAGGGCGCAGAGCGCCGTGACGCCCTCGTCGTCGCTGGCGGTCGGCACGGCGTGGCTCACGCCGCGTCCGGCAAACAGGTCGCTCACCTTCCCCACGGCCGTGACCGGCACCCCCGCGGCCTGCAGCCGATCGAGCAGCGTCTCGGCCACCGGCGGCATGGCGTAGTCGTGGCGGTTGGCGGTGCGGGTAAACGCGCCCGGGGCGCCGGCGAAGGGCCTCGCGATCACGCGGCCCATGCCGCGCCCCTCGACCGCGAGCGTGTAGGCGGCGCGGCACCACTCGTAGAGCTGCGGCACCGGCACGACGGCTTCATGGGCGGCGATCTGGAAGACGCTGTCAGCCGAGGTGTAGACGATCGGACGGCCGGTGCGGCAGTGCTCCTCGCCCAGCTCGTCGATGATGGCCGTGCCCGAGGCCACGCTATTACCGAGCACCGGGCGGCCAATGGCAGCTTCGAACGCCGCGATGAGATCCGGGGGGAATCCGTGCGGGAAGGTCGGGAACGCGCGGTCGAGCACCACGCCCATCAGCTCCCAGTGCCCCGTCACCGAGTCCTTGCCCGCCGACCGCTCGGCCATGCGGCCCCAGCTCGCCCGCGGCGCCGGCGGCACGGGCACGCCTGCCAGCGGCACCGCCGCCGACAGGCCAAGCGCGGCCAGCGAGGGAATCGCGAGGACCTGGGCCCGGCTGATGTTGCCGAGCGTATCACTGCCCTCGTCGCCGTAGGCCGCGGCATCGGGCAAGGCGCCAGCGCCCACGCTGTCGAGAACGATCAGGATCGCGCGCGCGGCCATGGCCTTCCGGTCGCGGAGGCGATCAGGGATGATGCGACGAGAAGTAGTTCGGCACGCTGCGCGGCACGCGCAAGGTGGAGATCGCGTGCTTGAACACGAGGTTGTCGAGCCCCTCGCACTCGATCACCACGGCGAAGCGATCGAAGTTCTTGATCCGGCATTCGAACTGCCTGCCGTCGAGCAGGTGCACGGTCACGATCAACTTCTCGCGCCGCGCGTAGTTGAGGAAGACGTCCTGAATATTGGGTGCGCTCGATTTGCCGTCAGCCATCGCCCACGTCTCTCCCGTCGTCGTGCAGACCCCGCGTTCCCAAGAAGGCAAAGACGCGCGCATGGACATGCGCCGACTCGCCGGGACCGTCAAACCAGTCTAGATTAGGCTCTTTGCGAAACCAGATCAACTGCCGGCGCGCATAGCGGCGGTTCTCCTGCGCGATGAGCGCGCGGGTCTCGGCGAGGCCGCGCACGCCGCGCACGTAGTCGAGCATCTGGCGATAGACGAGTCCGCCGAACGGCCGTGCCGTGTCGGGCACGCCGCCCGCGAGCAGCCCGCGTACCTCGGCTTCGAGACCGCGATCGAGCTGCGCGCCGACTCGACCTGTGAGACGCGGCTCGAGCGCCGCGGCACTCATGCGCAGCCCCACCGCGATCACCGCAAACTCCGGGAGCGGCGAGACGGTGTCGGCGAAGTGCGCGGTGAGGGCGCGGCCGGTGAGGGCATAGACCTCGATGGCGCGAATCATCCGCTTGCGATCGGCCACTTGGATGCGCTCGGCCGAGGCGGGATCGACGCGCGCCAGCAGGCGGTGCAGCCAGGCGTCGCCGCGCCGCGCGCCCACGCGCTCCAGCCGCGCCCGCAACGCCGCATCGGCCGCCGGCCCGGGGAACAGGCCGCGGGTCAGGGCGCGGAAATACAGGCCGGTGCCGCCCACCAGGATCGGCAGCCGGCCTCGGCCGTGAATGTCGCGGACGGCGGCCGCCGCATCGCGCGCAAACCGCGCGGCGGTGTAGGCATCGGTCGGATCGACGATGTCGATGAGATGGTGCGGGATGCCGCGGCGCTCCGTCACCGGCACCTTGTCGGTGCCGATGTCGAAGCCGCGATAGACCGCGGTGGAATCACAGTTGACGATCTCACCAGCGAAGCGCTCAGCGGCGGCCAGCGCCAGAGCCGATTTGCCGGCGGCGGTCGGCCCCAGAATCGCCAGGTAGCGCGGCGAGGTCGCGGCGCCGCTCAGCACGCGAGCTGTCCGAGCGCCAGCGCCAGCAGCACCGTCAACACGGCCACGGTGCCGGCCTGCTGCGCGCCGCGTGTCATCAGCGTTGGGCCGGCGACTCGTTGTAGAAGAACGTCACCGTGAAGAACGCTCTGTCCGAGGGATACTCAGGCGGCAGGGGCGTGGTGGGGTTCGACGTGAGCAGCGCGTTGTACGACGAACGGTTGAAGGAGTCGACTTCGGACGGCCCGACGATGTTGATGTCGGTGATCGTGCCGTCGCGGTGCACGTTGAACTGCACGACGACCCGGCCGCGCATGGCCAGCGCCGAGTTCGGAATGTTCCAGTTGCGTTTCACCTGGGCGATGAAGCGGCGAATCCACGGGCCGAACTCGACGCCCTTAGTGTCGAACTGGATAGCCGGGCCGAACTCGTTGGTGCCGCCCTGTTGATTGCCGAACGACTCCTGCTGCACGTACTTCTGCAGGTCGCGCAGGGCCTCGCCCAGGCGCCCGCCGGCGGGGCGTTCGACGGCCACCTGCGGCGCCTCTTCGGGTGCGGGCCGTCCGCTCGGCGCCTCTGGCAGCCGCATGGTGTCGTCGGCCTGGCGCGGCGCGGGTGGCGCGGGCTCAGGTTCTGCGCCCTGGCCTCTGGGCCGTTCTTCCGGCGCCGCTTCGACGCGTTCGGTCGAGTCGCCGCGCGCGAAGGGCAGCGGGTTCTCGGGTCGCTCGGCCACGTCCGGGGCCTGCGCCACGCGGTCCATGTCGGAGGCATCCGCGCGAGGCGGCGGCGCGGGAGCGGGTACGTCACGCAAGGGCTCGACGACGACGAAGCGCGGCGCCTCCTCCAGGTCCGGGCGTTCTCCGGCCTCGTCCGGTGGCGGCGTGGCGCGCTCGAACAGGGGCAGCCGCGGCGCGAACATCAGCGCCAGCACGATCGCCACGTGCACGACGACCGACAGCACGACGCCCTCCCGCTTGGAGATCGCGCTGCCGACCGCCTCCACCTGATCGTAGCGGTCGTCAAAGTCGAAGTACATGAAGCAGTGGGACGATTATACCCGGCAGCGTGGGTGGAACTCGGGGGCCCCACTGGCGGCAGACCCCCACTCAGCGTGGCCGTGAGGCCGTGTAGAGATAGACGACGCCCAGCGTCAATGGTCTGCTGGCCGCCGCGCAAAAGCCGGCGTGGGTCAGCAGATCGGCGAAATCCTGGCCCCACGGAAAGGCCCCGACCGAGGCCGGCAGGTAGCTGTAGGCGCCGCCGTGTCGCGACACCAGGGAGCCGATGCGCGGCAAGACGCGCAGGAAGTACCACGAATACAGCTGCCGCAACCCCGGCGCCTGCGGCAGGCCGAACTCGAGAATCGCCAGGCGTCCGCCCGGCTTCAGCACGCGCAGCATCTCGCGGCAGGCCGCGTCGGTCACCTGCACGTTGCGGATCCCGAAAGCGATCGTGAGCGCATCGACTGAGGCGTCGGCCACCGGCAGGTGCATGGCATCGCCGCGTACCAGTTGCACGCGCGACGACAATCCCGCGGCCGCGATCTTCTCGCGGCCCTTCGCCAGCATCGCCCCGGCGAAGTCCACCCCGACGACGCGGTGGCTGCCCGGCTGGGCGAGCGCCGTGCCGATCGCCACGTCAGCCGTGCCGGCGCACACATCGAGCACCCGCTCGGTGCCGGTGAGCTGCAGCGACGCGATCGCGCGGCGGCGCCACTGGCGGTCGAGGCCCAACGACAGCACCATGTTCAACAGGTCATAGCGCGCGGCAATCGCATCGAACATGCCGGCAATACGCGAGGGCGCCTTGTCGAGCGGAAGCGGATCCGCGGGCGGGCGGGCGGTGTCAGCGGACATAGAGGGAGACTGCCGTGATGGTCATATACAGGATGCCGACATAGCCGTTCAAATCGAAGGCCTGCGCCGCGCGCGAGAGGTCGCTGGCGCTGACGAGCGACTGTTCGTAGCCAAGGAGCGCCGCCACGACAGCCACGCCTGCCAGATAGATCGGACCGAGCGGCACGACGAGCGCCAGCGACGCCATCACCACCACCGTGGCCACGTGCAGCACGCGCGACAACCGAAGCGCGCCCGCCACGCCGAAGCGCACGGGGATCGACTTCAGTCCTTGCGCGCGGTCGACGGCCACATCCTGACACGCATAGATGATGTCGAAGCCCGCGACCCACAGGCCAATGGCCGCGCCGAGCACCCAGGGCGCCCAGCCGCCACGCCCGCCGGCCGCCAGCCATCCGCCCACGGGCGCCACCGCCATGGCCAGCCCCAGGAAGGCCTGCGTATAGTAGGTGAAGCGCTTCGCCAGCGAGTACCAGAACACGATCGCGAGCGCCACCGGCGACAGCCAGCCGCACAGCACGCTCAACTGGAACGAGGCGGCCACGAACACGGCCGCCCACACCGCCACGAACGCCGTGGCCTCGCGGGTGGTCATCGCGCCCCTGGGCAGTTCGCGACTCGCGGTGCGCGGATTGCCTGCGTCGAAGCGGGCATCGACCAGACGGTTGAACCCCATCGCGGCGCTGCGGGCGGCGACCATGCACACGAGAATCCAGCCCAGGCGGGCCCACGACGGCGGCGTCTCGCGGGTCGCGAGCAGCGCGCCGGTGAGGGCGAAGGGCAGCGCGAAGACGGTGTGGCTGACGCGCACGAACGACAGATAGGTTCGCAGCGACGCCATCAGTGCACGCTCGCGGCGGCCGCACCGACCCACTGGATGCGATCGGCCGCCACGCCGGACACGAGGGCCAGTTCAGGATCGATCGCCCCTTCCGGCACGCGCACCGCGAGCAGGCGCGCCGCCTTGCCTGGTGCGATGCTGCCGAGGCGATCGTCGAGTTGCAAGGCCGCGGCACCGCCGCCCGTGGCGGCCGCGATCAGGCGGCGGGCCGGAACGCCGGGAGCCAGACGGTGCAGCTCTGCCAGCTCGCTGAAGATGTTCAGATCAGGCGCGCTCGCGAGGCTGTCGGTGCCGATCGCCATCGCCACGCCCGACGCGAAGAACCGCTCGACGGGCGGCGCGCCCACGCCGACCCACAGGTTGCTGCGTGGACAGGTGACGAGCGTGGCGCCGGAGCCGGCGATGCGCGCCAGTTCGCGATCGGAGAGTTGCACGCCGTGCACCACGAGCGTGCCGCGCGCAATCACGCCGAGGTCGCACAGATAGTCACCCGGCCCGCAGCCGGGGGCCGTCCAGTCCTGGCGCCACGCGCCGAGCGCTTCAAGGCGTTCCCGCCACGGCCCCGTGCCGTCCATCAGGAGCTGCACTTCGGCCGCCGACTCCCCCACGTGCACACTGGTGAGCGGCCGGGCCGCCGCCTGCACGTCGTCGCGGATGGCCCGGAACAATTCGGGCGAGACGGAGAACGGCGCATGAGCGGCCGTCACAATCCGCACCTCAGGCGACGCCAGCGCACCGTGACGCGCTCTCGCGGCTTCAACCGCGCCACGGCCGACGGCGTCGCGAAACCCCGTCAGTTCGTGAAAGACCACGCCCGGCACGCCGGCGGCCGCGAGTACGGACGGCGTGATCAAGGCATTGCTGATGTCGCCCACGGCCACGGTGCCAGTGGCCCGCATGGCGCGCACGGCGTCCTGCGCGGCGGTCACCTTCGCGACCTCATCGGGTGACTCGAAGGGCCCGCGGGCCCGCATCAAGTGGCCGACCCAGGCCAGGAAGTCCGCACTCGGCGGCACGCGCCCGCGCAGCCACGAGAGCTCGAGATGCGTGTGCGCGTTGACCAGACCTGGCAGCACGACCACCGATCCGAGATCCTCGACTCGCGCCGCCGCCGGCGCGACCGGGCCCTGCCCCACGGCCGTCACGACCTCGCCGGTGATGTGCACCCAGCCGTCGCGGATCGGCGGTTGCGCCACCGGACAGATCCACGCAGCCCGCAGGAGCAGCGATGCATGTGCCATGGCCGCGGCCGCTCAGGCGACCGGTGCCGCCGGCGGACCTGACGCCACCCGCTGGCGCTTGCCGGCGGCGCTCCGCGCCGGATAGTGCGCGAGCTCGGCGGGCACCGACCGGTCGCCCTCGGCGCGCGCGGTGGCCAGGGCGAGCTGGCGCGGCACGTCCCGTTCGCGGAACACGGGCGTGCCCAGACGCTCGTAGTGCATGGTGCGGCGCGAGGCGATGAAGCCGGCGTCTTCGATGTTCCGCACGATCTCGAGTTCATCCATGCAATAGGCGGCGCCGGCGGCACGCACGACGTTCTCCTCGATCATCACGCTGCCCATGTCGTTGGCGCCAAACGCCAGACTGAGCTGCCCGACCTTGCCGCCCTGCGTGACCCACGACGCCTGCAGGTTGTCGAAGTTGTCGAGCACCAGGCGGGCGATCGCCAGGGTGCGCAGGTAGTCGATGCCGGTCGCTTCGCTGCCGCCGAGCTCGGTGTGATCCGGCTGGAAACTCCAGGTGATGAATGCGGTGAAGCCACTGGTCTCGTCCTGCAGGTCGCGCAGCCGCAGCATGTGCTCCAGGCGCTCCTCGTCGGTTTCGACCGTGCCGTACATCATCGTCGCGGTGGTGCGCAGACCGGCCAGATGAGCCTCACGCATCACGCCGAGCCACTCGTCGGCCGACGCCTTCGCGTAGCAGTTGAGCAGCTTGCGCACGCGGTCGACGAGAATCTCGGCGCCGCCGCCCGGCACGCTGTCGAGGCCGGCCGCCATCAGCCGCGCGATCACCTCGGGCACGGCCAGTCGCGAGGTGCGACTGATGTGCAGCACCTCGGGAGGCGAGAGCGCGTGCAGCTTGAAGGCCGGATAGCGGGCCTTCACGCCGCGGAACAAATCCTCGTACCACTGAATCGGCAGGTCGGGATTGTGGCCGCCCTGCAGCAGCAACTGGTTTCCGCCAAGCGCCATCGTCTCGTCGATCTTCCGGTAGATCTCGTCGAACCCCAGGACATAGCCGTCAGCGTGACCCACGGTGCGGTAGAACGCGCAGAAGTTGCAGCGGGCCACGCACACGTTCGTGTAGTTCACGTTGCGGTCGATGATGTAGGTAACGACGCCATCGGGATGTTTCCGTGCGCGCACGGCGTCGGCCATGCGACCCAGCCACGCGGTGGACGCCGTGCGGTAGAGCCAGAGCGCCTCGTCGGCGGCCAGGCGGCCGCCGTGCAGAATCCGGTCGCCGAGCAGGTCGAGGGTGGCGCTCATCAGAAGAACCGCAGAGGTCTGGCGGGCGAGACAGCGTGCACCGCCTCGGCCAGCCCGAAAAAGCGTTCGAGGCCCACGCGTTCGCGGTCGCCGAACTGGTAGCGAAGATTATGACGCAAATACGAGCGAATGGTGCCGGCCCGAGTCTCGTCGCCCGCCGCATGGGTCGACGCGATCTCGTCCACCGCCGCCACGCCGCGGTCGCGCGCGTCAGCGAGCGCGCGCAGGTGGGCCGGGCCCAGTGCGCCGGGCCGGCCAGCCCAGGCCGCGAACACGAACGGCAGGCCCGTGAGGGCACGCCATGCCTCGCCCAGGTCCAGCTTCTCGACCGAGGCGGCCGCCGGGTCGATGGCCAGCGCGGGATCACCGATCACCAGGGCCGCGTCGGCCGCGACCAGCATCTCGCCCAGCACGGGCCGCATCGGCACGAACTCCGGCGCGATGTCCCAGTAGTTCGCGCACAGCACCCGCGTGAGGGCCACCGAGGTGCGCGAACTGGTATCCACGGCCAGCCGTGTGACCCGCGCGATCGGCACCGACGTGAACACCGCCACTGACAGGATCGGGCCATCGGATCCAATCGCCATATCCGGCACCAGGCGGTAGTCGCCGTTCAGGTACTCGACGGCTGGAATGAGGCCGAGGTCGACCTCGCCGGCATGCAAACGCGCCGCGCACGCCGACGGCAGATCGAACTCCACCGCGAAGAGCGCGCGCTGTTCCGTCAGGCCGTATACGAGCGGCCGCGCGTTCACGAACGAGACGGCGCTGAGCCGAACCGGAGCGGTCATCCGACGAGCCGCGCGTGCCGCCCAGTACGCTCCACCGGGGTCAGGCCGGCCGCCACGATGTTCCGGCGCAGGTCCTCGAGCGTGGCGCGGCGCGAGCCGCGCGAGAGGTCGTCTTCGGCGGGCACGGCATCGAGGTCGTCGGCGCCGACGGTGAGAGCCACCTGAGCGAGCTTCGGACCGTACTGCCCCCAGTGCACCTGCACCGACGGGAAGTCTTCGAGCGCGAGCCGGGCCAGCGACACCTGGCGCACGTCGGAGTAGCCCGTGGTGGGCAGCGTGGGATCGATCACGCGCGGCAGCGGCGCCACCGCGTGCAGGCCGCCCACGGCGTCCTGCAGCGCGCGCACTCCGAGCAGCCAGCCGGCGCGATCGGCGGGTTCCAGTTCGACGCCGACGACGCGCACGGCGAGGCCGGCGTCGCGGGCCGCGCGGATGGCCTCGGCGGCACCGGGGTCGGCGTAGCACAGCGCCAGCTCGTCGAGCCCGGCGGCGGCGAGCGCGCGACAGCCCTCTTCCCCGCCCCACGCGAAGACCTCGGCCAGCGAGAAGCCGCGCAGCACGCACGCCCCGGCCAGCGGCCGGGCCTGCAGCACGGCATCAACCGCCTCATCGAGCGAGACTGGCGTGCCGGTGAGCCGCACCTCGTGGGCCGTCGCTGGTGCAACGGTCCACTGCGCGGCGCGCGCCACATCGAGGGCATGCACGCGCACGAACGACGCCGTCGCGCCGTGCCGCCGGCGGCGCACGTCGTCAGCCAGGGCGCCGAGCGACAGGATGTCGGTCACCTGCGCCAGCTCCACCACCGTGGCGGCATCGAGCCGCGCGCCGGCGCGAACCAGTTGCGCGACGTCGGATCGAATCGAGGTCATCTGATCACCGGACATGGTCCATGTGCTCCACAATCGTCGTGGCGAGGGTCAATGCGTCGCGCCCCTGCTCGCCGGTGACCCGCGGCGGTCGGCCATCGCGCACCGCGCACACGAAGTCGTCGAGTTCGCAGCGCAGCGGCTCGTCCTTGGCCACCTCGAGCTTGCCGCCCTGGATGGCCGGAGTGCCGGCCGGACCGGCCTCGATCGTCCAGCGCTCGACTTCCTGCGCCGCGTAGTCAATCGACAGATAGCTCCGCGGCTGGAAGAAGCGGATCTTCCGCACCCGGTCGCGGCTGATCCGGCTGGCCGTGAGATTGGCGATACACCCGCCCGCGAACTTGAGCCGCACGTTGGCGATGTCGATGCGCGATGTGAGCACCGGCACGCCCACCGCCTCCACGCTCACGACCGGCTCGTCGACGATCGACAGCAACAGGTCGAGGTCGTGAATCATCAGATCGAAGATCACGTCGATGTCGAGGCTGCGCTCGGGAAACGTGCCCAGCCGATGGACCTCGATGAACTTCGGATGGACGAGGTGGGCGCGGGCCGCCGTGACGGCCGGATTGAAGCGCTCGGTGTGCCCGACCGCCAGCCGCACGCCCCGCGCCGCCGCGGCCGCGATGACCGCGTCGGCCTCGGCCACCGACCGCGCCAGCGGCTTCTCGATGAGCACGTGCACACCCGCGGCAATGAAGCCGAGCGCCACCTCGACATGCGCCTCGGTCGGCACGGCGATGGTCACGGCATCGACGGCCCCGGCCAGGTCCTGCCACGAGGTGTGGGCGGTGGTGCCCAACGACGCCGCAATCTCCTGCGCGCGCGCCGCATTGGTGTCGACCACGCCGACCAGCCGCACGCCGTCCATGGCGGCCAGCAGGCGCGCGTGGTGGCGCCCCAGGTGGCCCACTCCCACGACCGCGACGCGAAGTCCGTGCTCGCTCACGCCATGTCCTCCTCTACTGGCTGCGCCCGGCCCACAATCGCGATGCGCTGGTCGTTGGCCGCGGCGATCATCGCGGCCTTGTCGAACATGAGTGCCTTTCCGGCGTCGAGCGACAGCACGGTGGCCCCCACCCGTGCCATCGCCTCGATGGTGGGCAGGCCCACGACCGGTACGTCGAAACGCATGTCCTGCTTCGGCTTGGCGACCTTGACCACCATCACGCCCGGGCCGGCCAGGCTGCCGGCGCGGGCAATCACGGCGTCGGTGCCTTCCATCGCCTCGACCGCCACCACCGCCGAGTCCTTGACGGCAATCGTCTGGCCGATGTCGAGGCCGGCCAGCGCGTCGGCCATCCGGTAGCCGAAGGTCAGCGATTCTCGTTCGCCGGGGGTCGGCCCGCGGGAGGTCATCACGCCCGCATCAGCCAGCAACGGCCGCAAGAGCTCGGTGGAGTTGATGAGCTCGATGCCGCGCTCACGCATCGTGTCGGCGACCGCGCCGATGATCGCGTCGGTGTTGCGCGCCCGGAGCTTCATGAGCACGCCCATGAACGTCAGGTCGGGCATGACCCCGAAGATCTTGGTGTGCTTGACCTGTCCGGCCATCACGGCATGCGTCACGCCGGCCTGGTGCAACAGGTCGAGGCAGTGGCCGAGATGCCCGAGCGACACGCGATGCACGGGGATGGCCGGCGGACCGAGCGCCGCGGCCTCGAGTTCGCTGTCGGCCTCCTCTTTCACGGCGATGATCGTGAGGTCGTGGCCGAGGCTACGGGCCGCGTCGAGCACGAGGAACGGGAACCGCCCGTTGCCGGCAATCAGCCCGAGCTTCACCGGCACCCTCGCCCCCGCCTATTCGTCGGTGTCGCCGGCACGTAGATTGGGGCGCCGCAGGGTGACCCCGCGCGACGACGACCGGATGAACTCGACCAGATACTGCACTTCGGCGCAGGCCAGACCAGCCTCGCCGTCGATGACCTCCAGGGCCCGCGACGGTGTGAGCCGTGACGTGAGCAGGTAGCGGTAGGCGCGCTTCAAGCGCGTCACCACTTCGGGTGGAAAGCCACGCCGCACGAGTCCAACGGTGTTGAGGCCGTAGACACGAGCGCGGTTGCCTACGGTCTTGGCAAACGGCAGCGCGTCCTTCGTGACCACCGAGTAGCCGCCGATGAAGGCATAGCGGCCGACGCGGCAGAACTGGTGCACGCCGGAATAGGCGCTGATCTGCGCGAAGTCTTCCACCGCCACGTGCCCGCCGAGCGTGGCACCTGGTCCGAAGATGGTGTCGCTGCCGACGTGGCAATCGTGCGCCACGTGCGCGTAGGCCATGAACAGGTTGCGATCGCCGATGCGCGTCTCGCCACCCCCGCCGACCGTACCGCGATGAATCGTGACGCTCTCGCGGAACACGTTGCCGACGCCGATCACGAGCCGGGTGCGCTCGCCCCGGTACTTGAGGTCCTGCGGCGGCAGGCCAATCGAGGCGAAGGGGAAGATCTGGGTGTCCTCGCCCACCGTGGTGTCGCCTTCGATCACCGCCGAGGCGCCGACCATCACGTTGCGGCCCAGCACGACGTGCGGACCGATCACCGCCTGCGGCCCGACCACGCACGTCGAGCCAATCACTGCCGTGGGGTGCACGACGGCCGTGGGGTGGATACGGGCCCGGTCCTGGCGCACGGCCATCACGAGCACTGCTTCCACGACCACGGTGCCCGCGACGTTCGCGGCAGCGTGCACGCGGGTGATGGGACCGCGTTCGCGGCCCACCCGGACCTCGAGCTGCAGGCGGTCGCCGGGCACCACGTGACGCCGGAACTTCACGTCGTCGACGCCCCGCAGCGACGCCGTGGCCAGCGGTGATGCGCCTGGGCGCGACAGTACCAGCAGGGTTGCCGCCTGGGTGAGCGCCTCGAGCATCAGCACGCCAGGCATCAGAGGCACGCCGGGAAAATGGCCCTGGAAGAAGTCCTCACTGGCGCTGACCAGCTTGTAGGCGGTCAGACGATCGGCCTCGATGCGCGGCTCCACGCCGTCAACGAGCAGCGCCGGACAGCGATGGGCGTGGCGTTCGAGCAGGGAGGAAATGTGCACGCTCGGGAACTCGGGTGGTGGGCGGCGCCGGACACGGGTTCCGGGGATCCGGAACCGCGTGCCTGACGGACGGGCGGGCTCAGCGTCCTTGTGGCTTGGGGGCGACGGCCGGGGCCGCCGCCTTCATCGAGGCGTCGAACTTCTTCACGACGTCGGCCGTGATGTCGAGCGCGGCATCAGCCCACACCAGACCGGAATCAGGGCCGTTGAAGATGTAGTACAGGCCGCGTTCCTTGCCGACGACTTCGATGATCGGCGCAATCCGGCGCTGGAATTCCTCCTGCAACTGTTGCTGGAGCTCCTGCACTTCTGCCTGCGCGTCCTGAGTGGCCCGCTGCATGTCGACAGTGGCGCGCTCGACCTGCTTGGTGAGGTCGACCCGGGCGGCTTCGCTCATGACCGCGCCGCTCTTGTCGAGCTTCTCTTGCAGGCCCTGGGCCGCCTTCTGCCGCTCATTGAGCTCGCCGACCTTGCGCTGCTGAAGCGCCTGTACCTTCGCGCTGGCTTGCTTGCCGTCGGTGGACTCAGCGACGACCCTCTGCAACACCACGAAGGCGATCTTGGCGCCCTCGGGGAACGGCAGCACAACCGGTGCTGGGGCCGGGGCCGGAGCCGGGGCGGGCGCCTGAGCCGCGGGCGCCGCGGGCTTGGCCGTCGCCGGCGCCGGGGCCGCTGGAGTCTGCGCAAACAAAGCGGCACTCGTCACCACGACGAGGCCAACCGCCACAACCATACGTCTCATTGCTGTCATCCTTGTCGGCATGCCGAGAAGTTTCGTATTTTACTCTACAACGCCGCGCCGAGTAAGATCAGGCCGACCGCCTGTTTCAGAGGACCGTAATGCGCCGAGTGACCCTCGCTTGCACGTTGATGCTTCCGTTGTTGGCCGCCGGCTGCGGCAACGACCCTGTCACGCCCACGACCCCGACCGCCCCCACCCTCGTGACCGTTACCTTCACCGGCACGGTCACCCGTAACGGCGCCACCTCCCACCCTTTCCCAATCGTATCCGGGACGGGCGGCGACGTGACCGCCGTGCTGAGAGCCATTGCGCCCGACGGCGAGGCCGTCGTGGGCATGAGCCTGGGCACCTGGAACGGCGCGGCGTGCCAAGCGGTGATTTCGAACGACCGGGCCACCGTAGCCTCGGCCATCCTCGGACGGGCCACGTCGACCGGCACCTTGTGCGTGCGGATTTTCGACGTCGGTGCCATCAGCGAAGCGCAAGACTACGAAGTGCAAGTCGAGCACCCCTGATCCGGTTCTTCGCCTCTGCCGCGCGCCGCCACCGGCCCGGCCTGGGGCGGCTCTCCCCGCTCCCCTAGAACGTCGACCCTACCGCAAACCGGAACGTGAGCCGCCTGGCTGGCTGCAGATTGTTCCTGAGCACGCCGCCCCGCTGCGGGTTGTAGGCGAAGATCAGCCGGAAGGGCACGTTCAGCACCGGCATGAAGAAGCGAATCTCGGCGCCCGTCGAGGTCTTGAAGGCGGCCTGCTGGCCAATCGACCGGGTGGTCGCCCTGGCCGCGTTCGGATCCACGAATCCCGTGAACGCCAGCGGATCCAGCAACAGTGGCGGCGGCGGCTGCACGATCTCGACGATGTCTTCCATCCACCCGAATTTCTGGCCGATGTCGCGCACTTGACCGGCATCGTAGAACAGCACCAAGCGCACCGGCCCGACAATCTGGATCAGATACTCGGCGTTGAACAGCAGGCTCTTGTTGCCGCCGAGTACGACCCCGGTCGCGACGTCGCGCGGACCGACCGTGCGAATGTCATAGCCGCGAATGCTGAACTCGCCGCCCTGGAAGAGCCTCTCGAAAATCGGCAACTGCTTGGTGTCGCCATAGGGGCGGATGTACTGGAACTGGGTGCGCGCACCCGCCGACATGCGCGGCGTGATCCGCCGGAAGCCCACCGCCTCGAACGTGGGCTTGATGAAGAACGTGTCGCCGCCCGGTCCGGCGTAGTCGAATGACGCGGTGACCTTCCGGCCGGTGCTCGGGAAGATCGGGTTGTCGATGGTGTTGAAGGCGAAGCTCGGTACGAGCTTGCTGATCCTGCGCTTGCCGCCCTGGCCGAGCAGCAGCGAGTCGGCCAGGAAGGGGTTCTGATCCACGATCGCAGGATTGAGGTAGGCCTCGTTCAGGTCGAGCACCTCGACCTGCTCGTAGCTGTAGTTCAGGAACATCCGCGAGAAGTCGGCCGCCGGAAAGCCCATCATCATGTTGCCGCCGGCCGATGCCTGCGTGAACTGGCCGATGAAGTTCATCTGGCGCTTGAACAGATCCACGCCGCCAGTGATGTTGCGGTCGAACAGGAAGGGCTCGGTGAACGCGACCTGGTAGTTCTGCGCACGCGATCCGCCCTGGAGCGACAGCGTGAGGCTCTCACCGCGACCCAGGAAGTTCGCGGTCTGGAACGACAACTGTCCGAAGAATCCTTCGAACTGCGACACGCCCGCGCCGAACGTGAGCTGATTGCGGTTCTGCTCTTCGAGCTTGAACGTGACGTCGACCTTGTTCTTCTCGTTGGGCGTCTTCTTGACGTCGATGCCCTGGCCTTCTTCGAGCGTCTTGAAGTAGCCGACCTGGTTCAGGCGGCGCACGCTGTACTTGAGGGCTTCCGTGTTGAAGATATTGCCTTCGACGAGACGCATCTCGCGACGCACGACCGTGTCCCGAGTGGTCGTATTGCCGATGAAGGTGATGCGATTGACGAAGTACTGCTCACCCTCCTGGAACTGCATCGTTACGTCGACCGTGGGCTCGGCCGGGCCGTCCAGGGGGCCGGTGGCGGCCGGCTGCGGCTTCAGATCGGGATAGCCCGTGAACTCGAAGTAGCCGACGCCGCCGTAGACTTCCTGCGACTTCCGCAGGCCGTCGCGGACCTGCTTCTCGCTGTACCACTCGCCCTGCGCCAGCTTGAAGAGGGGCCGCAGGCCCTCGCTCTTGGCCACGGTGTTGCCGGCGAAGCTGAACTGGCCCACGCGGTAGCGCGGGCCCTCGGTGATCGGCACGCGCACCTGGATCCAGCGCGTCTTGCCGTCGGGGCTGTCTTGCAGCGTCTTGAACTCCGGGGTGCCGACGCGCGCCTCGATGTGGCCGCGGTTGCGGTAGTGGGCGACGACCGCATCGGCGTCTTCTTCGAACTTGGCTTCCTTGTAGGTGCCGCCGCCAGTGAGCCAGGAGAAGCGCCCGTGCTGCTTGGTCTCCTTCATCTTGCGGCGCAGGCTGCGGTCGCTCAGTGCCGCGTTACCCACGAAGTCGACTTCGCGGATGCGCACCTTCGGGCCTTCATTGACGTCGAACACGACCTTCACGAGCTTCGGACCGCCGGGCAACACCTCGACGGTCGAGGTGATCACCGCGTCCTGGTAGCCCTTCTCACCCATCAGGCTCTGGATGATGCCCTTCACGCGGCGCACGGCACCCTCGTCGAGGAACGAGTCGAGCCGCAGCGCCACGCCGAGCTCTTTCATCTTCTCGTCGACCTTCGTGCGCTCCACCTTGGTCGAGCCGGTGTAATCGACGATTTTCACGCGCGGCCGCTCTTCCATGTTGAAGACCACGCGCTTGCCGATGACGCCGTTGTCGTAGGGCTCGTCGAGCACCTCGACCCAGAGATTGTCGAGGAAGTTGGTGCCCCACAGCCGGCGGAAGTCGTCGCGCAGCTTGGCTTCGGCCGGTTCGTCGTAGGCTACCCACACGCCGTCGCTGCTGCGGCTCGGCTGGGTCTGGATATAGTAGAGGTAGGTCTGGGGGTCGATCAGCGACTCGTCGACCGGTTGGAACTTCAACTGGATGAAGCGGATGACCGGGCCCGAGCCGGCCGGCGGCATGCGCACCGCCGGCTGCGCCACGACGGGTGCGGCCGGCGCCGGCAGCGGCGTCACTTGACGGCCCTCGGCGGCACCGGTCCACGCCAGCACACTGAGCAGCGACAGAATACTGAGCCTACGCATGGTCCTCATACCGGCAGCAACGGCACAGCGAATGGCGCCCCGGAACATGTTGGCGCTGCTGCCGAACGCTGAAACGACCGATCATACCTGAATCAGACGTCGGTGGAAAGCGGACGGCCTGCTCCGACGGCCTCGGCTGGCTCCACCGGCTCGCTCCCCGGCCGGTAGGCCAGGATGCCGCCGTCCACGTAGACCTCGATCTCCCCGCCCCGGACCCGGCCGCGGATGACCTCTTCCGCGAGCGGGTCTTCGACGTAGCGCTGGATGGCGCGGCGCAGCGGACGGGCGCCGTACGAGCGGTCCTTGCAGGTCACGTCAATCAGCCAGTCGAGCGCCTCGGGCGTGAGGCGCACGCTCATACGGCGGTCGGCCAGGTTGGCGTTCACCTGGGCCACGAGCAGCACCAGGATGCGGCGCAGGTCGCCGTCGGAGAGCGCGTCGAACACGATCAGCTCGTCGACGCGGTTGACGAACTCGGGGTTGAACGTGCGCTTGACCTCACCCAGCACCATGTCGGTGGTGCTCTTGGTCGAGTCGCCGCTGTCGGACTGGAAGCCGAGGGTGGTCCGCTTCTGGATGAAGCGCGCGCCGATGTTCGAGGTCATGATCAGAATCGCGTTCTTGAAGTTCACGCGGTTGCCGAGACCGTCGGTGAGATGGCCGTCCTCGAACACCTGCAGCAGGATGTTGAAGACATCGGGATGGGCCTTCTCGATCTCGTCGAGAAGCACCACCGAATAGGGGTTGCGCTTCACGCGCTCGGTGAGCTGCCCGCCCTCTTCGTGGCCCACATAGCCGGGCGGTGAGCCGATCAGCTTCGACACCGAGTGCTTCTCCATGTACTCGGACATGTCGAAGCGGATGAGCGCCTGTTCGCTGCCGAAGAGATACTGCGCCAGGGCGCGGGCCAACTCGGTCTTGCCCACGCCGGTCGGGCCGAGGAACATGAAGCTGCCAACCGGCCGCGCGGGACTCTTCAGCCCGGCGCGCGAGCGGCGAATGGCGCGCGACACTGCGGAAATCGCGGGCTCCTGGCTGATGACGCGGCGATGCAGCTCCTCTTCCATGCGCAGGAGCTTGTCACTCTCGTCCTGGTTGATCGAAGCCAGCGGCACGCCCGTCCACTTCGACACCACCTCGTCGATCTCGGCCCGGCTCACCACCACCCGGCGCGCGTTCGACCGCACATCGAAGCGCTCGCGCACCACCTGCAGGTTCTCGCGGGCGGCGGCTTCTTGGTCGCGATAGTACTGGGCCCGGTCGAAGTCCTTGGCCGAGACCGCCCGCTCCATCTCGTCGACGGCCACGCGGATGCTCCTGTTGATCTCGCCGAACTCGTCGCTGTAGGCGGCTTCGCGCAGCTTGGCGCGGGCGCCGGCCTCGTCGAGCAGATCGATGGCCTTATCGGGCAGGAAGCGGTCGGTGACGTAGCGGCTCGACTGATAGACCGACGCCTCGATCGCGTCCTGCGAGTATTCGACGTGGTGGAACTGCTCGTAGCGATCCTTCACGCCGAGCAGGATGCGGATCGTCTCCTGCTCACCCGGCGGGTCGACCTTGATGGCCTGGAAGCGCCGCTCGAGCGAGCGGTCCTTCTCAATGTACTTGCGATATTCGGCCGGGGTGGTGGCGCCGATACAGCGAATCTCGCCGCGGCTGAGCGCCGGCTTCAGGATGTTGGCGGCGTCGAGCGAGCCCTCGGCCGAACCCGCGCCCACCAGCGTGTGCAGCTCGTCGATGAACACGATGATGTTCGGGTTCTCGGTGAGCTCCTTCATGATCGCCTTGAGGCGCTCTTCGAACTGCCCGCGATACTTGGTACCGGCGACGATGAGCGAGATGTCGAGCGCCAGCAGGCGCTTGTCGGCCAGGAAATGCGGTACGTCTCCGCACACGATCTTCTGGGCCAGCCCTTCGACGATGGCGGTCTTGCCCACCCCCGGCTCGCCAATCAGCACAGCGTTGTTCTTGGTGCGGCGGCACAGGACCTGCTGCACCCGCTCGATTTCGTAGTCGCGGCCGACCAGCGGATCGAGCTGGTTCTTCATGGCGATGTCGGTGAGGTCGCGGCTGAACTCAGCCAGCAGCGGCGTCTCCTTCGCGCGGGTCTGGGTGGTCTTCTCGTTGAGCAGCTGCACGATGTCCTCGCGAACGGCGTGCAGGCGCATGCCCTTTTCCATGAGGATGCTGGCCGCAACCGAGCGTTCTTCGCGCAGCAGACCGAGCAGCAGGTGCTCGGTGCCGATGTAATTGTGCAGCAGCCGGTCGGCTTCCTCGGCCGCGTACTGCAGCACGCGCTTGGTCTCGCCGCTGAAGGGGATCTCGACCGAGGTCGAGACCTTCTCGCGGAAGACCGTGCGGCCCTCGATATCCTTGCGGATCGCATCGAGCGACAGATGAGACCGCTGGAAGATGCGGCTCGTCAGTCCCTTGCCTTCACGGATCAAGCCGAGCAGCAAGTGCTCGGTTTCGATCGAGATGCTGCCGAGTTGACTCGCCTCGTAACGGGCGAAGAACAGCACCCGCCGTGCTCTTTCGGTATACCGCTCGAACATCCGGCCGCCTTCGCAAGGGAGTATAGGGAGCCCCAGCGCTTTGTTCCGTCATTATACGGGATTCCCCAGGACCCATGCGCGGGCGGCGCCGCGCCTCGGCGCCCTGCCCCGCCAGGCGCTCGCGGATACAATCGACGCGGAGGTCACATCGTGGCAGACGCCGTCGGATTCATCGGACTCGGGGTCATGGGCCGGCCCATGGCTCTCAACCTGCGCAAACACGACGTGACGCTCGCGGTCTGCAACCGGAGCCCGGGGGCCGAGCGAGTGCTCGCGGAGGCCGGCGCGGGCGTGGCCACCACCCCGGCGGCAGTGGCCTCGTCGTGCCAGATCATCTTTACGATGCTGCCTGACGCGCCCGACGTGGCGGCCGTGCTCGAAGGCGAACGCGGCCTGCTCGAGACGCTGCAGCCGGGCACGATGGTCGTGGACTCGAGCACGATTGCCCCCGAGGCGGCTCGCCGCTTCGCCACGCTCGTGGCAGCACGCGGCGGCCACTACCTCGATGCCCCGGTGAGCGGCGGCGAGATTGGCGCCATCGAGGGCACGCTGACCTTCATGGTCGGCGGCGATGCCGAGGCCCTCGAGCGCGTGCGGCCGCTGCTCGGGATGATGGGGCGCGACGATCGCATCGTGCACGTCGGCCCGTCGGGGGCCGGACAGGTCTGCAAGGCCTGCAACCAGCTGGTCATCGGCGGCACCATGCTGGCGGTCGCCGAGGCGCTGGCCCTGGCGCGCGCATCAGGCGTCGATGGCGCGAAGGTGCGCCAGGCCCTGCTCGGCGGCTTCGCCGCGAGCCGGGTGCTCGAGGTGCACGGCGAGCGCATGCTCACCGGCAACTACACGCCGGGCTTCAAGGCCCGGCTCTACAAGAAGGACCTGCGGATCGTCGCCGAGGCTCTGGCCGCTCAGGGCGTGGCCGCGCCCGGCACGGCGCTCGTGCAGCAGCTCGTGCACGCGCAGGTGGCCGCGGGTGGCGGCGAAGACGACTACTCCGGCCTCGCCAAGGTCATCTTCGCGCTGGCCGGCCAGCAGTAAAGGATGTCACGCATGTCAGCCAGCCATCAACCCACCCCCGCCGCGATCCTCGAACGCCTCGGCCTCGCTGCCGTCAATCCGGGCGTGTCGATCGGGGCCGACGACTGGACGCTCGCCTCAGGCGGCGAGCTCTTGACCTCGCACGATCCCACGACCGGCGCGCCGATTGCCGCCGTGCAACTGGCCTCGGAGGCGGCCTATGACCGCGTGGTGACCGCGGCCGCCGGCACCTTCCGCACGTGGCGCGACGTGCCGGCGCCGAAGCGTGGCGATCTGGTGCGCGACCTCGGTCAGGCGCTGCGCGCGGCCAAGGAACCGCTCGGCGATCTCGTGTCGCTCGAGATGGGGAAGATCCGCGCCGAGGGCCACGGTGAAGTGCAGGAGATGATCGACATCTGCGACTTCGCCACCGGGCTCTCGCGGCAGCTCTACGGCCTCACCATCGCGTCCGAGCGTCCCGGTCACCGGATGATGGAACAGTGGCATCCGCTCGGGCCGGTCGGGGTCATCACCGCCTTCAACTTTCCCGTGGCCGTCTGGTCGTGGAACGCCGCCCTCGCCGCGGTGTGCGGCAACCCTACCGTGTGGAAGCCGGCCGAGCCCACGCCGCTCTGCGCCGTGGCCGTGCAGCGCATCGCCAATGCGGTAATGGCCGACCACGGGCTGTCCGGCATCTTCACGCTGGCCGTTGGTCGCGGCGGAGTCATCGGCGAACGCATGCTGCACGACGCGCGCCTGCCCTTGATTTCGTTCACCGGATCCACCGCCATCGGCCGCCGGGTCGGCCAGACCGTGGCGGGCCGCTTCGGCCGCACGCTGCTGGAACTGGGCGGCAACAACGCGATCGTCGTGGCCGCCGACGCCGACCTCGACATGGCCGTGCGGGCGGTGCTCTTCGGCGCGGTTGGCACGGCCGGCCAGCGCTGCACCTCCACGCGCCGGCTGATCGTGCACCGCGACGTCGTCGACGCGCTGTGCGACCGCGTGGTCGCCGCCTATCGTCAGGTGCGCATCGGCTCGCCGCTCGACAGCACCACGCTGATGGGTCCGCTCGTGAACGCGGCGGCGGTCGAGGCCATGCAGGCGGCACTCGCCGCTGCCACCGCGGCGGGCGGGCACGTGCTCTGCGGCGGCGCCCGGCGGCCTGAGCTCGGTCCGCATTTCGTGGAGCCGGCGATCGTGCGGATGCCGGCGCAAGCGCCGATCGTGATGCACGAAACCTTCGCGCCCATTCTCTATGTGCTCGACTACACGACCCTGGACGAGGCGCTGGCGCTCCACAACGGCGTGCCGCAGGGGCTGTCCTCGGCGATCTTCACCGAAAGCATGCGCACCGCCGAGGCGTTCCTGTCGGCGCACGGATCGGACTGTGGCATCGCCAACGTGAACATCGGCACGTCGGGCGCCGAGATCGGCGGCGCGTTCGGCGGTGAGAAGGAGACGGGCGGTGGCCGCGAGTCGGGCTCCGATGCGTGGAAGGCGTACATGCGCCGCCAGACCAATACGGTGAATTGGTCGAACGCGCTGCCGCTCGCCCAGGGCATCACGTTCGGCAGCTCGGCATGACCTCCGCCACCGCCCCGCACCGTCCGGCGCTGCTCGCCGCCGCGGTGCTCCTGGGCGCCGCGCTGCAACGGGCCAACGGGTTCTACGAGCCCGTGGCGCTCGCCCTGCTGCTCGCGGCGCTCGGCTGCGCCTGGGCGGCGCTGCTCGTGCCACGCGCGTTGGGGGCGATCGTGCCCGACCGCGACGATCTCGTGCGCGCGCTCGCCACCGCCGCCGTGCTCGCGCAGGCCGCGGTGATCCTGCGGTCGCCGATCGGCCTGTATTTCGAGCGGCCGCTGCCCGAGCAACATCCGGGCTTCGTGCTCGGGCTCGGGGTGGCGACCGCGGCTGCCCTGGCCGCTTTCACCAATCATCGTCTGCTCCGGAGGGCCGCCGGCGTGGCGCTACTCGGCGCCGCCGCGCTGCTCGGCACGCTCACCTATCGCGGCTCGCCCACGCCAGCCATCGACGTGGTCACCGTGCACCATGAGGCCTATGCGGCGCTGGCCCGCGGAGACAGTCCCTTCAGCATGACCTTTCCCGATCTCTACGGCGGCCGCGAGGCGTTCTACCCGCCGGGCATGGTGACGGAGGGGCGCGTGCAATACGGCTTCCCCTACCCGCCCCTCAGCCTGGCGATGGCGTGGCCCGGTCACCTCGCCGGCGACTTCCGCTGGTCCGAACTCGCGGCGTGGCTCCTGGCCGCGGCGGCGGTCCTCGCGGCCACCCGCACCTCGGCGGTAGCCGTGCTGGCGGTGGCCGTGTGGCTGTTCACGCCGCGCGCCTTCTTCTCGCTGGAACAGGCCTGGACCGAACCGCTGGCGCTGGCGTGGGTCGGGGCCGCGCTGTGGGCCGCGGCCCGCGGCCAGCTGACCTGGGCCGCCGTCTTCGTCGGACTCGCGGCCGCCACCAAACAGTACCTGGTGCTCGCGCTCCCGCTCCTCTTCCTGCTCGAGGATCGGCGCGCGGGGCGCCGCGTGCATCCCGTGCTGGTCGCGCTCGCCGCGGGCGCCGTCGTCACCCTGCCGGGCCTCCTGGCCGATCCGTCGGGATTCTTCGCGAGCGTGATTGGCGTGCAGGTGCGCGAGGTGTTGCGCTACGACGCGCTCAGCCTGGCCGTCACCTATGCGCACTGGGCCGGCGCGCCGATGTCGGGCGCGGTCTACGGCGGCATCGTCATCGCCGCCACGGCGCTGGCCGCGTGGCGCGCACCGCGCGGCCTGGGCGGCTTCAACGCCGCGCTCGCCGTCACGCTGTTCACGACGTTCGCCTTCGGCAAGAAGGCCTTCTGCAACTACTACGTCTGCGTCATCGCCCTGCTCGCCATGGCGATTGCGACGGCGCGGCCGCGCCCTGACGGCCGCGACCAGACCGGCGAGGCCGCCGGCGCCCCGACCGCCAACGCCCTCAGGCCGGCGTGAGCTTCCCGCCCTCGAGCCGCAGTACGCGATCGCACTGCTGGGCCAGGCGCGGGTTATGGGTCGCGATCACGGCCGTGAGGGTGAATTCCCGGTGCATCTCGCGGAGCAGGCCGTGCAGCGCGTCGGCGGTGGCCTCGTCGAGGTCGCCGGTCGGCTCGTCGGCCAGGAGCAGCGCCGGCT
>Ga0163144_10000804_pt1 | contig 74123 bp, 51 predicted proteins | sample OliLak19BULKMAT1_FD_123175 | JGI IMG/M metagenome (GOLD analysis project Ga0163144, IMG submission 123175) | Freshwater microbial mat bacterial communities from Lake Vanda, McMurdo Dry Valleys, Antarctica - Oligotrophic Lake LV.19.BULKMAT1 | ecosystem: Environmental > Aquatic > Freshwater >... | reverse complement strand
GACGGCGCGCCAGGTGCGCGGCGTGCTCGACGCGGCCGAGGCCGCCAAGGGCATGGGCTCCTTCGACGCCCCGATCGACTCGGGCGACGACAACATCACGGTCGAGGACATGATCGCCGAGACCACGGCGCAGTCCCCCGAGAACCTGATCGGCGTGCTGAAGCTGCACGACGAGCTGCACCAGGCGCTGCGCGAGATCGGCGACCGCGAGCGCATGATTCTCGAGTTCCGTCACGGCCTCACGGGCCAGACGCCCATGACGCTCGAGGAAGTCGGCAAGCGCCTCAAGCTGTCGCGCGAGCGCATCCGCCAGATCGAGGAGCGCGCGCTGCTGCGCCTGCGCCGCGTCGCCAACCGCATGGGCCTCATCGAAGTCGACGAGGGGGGGCGCCGCGGACCGACGAACCTCCAGCCCGGCTTCTCGACGCCGAAGCTCAAGACCGACATCCTGGGCCAGACGATCCCGGCCGGCCGCAAGACCGCGCCGTCGGCCGTCCCCATGTCCAAGCGCGCGCCGCGCAAGCTCATGTTCGCGCCCATCGTGAAGGCGGGCGGGAAAAAGAGGAAGTAACGATGGCCAAGTCCAAGCCCGCCCCGGAGCAGCCCGTCAAGGACGCGCCCGTCCAGAAGCTCGATCTGGAGGGCATGAAGGCCCTGATCAAGGACGTCCCCGATTTTCCCAAGAAGGGGATCATGTTCAAGGACATAACGCCCCTGCTGGCCGATCCGCGCGGGTTCGACGCCGTCATCACGGCCTTGATCACGCCGTTCCTCTATAAAGGAATCGAGATCGTGGCCGGCGTCGAATCCCGAGGCTTCCTGCTGGCCCCCGCGATGGCGGCCCGCCTGGGCGCCGGGATCGTGCCCCTGCGCAAGAAGGGCAAGCTGCCGCGCAAGGTCCACACCGCGAGCTACGACCTCGAGTACGGCACGGACTCGATTGAAGCGCACGTGGACGCCTTCCCCAAGAACTCCAAGGTCCTGCTCGTAGACGACGTGCTCGCCACGGGCGGCACCGCGACGGCCGCCATCGCCCTGATCGACGCCCTGGGCGGCAAGCTGGTCGGCACCGCCTTCCTGATCGAGCTGTCCTTTCTGAACGGACGCAAGAAGCTCGCCGGGCAGACGATCCACTCCGTCCTGACGTACTAATCTTCTTGGCCGTAACGGGATCGATAAGGTATCATGGCTATCCCGCGTCAAAGACGCCTCGATAGCTCAATGGATAGAGCTACTCCCTCCTAAGGAGTAGATGTCGGTTCGATTCCGGCTCGGGGCAAATGCTCTCTACAATAAGGACTAACTCGACATGACCATCGAAAAGCACTGGGCCACGAAGCAGACCGCGAAGCAGGACGAAGTCCGCGATTTCGTGGGCAAGGGGCTCGATCTCGCGGTGAAGAACCGCAAGGAGCTCGCCATGGGAGCGGCCGCGGTCGCGGTCGTCGGGATCCTGATCGGCTTCTTCGTTTACTCGCGCAACGTGAACGAGACCGAGGCCTGGGACAAGCTGTCGATGGCGGAGGCCTACGCCTATTCCGGCCATCCTAAGGAAGCGGCCGATACCTTGGCCGAGCTGGCCTCCCAGAACGCCAGCCCCGCCGCCGCCGGCCTCGCCGGCCTCATGCAGGGCGAGCTCAAGCAGGAGAAGGGGGAGCACGACGCCGCCCTGGCGTCGTTCACCCGCGCCGCCGAGGTCGCCCCCGAGCCCCTGAAGCCGTTCGCGGCCTCCGAGAAGGTCACGGCCCTGGAAGCCGCCGGCAAGCAGGCCGAGTGCGCGGCCGCCGCCCAGACCTTCCTGGACGCCAACGCGGACCATTTCCTCGCTCCCCAGGTCCAAGAGACGATGGGCCGCTGCCAATTGGCGGCCGGACAGGCCGAGGCCGCCCGCGCGACTTGGCAGAAAATTTCGCTTCAGTACCCGGACACGCCCTGGGCCCAAAGAGCGAACTCCCGCCTTTCACCGCCCACTAAATAACACTTAACACCACTGAGTGGATTCACCGGCCATGTGACGGCCGTGTGAAAATTAGTTGACAACGCCAAAACACCTTTGCTAGATTCCGTGCGTTGCATTCGCAAGGAGCCGCAAAGAACTGGCGCTCCTGTCGTACGTAGGCCCCGTAAAAACGCGGGGTATGAAGTGAGTATCCCCGCTGAAACGGGGCTTACGATACAAACAAGAGAGGATATAAGAGCAATGAAAAAGCTCCTGGGAATGACGTTAGCCCTGGCCATGTTCGTCCCGGCCGGTGCGAATGCTGAGCTGTTGAAGAACTTCAAGGTGTCCGGTAACTTGGACATCCAGACGACCTCCGCCCGCAACGTTCGCGACTTCGTGACTCGCGCGGACACGTTTCCCGCCAACCCCGCCACGCAGGCGACCGGCGAGAACAATGACCGCCTCGGCCACGCGAACACTCGCGTGATCGTCAAGATGGACTGGGACCTCCTGGACGACGTGCACTCCCGCGTGACCCTCGTCAAGGGCGCGTGGAACAACGACAGCAACGCTGGCGCTCGCTCTTACGGCCAGGCCTCGCAGAGCGTCCAGACGCTCATCGACAAGACGTTCATCGAGGAAGCCAACGTCAAGATCGACAAGGTCATGGACCTGCTCGACCTGACGGCCGGCCGGCAGTTCTACGGCGAAGAGGGCGACCTCATCGTCTACTACGGCCCGCGCGACAACTACGGCCTGCGCGTGGACGCGCTCGACGCGTTCCGGGCGGACTGGAACGGCGAGCACATGTCCGTCACCGGCATCGCCGGCAAGACGCTGGACTCCAACGTGACGACGGTCGAGAACACGACCGCCGTTGTGGCGGCGGATCTGCGCGGCGTCGTCGTCTCGTGCAAGATGCACGAGATGATCAAGCCGTCGCTGTACATCTACAACGCGGTCCAGCACGCGGTCGGGTCGCTCGGCAGCGTCCTGGGCAAGAACACCAACCTGTGGGTCGCCGGCGTCAAGGCGAAGTTCACGGCGGGCGGCCTCACGGCCAGCGCCGAGCTCGCGAAGAACTTCGGCGAGGATCGCACGACCGCGCAGAACAGCAACTTCAAGGGCTACGCCGTTCTCGGCAAGGCCGCGTTCAAGCTCGACCTCCAGGACCTCGGCGCCATCACGCCGTGGGGCGAGTTCGGGTGGGGCACGGGCGACAGCAACGGCGTGTACGCGGGCAACCGCACCTTCCAGGCGATCAACACGGACTATCGCCCGGGTGGGATCTACGGCCGCTTCGACAACGGCTCGGCCGTTCCGCTCGGCGGCGCGGTTGGAACGTTCGGCGCTTCGTCGAACGGTCTGGCGAACCGCCTCATCACCGGCCTCGGCGTGAAGGTCACGCCTGCGGCCGTCGCGAAGCTGACGGTCGGCGCGGCGTACTGGAAGTACGCGTTCGACCGCTTGGCGGACAACGGAACCACCCCGGCCCAGTCGGCTCTCCCGAGCCGCAACAGCCGGAACATCGGTTCCGAGTTCGACGTCACGGCGGAGTGGAAGCACTCGGAGAACGTGTCCTTCAAGGGCATGGCGGGTTCTTTCCTTCCCGGAACGTACGTGAAGGACGTCAAGGCGGCCGGCGCGGGGCTCAACCCCGTCGTCATGCTGTCCGGCGACGTCTCGATCAAGTTCTAAGAATCAGCTAGAACAGCCGTAACGACCCCCCGGGGCGATTCGCGAAAGCGGATCGAACCGGGGGGTTCTTTTTTGTCCCGTTGACAGAAGAAGCAACTCGCGTTACAATGAAGTCGTGAGCCCATTAGCCCGATTGCGCGTCGAAAAGAAGCTGCTCATTGCGGGACGCGACGCCGCGCTGAGCGTTGCCGGGCGCCTGAAGTCGGGCGAACAATCGCATGACGCCGCGCAAGTCGTATTCTTCGCGGGCATGGCGGCAAGAGGAATCTCTCGAGCGCGCGCGCTGCGGCTATGGCGCGCTAAGCCGTAGCGTCCGCGATGAGCGCACCGCCCAACGGAATTCTCGCCCAGCTTCTCGCCACGCACGACGCCTTGGAGTCAGCGGGCATCCCGCACGGCCTTATCGGCGGCTGGGCCGTGATCGCATGGGGCCATGTCCGCGCCACTCGCGACGTGGATTGGCTTGCCGAAATCCCGACGGCCCGTAAGAAAGAAATCATGACCTTGCTGGCCGCGTTCGGAGACCCCGACTGGCGGGAAGCGGGGGAAGATGACCCCGTCGCCGGCTTGATCCGCGTCGTGCCAAAAACGGACCTCGGCGCCGTCACCGACGTTCTCCTGGCACGTTCCGGCGCCGATCGGGACGCTCTGGGACGCTGCGTGCCTGTTGAGATTGCCGGCCGCGCTCTCCCGACCGTGCGGCCGGAGGATATCATCGCGATGAAGCTCCAGGCCGGCGGCGGCTTGGACTATGACGACGCGCGCGCGGTCCTGTCCGTCCAGTCCGGCAAGATCGACGAGGCCCTGCTGCTGGCGGCTTGCCGGCGCCGCCGTGTCCTAGAACGACTGGAACTCATACGCAAGAAATGACGCGAGGTCCACGCAAACCCTGATTTGCTAGGATTTTCCCAGATGCCGCGCCGATCCCTCGCACTCGCCTTTCTCCTGGCCTCCGGCCTCTCGACCGCTCGCGCGGCGAGCCTGGACGTCACCGCCGCCTACAAGCTCAAGGCGACGTCCTACTCCAACCTCAACTACAACACGAGCGTCAAGAACAACCACTCTTTCATCGCCAACGACGCGCGCCTCGGCATCGCGGTGCGCCGCATCCCTCTCGAGACGCGCGGGGGGGAGGAAGTCACGATGGACCTCGGCATCGTGCTGCGCGCCATCGGAGTGTCCGGCTCGACCGGCACCATCGCCTCGCCCTTCGACCGCGTCGCGTCTTACTACCCCAGCTCCGACCTGACGCCCTTCATCGAGAACGCGTACCTCAAGGTGCACCGCCTCTGGGGCTATCCGTGGGAGGCGACGTTCGGCCGCCAGACCTACCGCCTCGGCGGCGGCCTCCTGCTGGACGACGACGGCGCCGGCCTCACGGGCGCCGTGGCCCGCGGCGAGCTGCCGTGGTGGAACATGAAGATCGAAGGCTTCCTCTTCAACGACCGCAATCCGCTGAACACCTCCACGCCGAACAGCCTCGACCTGGCGGGCTTGTCCGTCGACCTCCCGGGCGAGGGCGTCTGGCAGCTCAACCAGCTCATCGAGCGCGATCGCTCCGTCCAGACCGTCTACGGCTGCAGCTACACGGGCATGCCCGCGGGCCAGAACGGCTGCGTCGTTTCGAAGGCGTTCAGAAGCTTCACCAGCGTGCGCTACCAGATCAGCTACGGGCCGATGGTGTTCGACGGCGAGGCCGCGATGCAGAAGGGCTACGCGACCCCGACCGGCCCCTCGCCCGCGGGCAACCACATCACCTATAACGGCAACGCCCAGGTCGTGCGCATGAAGTGGAAGCAGTCCCTCTACAAGACCGGCGAAGGCATCGCGCGCGTGGCGGTCGCCCGCGGCACCGGCGACAAGCCCGGCACGCCGACCACGGACGAGGCGTTCTTCCCGACCCGAGGCCATCGCTACAACGGCCTCGAGCGCGTCGGCTTCGGCGAGCTCTTCGCCGCCACCGCGTACGACGCGTTCGGAGGGAACTTCTCCACGACCACCAACAGCGGCCTGCGCAACGGCGCCAGCGGCATTATGGTGGTCGGCGCGGGCTTCACGCCGCCCGCCTATAAGAGCTTCACGCTCGACATCGACTTCTTCCTGTACCAGGCCGAGCGCATCTCCTCGGGCTCCAGCACCCTGGGCACCGAGTGGGACTTCCGCCTGCGCTACCCGATCCGCGACGCGCTGAACATCGCCGCGACGGCGGCCTACTTCCGCGCCGGAAAGTTCACGGACGCGGGGCGCTCCATCGCGCGCAAGTACTCCTTCGAAGTCTCCGGCCGCTTCTAAACCCCAGGGGGGTTCCCCTTGACGGGACCCATGCCTGAACATATACTTGGATATATGGATAAGATCATCCCGATCAGCGAGCTCCAAGTGCGGGCCAAGAAGTGGGTAGACCAGGTGCGGGACACGGACCAGCCCGTGATCATCACGCAACGAGGCAAGCCCGCGGCCGTGCTTATCAGCTGCGACGACTACGAGGGGCTGCAGGCGACCCTCGACGAGATGTCTTATCCCGACTGGAAGCAGAGGCTCGCCCGCGCCGAAAAAGAATCCGCCGCCGGCAAAGGGATGCCGATGGATGAATACTTCCGCAAGCGGGCCGCCCGGCGGTGAAGGTCGTCTTTCTGCCGCAGGCGCAAGCCGACCTGGATGAGATCAAGGAGCCGCTGCTGTCAGGCTTACGCAAGCGTCTTGCGGCGCTAAGCTCTTATCCGGCCCTAGGATCCCCGCTCTTCAGCCCCCTCGCCGACTACCGCGCGACCGTGGTCGGCCATTATAGAATCGTCTACAAGCAGACGCCGCATACGGTCGAGGTCTGCTACATCCGCGACTGCCGGCGATCCTGAGCGCCCGGCGGGCCGTTTAAGGCTCGCTCCAACCCCAATTCAGGCCCTTCGACGCCTTCACGTCCCGCGCCCCATCTAGGGTCATTTACGGGCGATTTGGGGGCATATGGCGGGGGCTTATTCCTGGCTAACCAGCCGGTGTGGGGAGGGGGGTGAATCCCCAATTCCTCGTCGAGCATTCCCGGAAGTTATCCCCCGGCCATCCCCCGCGTCTTGTCCTAAGCCTGTCGTATATGTCTTATGATGAGTTCTTAAGACAACATATATGACGTATACAAACAACACGGCGCCGCCTATTCACTTATTCACGACTTATCCCCAGCCGTTAGACCTTTTTCACGACATATGCGATAATTAAACCATGAACCCACATCGCGTCAGACTCAAGCTGCCCAACGGAGCCGAGCTCGAGGTCGAAGGCGACGCGGAGTTCGTGCGCCAGGAGCGAGAGGAGTTCGTCCTGCGACAGACGCCGGCCACGGGCGCCGCGGCGGAGATTTCGATGCGGGAGCCACGCGTGGACTGGAACGCGGTGGTGGTGGCCAAGAGCGGGGGGCTCACCTTGCGAGGCAAGATCCCGGGAGGCGATAAGGAGGGCAAGGACGCGTGCCTGGTCCTCCTGCTGGCATCAGACCGGCTCCTGAGCCAGCCGAAGCCGACGGCGACCATGGTCGCGAAGTGGCTGCGCGCCTCGGGGTATCCGATAGGGCGCATGGATCGGACGCTGCAGGATGCTATTGCGCAGGGCGAATTGCTGTCGACCGGATCGAGGAGATCCAGGAGATACGAACTGACGGCGACCGGCAAGATAAAGGCCATGCTCATGGCCGAGCAGCTGACGCTGACGGTGCTGGGGAAGCGGCCGTAACGGCATTATCAACGACAACGGATCGGGCGCAGGAATGACGGACATTCTGACGACCACGAAGATTGCGCTGGGCTCGGAGCTTCGGCGGCGATAAAACGACCTCGTTTGGGACCGCCGATCCAATCAAGCATCTACTATTGATAATATTTATTATGTTACTTCTGGCCAGGGTAACGCCGATGTGAGACACCTAATACCTAAACAGAACTTAAAGCGATTTAGCTCGTACGGATAACGTTAAATCGCTCCAAACGACACCGTTTGTGAGATATTCTAAATTAGCAGTCGAAGCCCCCCGGGAAGTTGGCAAAAACCCGGATCGATCCGGCCGGCGGCAGCCGAAAATCAGGCCAAAAGTTGGCAAGAATCCGGAGATCCTGGATGGCTTCGGGGCAGCCAAAAAGACCATGAAAGGCCTAGGGGTAGGGTACCCCCAAAACGGCCGGAACGCCGAAAAAACCATGGAAGCCGGCCGGGAAGCTGCCAACTTTTTGGGAGGCCCAAAAAGACCACCTCAGGACCCAGGGGCAAGAGCCCGAAAAACCAGCTCGAATCCCGCCAACTTTCGGGAAAAGGCGGCGGCCCAAAAAAACCATGGAACGGGTAGGGGTGAAGCAGCCGAAAAAACAGCTCGAAATCAGCCAGGTATCCGGAGATCCGGCCGGCGCCGAAAAGACCATGGAAGGAAAAAAGGTCAGGGAGGGGTCGAACGGAAAAAAACATCAAAGACCCGGCGCCGGGAGGCGGTCCGCGGGATTCGGAAAAAACACCGAAAGGCGGAACTCAAATAAGAGGGGTCACCCTCTTACATGGTTTTTTCGGGTTTTAAAGGGAGGGAGAAGACGTGTCGGCGGAAGGCAGGAAGAGGCCGGCGCCGATCAAGGCGTAGCCGCCGATCAGCAGGAACGGAGAGATTGAGGCGGGAAGGTTGCGGCCCAGGGGATCGGCGAAGGAGAGGAGCACGAAGCCGGAGACGACGAGCGCCCCCCCCGCCCCCGCGATGAGCTTCCCTCGGGGCGACAGGGCTTCCGTCGGGAGCGGCGCAGCGGGACGATCCTTCTTCATGGTGTTTTTGTTCTTCGCCATGCTATATCTCCCCCCGCGTCAGGTCCTGGCGCGTCTCCCTGCGTCTTGCGAGCCTGGCTTTCCCCCCGTCCACGATGACCTCCGCGGCCCGAGGACGCGAGTTGTACTGGCTGCTCATGGCGAAGCCGTAGGCGCCGGCCTTGAGCACGGCGAGCAGGTCCCCCCGCTCGAGGGGCGGGAGCGGTCTCTGGCGCGCGAGGAAGTCTCCCGACTCGCAGACGGGTCCCACGACGTCCGCCATGGTCTTTTTTCCTCGACGGGGCGCCACCACCTGCACGGGATGCCAGGCGTTGTAAAGCGCGGGCCTCGGGAGATCCGTCATGGCCCCGTCGACGATGACGAAGCGCCGCTTCGACGTGAGCTTGCGATAGAGGACCTTCGTGAGGAGAAGGCCCGCGTCGGCGACGAGGTAGCGTCCCGGCTCGACGAGGAGCTCGAGCTCGGGCTGGCTCGCGAAGGCCTTCTCGAGGACCTTCACGAGGTGCCCCGGGTTCAACGGGGTCTCGTCCTTGTAGGAGATGCCGAAGCCTCCCCCCATGTCCGCGAACTCCAGGGGGATGCCCTGCGCCTTCAGGCTCGCGGAGAGGGCCGCTACGGAGGCCGCGGCGCGCCTATAGGGGGCCAGGGAGGTGATCTGCGAGCCGATGTGGCATTGGACGCCCGCGACGCGCAGGCGGGCATCCTGGGCCGCGGCGCGGTACAACGCGAAGGCTTCCGCCCTCTCCACGCCGAACTTGTTCTCGGCGCGTCCCGTGGTGATGTGAGGATGCGTCCCGGCGTTTATATCCGGATTGAGGCGAATCGAGACGGGCGCCCGCTTCTTAAGCCTGCCCGCGACGCGCGCCAGCGCCTGCAGTTCCTCGGCGGACTCGACGTTGAAGGCCTTCACGCCTGCGCGCAGGCCCTGCGCCATCTCTTCCTCGGTCTTTCCGACGCCGGAGAACACGATGCGCGAGGGAGCGAAGCCGGCGTTCATCGCGCGCCAAAGCTCTCCTCCGGAAACGATGTCCGCGCCGGCGCCCTCGCGAGAGAGCACGGACGCGACGGCCTTGCTCGAGTTGGCCTTCAGCGCGTAGCAGACGAGCACGGGGCGCGTAAAGGCCCGGCGCAGCGCGCGGTAGCGGTCGCGCACGACGGCCGCGTCGTAGACGTACAGCGGCGTGCCGTAGCGGCGCGCCAGCGCCGCGAGAGCGCTCACTTCTTCTTCGCCGCGGCCTTCTCGGCTTCCTTGCGGGCCTTCTCCGCGGCGCGGTCGGCCTCGCGCTTGGCCTTTTCGGCGGCGGCGTCGGCGGCCTTCTTGGCGGCGGCGGCGCGTCGCGTGGACTCCTTGAGGGCCGCGACGGCCTTGGCGTCGCCGGGAGCGGCGCGCAGCGCGTTCTCCCAGGCGGCGCGGGCCTCTTCCCACTTGTTGAGCTTTTGCGCGGCCATGGCGAGGCCCGTGGGCACGCGCTGGGGCTCGAGGCCGGGCAGCGCCTTATCGCCCACCAGGACGAAGTGGTCGTAGGCTTCCTGGTATTTGCCGGCGTCGAGCGCGATGAGGCCCAGGTAGTACTCGGCGCGCAGCGCGTAGTCTCCTCCGTGGGTCTTCATCTGGACGAACGTGCCCACGGCGCGATCGACGAGCCGCGCGCTGAGAAGGCTCAGGCCGAGGTTCTCCTCGATCAGAGGATCCTGCGGATCCTGGAACTTCAGGCGCTCGTACTCGCCGATGGCCTCGTTGAAGAGCCCCATCCGGTAGTAGAGCTTCGCGGTGAGCATCCGGACTTCCTTGTCCTCGGGGTAATGACGCAGGAAGCGCTTGTACTCGGTCAGCGCGAACGGGAAGAGCCCCTCCTCCTGGTACATGATCCCGAGGCAGTAGAAGATGCGCGGATCGAGCGCGCCGAGGTCGCGCGCCTCCTCGAGGTCGCCGATGGCCTCGATGTAGAAGTCCTTGCCCTTCTCGAACTTCAGCGTGCCGAGCTCGACGAGTGCCACGATGTCCTGCGGGTTGAGCTTCAGGCGCTCCTGCGCCGCGGCAATTTGTGACGCCGCCTGCGGCGGCGACGGAAAGTCCGTGTGGCGCCGGGGCAGCGGCTTCTCGCGCATCATGAACGCGAGCGCCCCGAACAGCACGACGATGGCGACCGCGGCCGAGACGGCCACGCCCCAAGCGCTGAACCATCCGCCGGTCGAGCCCCACGGGCTCTTGACCGGCTTCAGGCGGACTTCGTCGACGGCGCGCTGCGTCACCCCTCATCCTCCGGCGACAGGATCTGGCCGAGCGTCAGGGGCGGCGGAGCCTTCATGTACTGCGCGACGCGCTTGCGGTCCTTGATCTCGTTGAAGCGGGCCAGCGAGACGCGGACCTCGAACGCCTGGGAGTCGATGCCCGTGACGATGCCCGTGGCCTCGTCGCCGAGCTTGTAGATCACGTCCGCGTCGCACTCCGCGGCGGGCGCGAACGCGACCGTCTTAGGGTCGACCTGGAAGCGCACGCCGTGCGCGCCGACCTCGGTGATCTTGCCGGTGACCGTCGTCTTGGGCGCGAACTTCTTGCGCATCGCGTCCGACGGGTTCGCCTGGAGCTGCTTGATGCCGAGGTAAACGGGGTCGCCGGGCTTCTCCGGCTTCGCGAGAACCTTGACCTTGAGCTTCTGGCCGCGCTCGAACGCGCCGGGCTTCGCCGTGCCCCACGCCATGTCGGGGGGCCGCACCGTCCCTTCGAGGCCGCCGATGTCAATCAGCAGGCCTTCGGCCGAGACGCGCACGATGCGCCCGATGCGGATTTCTCCACCTCGGAGTTCATCCATTATTTTCACCTTGCGCTTGCCGGCCTCATCCTCGAGGACGGCTTTGCGCGAGAGCACGAGCTGGCGCTTGGACTGGTTGACCTCGATGACGAGGCAGCGCACGCCGGTCCCGATCATCTTCTCGGGCTGGCGCACGGGGCGCAGATCCGCGAGGGACGCCGGCAAGAAAGCCTGGACTCCCTGGACGTCCACGATGAAGCCGCCCTTGACGGAGGACTTCACGATGCCGCGCACGCGCTGCTTCTCCGCGTGAGCCTTGATCGCCATCTCCCAGCCGAGCTCGGTCTTGGCCTTGAGGTGCGACAGGACGACGTGCCCCGCCTTGTTGCGGCCGCCGACCTTGATGACGGGGACGCGCTGGCCGGCTTGAGGGGCCGGCGCCTTCGGCGCGGCCAGATCCTCGACGAACTCGACGAGCGGCACGGTGCCCTCGTTCTTCTCGCCGACGTCGACGAGGACCGCGTCCTTGGTTACGGTGATGACCTTGACCCACGCGACCTTCTTATCGGCGAGCTTGTCCACCGTGGCGGACTGCTGAGCGAGCAGGGACTCCATCGTTTCCCCCCCGGTTTCCACCGCGGCGTCGCCCTCTTCAGGCTCGGCGGCTTCCCAGGCTTTCTCGTTCAAGTTCGTGTTCTGATCCATAATAACCTCTCCTAGTGTATCTTCAAAGTGAGTAAATTCTTTCCATCACCAGCTTCGCGTACGCCAGGCCGGTCTCCCGGTCCTCGGATGCCGGCGGCGCGATCGGCTCCCCGATGCGCGCCTCGAGCGGAAATCTTGTCGGAAACTCGGCCGTGCCGAGCACGCGCAGCGGGACGACGGGCGCCCCCGTGCGGAACGACAGGAACGCCACGCCCGCCTTCGGGGCGCGCGTCTGCCCGGGCTTCACGCGGGTGCCCTCCGGATAGATGAACAAAGAGCCGCCTTTCTCCAGCTTGTCGAGCGCCGCGCGCATCGCCGACGTCGCATCGCCCGTGCGATCGAGCGGAAAGGAGCCCGTGCCCCGGAGCCACCAGCCCAGCAGCGGCTTCTCGAAGAGCTCCTTCTTGCCGATCCCGAACGGCCGGCGCCGCGGGGCCACGGCGACCGCGGCCAGCGGCGGATCGATGAGGCTCACGTGATTGACCGCCACGATCAGCGGCCCCGTCAAAGGGACGTTCTCGAGCCCCGTCACCTTCATGCCCCAGATCGCGGAGAAGAGACCGTTGACGACGGCCTCCGACCAGATCCGCATCGGGAAGTTGGCGTCGGCGGGATTCATTTTCCATGGCCGTTCGCCTTCGCGCCCTTGCGGATGCGGCGCAGGATCTTCTCGGCGACCTCGTGCATGGTGAGCTTTGTTGAATCGATGACGAGCGCGTCAGGCGCCTGCTTGAGCGGGTTGATCTCGCGCTTGAGGTCGTTGAGGTCGCGCTTGAGGATCGCAGCGAGGATCTTGTCGCGGTCCGCTTCGTGGCCCGCCGCCTTCAGCTGGCGGTAGCGCCGGTCCGCCCGTTCCTCCGGGCTCGCGTCGAGATAAATTTTGACGTCCGCGTCGGGAAACACGTTCGTCGTGATGTCGCGGCCTTCCATGACGATGGAACCGCCTTCGCCGAGATGCCGCTGAAGCTTAGATAAAAATTTTCTGACCCCGGGATTTCCGGCGACCAGAGAGGAGTTGACGCTTACCCTCTCTTCTCGAATCTGTTGAGTGACGCCTTGGCCGTCGATGAACGTCTTCAAGGTCGTTCCCACTTCATCGACGGGCTTAAATTCCCACTTGAGGGATTTTGCCAGAGCGAGCACGCCATCGTTGTCGTTCAAATCCTGTCCGATTTCGAGGGCCTTCCAGGTCAGCGCCCGATACATCTCCCCCGTATTGATGAACTTATACCCGAGCGACTTCGCGACGAGACCGCCCACCGTGGATTTGCCCACGCCGGCCGGCCCGTCCATCGCGATCACCAGGCCTTTGCGCTTGGTCATGCCGGCACCTTCGCGAGAACCTTCTTGAGCGCGGCGAACAGCGCGCGGTTCTGGACCGCGGTCCCGATCGAAATCCGGACGTGATGCGGGAGGCCGTACTCGTCGAGCGGGCGGATGATGACGCCCTGGCGCACGAGCGCCTTGAACAGCTCGCGGCCCGGGATGGGCGCGCGCGCGAAGACGAAATTGGTGGCCGAATCGCCGACGCCGAAGCCCAGTTCGCCGAGGCCGCGCGCGACGACCTGGCGCTGGGAGTCGCTGACCGCGACGCCGCGCTTGACGAAGGCCGCGTCCTTGAGCGCCTCGACGCAGGCGCGCTGGGCGGGAAGGCTCACGTTGAAGGGCATGCGGATGCGGTCGAGCCAGCCCGTGAGCTCGCAATCAGCGACGCCGTAGCCGACGCGCAGGCCCGCGAGGCCGTAGGCCTTCGAGAAGGTGCGGATCACGACGAGATTGTCGTGCTTATTCACCAGCTCCGGCAGGCTCTTCGGGTAGCCCGGGATGGACTCGGCGAACTGGAAGTAGGCCTCGTCGAGGACGACGAGCGAGGTTTTCGGCACGGAGGCCAGCAGGCCTTCGAGCTCCTCCTGGGTGTTGTAGGTGCCGGTCGGGTTGTTCGGGTTCGCGACGAAGACCAGCTTCGTGCGAGGGCTCGCGGCCTGGGCCATGAGCCCCAGGTCGTGCGTCCAGTCCGTCATCGGCACCTCGATGACGCGCGCGCCCATCATCGACGCCTGCTGCTTGAAGCGGATGAACGCGTGCTGGGAGACCACGACCTCGTCCTCGGGATCGAGGAACGCCTCGCAGAGGAGGCGAATGATCTCGTCGGAGCCGTTGCCCACGATGATCGACTCGGGCTCGACCCCGTGGAAGCGGGCCAGCGCGGAGCGGAGCTCGGGGCTCGTGCCCTCGGGATACAACGCGCACGCCTTGTCGGCCTTGCGGTAGGCGGCCATCGCGAGCGGCGAGGGGCCGAGCGGGTTCTCGTTGGACGCGAGCTTGACCACGGTCTTGAGGCCGAGCTCCCGCTGCACGGAGGCGATGGACTTGCCGGGCTGGTACGGAAAAACATCGCGCAGGGCGCGGCGAGGGGCGATCACGCGAGCCCCCGGGCGAGCGAGAGGAAGGCGAGCATGCGGGCGCCGTCCTTCTGGCGGCGATAAGAATGAAAAGTATCGGGGTTGGACAACGTACAGGGGGCGGTGGGGCCGATATTTTGCGAAAGCACGCCGCAGGCGATAAGTTGCCGTCGGGCTTCCAAATCGAGATCTAGAAAAATGTCGTTATTAATCCGTTTGAACGACGTCGCCGGAAACGAGTTCTCCAATTCGTTGCTGACCTTGTAGACGTCACCGCTGATGTGGGGGCCGAACGCGGCTTGAAGCGCCGACGCCTTGGCGCCGCGTTCGACGAGAGCCTCGACCGCCTTCGTGGGCATCCCCGCGGCCATGCCCTTCCAGCCCGCGTGGAACACTCCCGCGTATTTCCCGTCGTCCGACCAAAGGTAGAGCGGCACGCAGTCCGCGACGTAGACCGCGACGCACAACGCCTCATCGCCGGGGCCCAAAGTCCATCCATCGCCTTCGAGACCGTTCGCGGAATGGGCCGCGCGATGGATGGTGGTGCCGTGGACTTGTTTCAACAGCAACGGATTGGGCAGCTCGAGAACAGCGGATGCGGCGTCCCGCTGGGACGCCTCCTTCATGGAGCCCATACGGCGGGTGGTAAAGCCATGTCTTATGCCCAAGGCGGCAAGCCGCGGCTCGAGAAGGAATCCATCCTTCTCGATCCAGGCGCCGGCGGCGATGGAGGCCACGCTCAAAGCTCCACTCCCCTTAAAAAGGAAATAAGAGTTATCCACAATTTTCCACCGGTGGAATAATGTGGATAAGTTCGCGCGGTGATCATCATGTTAGACAGGGGCTTTAACCTGGGGAACGAGAATCTTATTCTTCATCGCGGGAGTCTTACGCAGTGGACGAACCCACTTCGTGAAGCTCGACGGCTTCAGCGAGTACTCGTGGACCATGCGGACGACCTCGCTCACCGGCTGGAACGTCTCCCACTTGATGCGGAGGATCCTTACCCCCGCCTGCTCCATCTCGCCGATGAACTGGTCGTAGTTCTCTTTGAGCATGCGCAGATAGTCGAGGCTGACCGCGGACTCCATCATCCGGCCGCGCGAGTTGATGCGCTTGATCGCGGTCTCGGGGCTGCAGTCGAGGTAGATCAGGATCTGGGGGAACACGAGCTCGCGCAGGACCATGTTGTCGAAGAGGTCGAGGTACGTGTTGTAGTCCATGTCCGTGATGATCTTGTCGGGATGCTGATTGAGCATGCGCGCGAAGATCGTGTCTTCCCAGATCGTGCGGTCCTGCACGACGCCGCGGATCTTGCCCAAGCTGATCCGCGTGACGAACTCGCGGTGCTGGCGGAAGCGATGGTTGAGCAGCCACACCTGCATCATGGTGCCGTACTGCTTCATGTCCCCGTAAAAGGGCTCGAGATAAGGGTTGCCGTCCACTTCCTCAAGGATGGCCTCGAAGTTAAGCGCGTTGGCGAGGTCCTGCGTCAAGGTGGACTTTCCGACTCCGATGGTTCCCGCGATTCCGATGTAGCCTTCAGCGAACATGGTGAAAATCCTCTCTAGGCCGGCTTGATTTCCTGCTCGATGCCCCGAAGCGCCAACTTCAGGTCGTCGGGGCTCGACGCGGCGGCCAGCACCTCGGCCTCGGTCGCGAGCCCGTCCTTGAACAGCTTGACGAGCGACTGGTTGAACGTGATCATGCCGTAGAACTGGCCCTTCTGCAGGGCCTGGATGATCTCTCCCGCCTTGTTATCCTCGATCTGCTTGCGGACGTGCGGCGTGTTGATGAGGATCTCGACGGAAGGCACGCGCCCTCCTTTCGTGGACGGAAGGAGGCGCTGGCTAACGATCGCGCGCAGGCTTTCGGCGAGCTGCAGGCGGATCAACGGCTGCTGGTGCGGCGGGAAGAGGTCCACGATGCGGCCGATCGTCTGGATCGCGTCCGTCGTGTGCAAGGTGCCGAACACGAGGTGGCCCGTGAGGGCCGCGGTGAGGGCCGCCTGCGTCGTCTCGAGGTCTCGCATCTCGCCGATGAGGATGACGTCGGGGTCCTGGCGCATCGCCATCTTGAGGCCCTCGGTGTAGGTCTGGGTGTCCTCGCCGATCTCGCGCTGGCTGACGATCGCCTTCTTATCCTTGTGCACGAACTCGATCGGGTCCTCAATCGTGATGATGTGCTCGGAGCGGTTCTCGTTGATGTAGTCGATCATCGCGGCCAAGGTCGAGGACTTGCCCGCGCCCGTGATCCCCGTGACGAGGATGAGGCCGCGGCTGTTCTCGGAGATCTTCTTGAGCGTCGCGACGGGAAGCTTGAGGTCCGCGAGCGTCGGGATCTGGGTCGTGATGAAGCGCACCGCGAGGCAAAGGCGCTGGCGCTGCTTGTAGGCGTTGACGCGGAAACGCGCGACCTCTCCGGCCTGGAACGAGAAGTCGCACTCCCCCCGCTCTTCGAAGATCCGCTGGGCGCGCGCGGGCGCGACCTGCTTGAGCATGGCCTCCACCTGCTCGGTCGGGATGATCTCGGGGGAGGCGAGGACCAGGTCTCCGTCGATGCGGATGTACGCGGGGCCGCCGGAGCGAACGTGCAGGTCGCTGCCGTGCTTGTTCACGAGGACCTGCAGGAGTTCTTGGAGGGTCATTACCGGAGTTTCCTCACTTTCATGCGCAGATAGGCGGGCTTGGTCCAACGGTCGGTCTCGTTGAGATTCTTGAGCAAGGTCGCGTCGAGAGGCTCGGAGCCCTCTCCGGGAGCGGGACGCGCGCCGCGACCGAGCTGCGCTCCGGCGGCCCGGAACGCGCCGCGAGAGCGCTTCGACGGGAAGCCGGTCGCGATCACCGTCACGCGGATCGCGTCCCCGAGCGACTCGTTGTAGACGTTGCCCATCTTGAAGTTGACCTCCGGGCTCGCCGTGCCCTGGATGGTCGCGACGATCTCCTCGATCTCGGAGGTCTTGAGCGTGGCCGCGCGTCCGGCGATGTTGACGATCAGGCCCTTCGCGCCGTCGATGACGACGTTCTCGAGCAGAGGCGACTGCATCGCCTCGCGCGCGGCGCTCATCGCGCGTCCGGGACCGGACGCCTCGCCGATGCCGATCAGCGCCTCGCCCGCGTCCTTCATGACGGCGCGCAGGTCGTTCATGTCGAGGTTGATCAGGCCGGGGACGGTGATCAAATCCGAGATCGACTGCACCGACTTGCGCAGGACGTCGTCGGCCAAGCGGAAGGCGCTCTCGTGGTTGCTGTCCTGGTCGATCACGTCGAAGAGTCGCTGGTTGGGGATAACGAGCAAGGTGTCGACCGACTGGCGCATCTCCTGGATGCCCTGATCGGCGAGGGACGCGCGGCGCAGACCTTCGAAGTCGAACGGCCTCGTCACGATGCCGACCGTCAGCGCGTGGAGCTCCTTGGCGAGGCGGGCGACGACGGGCCCGCCGCCGGTGCCGGTGCCGCCGCCCATGCCGGTCGTCACGAACACCATGTCCGCGCCCTGCAGGACTTCGCGCAGTTGCCCTTCGCTCTCCAAAGCGGCCGCGCGGCCCTTCGCCGCGTCGCCGCCGACGCCGAGCCCGCGCGCCGACTGCTCGCCGAGCTGGATGTTGACGTGGGCCTGGCACTTGCGCAGGACCTGGGAATCGGAGTTCGCGGCGATGAGCTCGACGCCCTCGAGGCCCGCCTCGACCATGCGGTTGATGGCGTTGCAGCCCGCGCCGCCGACGCCCACGACCTTGATGATCGTGCGCTTCTCGTCGAAGTCTTCCGCGAGCTGGATTCTCAGAAAAGCTCCTGGAGCACCGCGGAGATCTTGCGCATCCAGAGCGGCTTCTGGCGCTTGACCGCTCGCCCGTCGCTCACGCCCCAGCGGGGCTGCGCGCCGTAGAGCAGCAGGCCGAGGGCGGTCGAGTAGACCGGAGACAACCACTTCTCTTCTTCCGTATGTACCATGTCGGGATGCGGCACGCCGAGGCGCACGGGCAGCCCGAGGATCTGGTGCGCCGCCTCGACCGTGCCGCGCATGAGCGAGCCGCCGCCCGTCAGGATGGCGCCGCCGGGCGTGACGACGTCCGCGTACGAAGAGTTCTGGAGGTCCTCGGCGACGACCGAGAAGATCTCCTCGACGCGCGGCAGGATGATTCCCATCATCGTGCTCGTCTTGATGCGCAGCGGCGTGCGCCCGTCGATGCCGTGGCAGTCCACGTCCGCGTCGCCGTTGAGCAGCGAGGGATGCGCGATGCCGTGCTCGATCTTGATGCGGTCCGCCGTCGCGATGGAGGTTTTCAGGCCGACCGCGAGGTCGCGCGTGATGAAGTCCGAGCCGATCGGAATCTCCTTGGAGTACTTGATCGCGCCCTCGCAGTAAACGCCGATCGAGAGCGACTGGCCGCCGAGGTCGATGAGGACCGAGCCGAGCTCCTTCTCCTCGGGCGTCACGAGCAGCTCGCCGGCGGCGAGCAGGCCGTACACGGGCTCGACGACCTGAAAGCCCGCCTGGCCGACCGTCTTCATGATGTTGTTGAGGTGCGCGCTCGACGCCGTGACGATATGCACGTCCACTTCCAGGAGCGACGCCTCCATGCCGACGGGATGGGGCACGCCGCGCTGGCGATCGAGCGAGAAGCCCTGCGGCACGACGTGCAGGATCTCGCGGTCGGAGGAGAGCGGGATCGCCTTCGCGCTGCCGACGACGGATTCCACGTCGGCCGCGGTGATCTCGCGGTCCGTGCGGGCGATGTTGTACGCGCCGCGGTTGTTGAACGACTGGAGGTGGCTGCCGCGCACCCCGAGCCAGACCTGGGAGACCGTGGCGCCGACGGCCGCCTCGGCTTCCTCGACGGCGCGCGTCGCCGCGGACGCCGCCTCGATGATGTTGATCACGACGCCGCCCTTGACGCCGCGGCAGACCACGCTGGCCCCGCCGAGCACCTTGACCGTGCCGGTCGCCGTGTCCGGCGCGCCGATCAGGCACGTGATGCGGCCGCTGCCGACGTCCAGACCCGCGACCAATTCCTGCTTCGTCTGCCTTTTCATCATCTCAGTTTTCCCACCTGGTACGGCTTCAGCAGAACTTTTCCGTCCTCGAACCAGCGCAGGTCCGCGGAGAAAGCGCCGGGCTCCTTCGTTCGGGCGTCGGCCACCGCCTCCGACAGCCGCGAGAGCTTCTCGCGCGTCCATTCGAGTCGCCCCCACTGGACCACGGTGCCGTCGGCGAGGCTCGCCTCCCAGCCGTTCTCAGGCGAAGAGTACGACATTCCGGTCAGCGCCGCCGGGAACGAGCCGGAAGCCGCGAGGATCGGCCACTCGCGAGCGAGGGCCGACAGCTCGCCCGCGGAGGCGCCCGCGACATCGACCGACGGCCCCGTCAGGACGAAGGCGCCTTCGGGCGCGACGAAGACGACGCCGTCGTCGTCAAGAAAGCCGGCGGCCTTGCCGCGGCGCGTGGCGGCCGCGACCGCGCGGCGGACGACGAGCGTCAGCGTCGCGGTCTTCTCCGTCCAGTTGCGGCGCACGCTCACTTCGGCGATCGACGGGAACTTCGTCTTGAGCGCCTCGGCCTTTTCGCCGGCCGTGCCGGGAATCGCGTCGGCGGCGGCCTGCGCGAGGCCGCGCAGGGGCTCCGGGCCTTCCACGATGACCACGCCGTTAACCTCGGCGGCGGCGCCGCCGCCGTAGAGGCCGCTCGTCAGGCCGCTGGCCGAGAACTCGGAGAGGACCTTGCGCGCCGTGACGAAGGCGACGGCGCCGAGCCCCGCGACGACGGCGACCGCGGCGACGGCGCGGACGCGGCGGGCGCGGGTCTTGGGCCTTGCGACGACGCGGAAGCGGCGGCGGGAGGCGGGGCTATTCACCGACGACCCTCATCTCGAGCTCGAGCTTCACGCCGCTGGCCGCGAGGACCCGCTCCGAGATGAGGTCGACGAGAGCGAGGACATCGGAGGCCTTGGCCCCGGCGAAGTTCTCGATAAAGTTGGCGTGCATCGGGGAGATCCGGGCGCCGCCGAGGGCGCGGCCTTTGAGGCCCAGCTGCTCGATCATCTGAGCCGCGAAAAGGCCGGGTGGATTTTTAAAAGTGGATCCGACATTAAAGGTATGGATAGGCTGGGTTTGGAGGCGCTTTTGCTGCTGACGAGCGACGACGGCCATTATATCAGCTTTGACACCGCGCTTCAACCGGAGCAGCGCCGATAAAACGAGCGAATTCCCGAGATTACTACAACGATAACCGAAGGCCAGCCGCCCGCGCGGGACCACGGCCGCGTTCCCTTCGGAGTCGAGCGTCTCGACCTCCTCCACGAACGGCCCGATCTCGCCGTCGCGCGTGCCCGCGTTCATCACGAGCGCGCCGCCGACGCAGCCCGGAACGCCCACGATCGGCTCCAAGCCCGACAGGCCTTTCTCCGCGCAGCTGACGACCAGCTGCGGCACGCGCGCCGCCGCGCCTGCGCGCACGAGATCCGGGCCTGGAAATTCGATCTTTTCGAGCTCGCCGCCGAGAGCGAGGACGAGCCCTCGCACGCCGCCGTCGCGCACGAGCAGGTTCGAGCCCCAGCCCAGGAAGAAGACCGGAATTTTCGCGGCGCGCGCGACGCGCAGCGCCGCGGCGGCCTGCTCGCGCGTCTTCGCCGTCACGTAAGCGTCGGCGGGACCGCCGATCTTGAAGCTCGTGTGCTTGGACAGCGGCTCGTCGCGGAGCGGCGAGACTCCCGCGCGCTCGAGCTCCTCGATCCAGTCCATGATCATTTTTACCATTTCTCAGACCTCCGTTATTAATGCGTAATGCCGTTATGCTATTCTGCCCGCCATGGACGGAGCCTGGGTCGACCGCCTCGAACGACGTCTCGGGTTTTTGGCCGTTCCCGGCCTGCCCGGCCTCCTGACCGCGATGACCGCGGCGGCCGCCTTGTTCGCGTTCTCCAAGCCCGAGTTCGTCTCGGCGCTCGCGCTCGATCCCGACGCGCTCAAGCAAGGCCAGGTCTGGCGGGTCCTCACTTTTCTCATCGTCCCGCCCCGCTCGAGCCTGCTCTGGATGATGCTCTGGCTCGCGATGATCTTCGCCGTGCTCAGCGCGCTCGAGTCGGCGTGGGGCGACTTCAAGCTCACCGTGTTCATTTTGATAGGAGCGCTGATGTCGACGGCCGCGGCCCTGCTGACCGGCGCCTCCGGCGACAACGGGCCCGTGCATCTCGCGAATTTTCTCGCCTTCGCGCGGCTGGCACCCGACCGCGAGGTGCTCGTGATGTTCGTGATCCCGGTCAAGCTGCGCGTCCTCGCGGCCGTGGCCGCGGGCCTGACCGCGCTCCACCTGCTCGGGGGCGACAACGGCTCGCGCGTCCGGCTGCTCGCGGGCCTGTCGGCGTACCTCATCTATTTCGGACCGGGCCATTGGCAGGACCTCAAGCACGCCTGGCGCCGCCGGGGCCTGTGATCCTCTCGGTCCTGGCGGCCGCCCTTCTCGCGGGCCCCGCGAACGCCGCGTCGGTCAAGCTGTTCGCCTTCGAAGACAAAGGCGCCGCGCTCGACGCCGACGGCCTCGCGCGCAGGCTTTCCCGCGCCGACGACAAAACGCCGGACCTCGAAAAGCTCCCGCTCTGGGCGGTTCCGTCCGACGGCAAGCTGCCCCGGCAGCGCGTCAGGCTCTCGCAGCAGGGCAAGCTCGTGCTCGCCTCTTGGGACAAGGGCGACCGCGCGCGCCTCGAGCTCGTCTGGCCCGTGCAGGAGGACGGCTACAACGCGGTCGCCGCCGACAAGGGCGGCGCGGGGTTCGGCGACGGCGAGGTCGTATTTCTCGACGAGGAGATCGCCGTCACGCAGTACGCGCGCTTCAAGGAATCGTGGAAGCGGCGGATCAGCGACTGGCAGCCCCTGTACAAGCCGGGCAAGAAGGCGAAGGGCCTCGCGGACGCCGCGAAGGACGCGATGGCCGAGGCCGCCGGGCAGAAGGAGACGCCCGCGCGCGTCGAGGCTTACAAGAAGGCGCTGCAGCATACGGCGCTCGCGTGGGAGAAGATGCTGTTCGAGCACGGCCTCCAGCACGCGCTGGATGAGCGCCGCGCCCCGGGCTTGCGCTTCGGGCTCACGCTCGACGAAAATCTGCTCAAGCGCCTCGACGACCTCGAGTGGATCGCCGAGGCCGTGCGGCGCTCCGGCGCGGACTGGGTGCGAGTGGTGTTCCGGCCGAACTCCTCGGACTTCCTGTATTCCTCGCTGCGGTCGTTCAACGAGTACGACGGCGTCGTCGAGGAGCTTTCGCGGAATAAGATCAAGGTCATGGGCTGCGTGCTCGACGCGACCGCGTGGCCGAAGACGATGACCCCCGAGCTGTACGCCGAGCGCGTGAAGAACCTCGTGCTCCACTATCGCGGCAAGATCTCGAGCTGGGAGGTCGGCACCGAGCTCAACGGCGACTGGCTCGGCGGCGCCTCCGCCCCGTTCACGCCCGAGCAGGTCCATCGCACCTACACCGCGGGCGTGAACAAGGTCAAGGAGCTCGACCCCGCCCTCGAGACGGTCGCCACGCTCTACGCGTGGGAGGAGACCGCGCCCGACACCGAGCACGCCCTGTCCACCTGGCTCCCGGTCCAGGTCAAGCGCGGCTTCGGCCGCAACCTCGACGTCGTGGGCCTCAGCATCCAGCCCGAGGACAATCCCCTCGGCATGGGCTTCGAGCGCTCCTTCGACGCCGTCGGCGACGCGCTGCCCGCGCAGAAGCTCATGGTCTCGAGCCTCGGGTACGTCGAGAAGGAGGAGCTCAAGGGCTACTGGTGGCTGGCGCCCGACGACGTGGACGGCGCGCGCAAGGACATCGCGATCCTCTACGCCACGGCCTCGTGCGCGATGCCGCGCTCCCTGTGCGGCGGCTTCTGGTGGCAAACCCTCGACCAGATGCTCCCTCCCGGCCGGCGCAAGGCGACCGACCTCTACAAGGTGTGGCGCCGCACGCTCGACCAGCTCGGCCGCCGCGAAGAAAAGAACTAGCCGGCTCTTGCGGTCGGGCGGGACGAATCATTAGGTATAATGACCCTTCTACCGAGCCGGTAGCTCAGGGGTAGAGCATGTGCCTTTTAAGCATGGGGTCGTGGGTTCGATTCCCACCCGGCTCACGTTTTTTTCTTCTTTTCGCCTCCTTCGTCTAACGGTTAGGACGCGGCCCTTTCAAGGCTGAAACACGAGTTCGATTCTCGTAGGGGGCATGCTTTAATCAGGCGTATTCATCGACGGGGATTGCCGAAAGGCCGTCCCCGTCTTTATTTTTTCGAGACCCGCGCATGCGTGTCCCGGCGCGCCGCGCGCACGAGCTCGCGCAGTGGATCGGCGTCCGACTCGGCGGTCTTCGACAAAGCCTCGTCGTAAGCCTCGGCCGCTTCGGCGTGATGCCCCCGCGCCGAGAGGACGGCGCCCAAGGTGAGGTACGCGGGCAGGAACTTCGGCTCGAGACGGATCGCGGTCCGCAAGTCCGCCAGCGCGGCGCCGTGCGCGCCCTTCAGGTACTCGCACAAGGCCTTGTCGCTATAGAACGAGGCGACGCCCGGATACTGCCGCGTGAGACGACCGAGGAGCTCTATGGCTCGGTCGTACTCCTTCAGATCCTGGTAGACGAGCGCGATGCGGCGCCGCTGCTCGTCGTTTTGGCGCTCGTTGTCCGGGTCGAGGGCCTCGGCGCGCGCGAGGCTGTTGAGCGCCGCGGCGCGATCGCCGCGGCGGGCCTCGAGCGCGGCGCGCGAGAGCCACGGCCGCGCGTCCCGTGGCGAGCGCTGCGACAGCTCGTCGAAGAGCGCGAACGCCCGCGCGCCGTCCTTCAACGCGCCGTGGACCTCCGCCATCCGGAGCAGCGCGGCGTCGCCCGACTTAACGGCATCCGCGCGCGCCAGCGCCGCGCGCGCCGCCGCCGTCTCGCCGCCTTCCGCCGCGAACTCAGCCGCGTCGAGCCACAAAGACGCGTCACCGGGCCGGCGCGCCGCCTGCGCGGCGAGGAACGCCGAGCCGCGGCGGAACTCCCGCAGCCCGCGGTATATCTCGACGACGCGCGCCCGCACGGATTCCTGATCCAGGCTAAGCGCCTCGGCCCGCGCCAGGGCGTCGAGAGCTTCGGCCCGCGCGCCGATCCCGGCCGCAAGCTCCGCGCGCACGACGAGCGCCTTGAGATCGGCGTCCGAGGCCGCGACCCGCCCCGCCTTCAAGGACGCGACGCGCGCGAGCGCCCTGAGCGCCTCGGCGCGTCGCCCAGTCTTAGCCAGGAGGCTCGCCCGCTCGGTCCAGACCTCGCTCGAATCCGGCAGCAGCTCGGCGAGCGCGTCGTTCAACGCGAGCTTCTCCGCAGCCGGCCGCGGGCCCTGCAGGTGGCCGCAGTACCCGGAGAAGCCGGCGTCCGACAAGCGCAGCCGTGCGAGAACCTCCCTCTCGCGCCCGCCGTGCGGCCCGCGCACGACGATGTTCCGCGCACCGAAGCTCTCCCACGCCGATTTCAGGCGCGCGATCGCGTCGTTGCGGCGGCCCCGCCGAAGATAAGCGCACGCCTTCAGGATATCCGCGTCGATCCCGAGCTCCGCGCCGGGCGCGACGAACGTCAGCAGGCCCTCGGGCTTGCCCAAGAGCGCCCGAGCCCGGGCGAGCTGCAGCCGTGCTCTCGCACTGTCGGGCTCGAGCGCGGCGGCCGCGGCGAAGTCCGCGCCCGCGCCCGCGTCGTCGCCGCGGGACAAGCGCTCCTTGCCCCGCTCACCCAGCAGCCACGCGTCGCGCGGATGCGCGCGCAGCGCGGCGCTCAATTGCTCGAGCGCATCCCCCTTTCCGGCGCGCGCGAGGCGGGCAAAGGACAGCACCGTCCAATCCGCGCCGAGAGCGAGCGCGAAAACGAACGCGAGCGCTCCGCGTAGGACCCACGACGATAATCGTACCTCAAGCGCGCGGTCCGCGGGCCGGTCCGCGGCCCGCGGCCACGCGGGCAGGGAGCAGGCGACCAGCGCGAGCAACGGCCACAGCGGCCAGAAGTAGCGCTGCTCGACCGTCATTAGGCAGTGGATGGCCAGGAAATACGCCGCGAGAAACGCGAGCGCGCGGTGCTCGACGCGACGGCGAAACGCCCAGAAGCTGGCGAACGCGCAGAGGACGAGGACCCACCGGCCGTCAAGCGCGTACGCGATCCGCAGCGCGAACGCTCGCGCGAAGCGCAGCGGATGGCGCAGCACCTGGCGGGCCGCCCACCAGGCGACGGCGCCGGTGCTCCGCGTGTCGATCGGCTCGTCGACGAGCGTCGTCAGGTCTCCCTCGATGTTCTGCACGAGTCCTAGCGCGCCGGTCACGACGTTGGAGTTGGCCGTCCCCTTCTCGAAGATCACGAGCTGGCGGTGGACCGTCCAATTCATCGCGATCCACGGCAGGAGGAACAGGTACGGCACGATGCACAGGATCGCCCACTGCCTCGCGCGCGCCTTGAACGCGCAGCGGTCTGCCGCCCATTCGTACAACGCCAAGGCTGGCCCGAAGAACGCCAGCGGCGAGCGCCAGAGCAAAGTGGCCCCGACGGCGGCCCCGAGGAGCGCGCTGCGCCCGGCCGACGGCGAGCGCGAGCGCCAGACGAGCAGGCCCGCCGTCAGCAGAATAAGGAGCGTGTAGCCCGAGTCCGGATAGAGGTTGAGGTCGCGGCCGGGAGCCGCTAAGACCGCGACCGCCGCCGCCGCGAGCGGTCCGCCGTACGGATGCAGCAGAAGGCCGATCGCGAACATGAAGAGAACGACGAGGCACTCGTTGACCGCGAGCAGAACACCATCACGCGCCGCTACGTGGTAGTGGATCCGCGCCGATACGAGCGTGGCCAGCGGCAGGCGGTGCGAGACCGCCGTCGCGCGCGAGACGACGCCGTGCGCGAGCGCCTCGCCGTGCTGCGAGTAGGTGTGAAGGACCCTCTCCTGGGGCTTTTCCCGAGCGTAGCGCAGCGCCGACGCGGAGGTCCAGAGGAGCGCAAGCGCGAGGCACGCGGCATTGAGGAGGAATTTCAGCGTCACGGACCTTCTCAATACCATTTACGATCGCGCGTTTTGCTAAAAATTTCGGCTCGCAGGGGCCGTGGACGCGGTTGCACAAGCCCGTCAACAAACGCTTGCGCTCCTTCCATGGTCCGAGGCCGCCGGGCGGGGCTATAATCCGGCCGACGCCAAATCGCCGTGAAGGAGGAAACTCCATGATGAAAGCCTACAGGTTGAACGGACGGCGCATCGCGAGTATCGGGCTGGCGGCGCTGCTGTCCGTCGCCGGAACGAGCGTGTTCGCCCAGACGAACGAGGCGCCGGAGATGGTCATCCAGAATTGGCCCAAGGAGCTGCAGACCCAGGCGCGGTACCTGATCGAGAAGTACGGCGCGCCCGGCTCGAGCGACGCCAACTCTCTCGTCTGGATGAACAACGGCCCGTGGCGCAAGACCATCCTGCATCGGGAGGGCTTCACGCGCGCGATGATGGGCAAGAACCACGATCATCTGGAGCAGGTGATCTCCTTCGCCGTCCCCGAGGACAAGATCGCCGACCTCCAGCGCTTCGACAAGCGCATCGAGGTCAACGCGGCCACCGACGAGGTCTCGTCGCACGCCGAGACCGAGAGCATGAACTATCTGGCGCTGAACCTGGCCGACGAGATCGTCAAGGGCGAGCGCACCGTCCAGGCGGCGCGGGTGTTCTACCGGAAGACCAAGATGCTCGAGAAAACGGGCAAGTCCTCCCCCTACCTCGAAGGGCTGCTGTTTTCCAAGGATTCCGGCAAGTCGAGCGAGCCTGGGAAGGCCGAGGGCTCATCCGGCATGGAGCGCGGATCCATGGAGAGCGAGGAGCCCGGCTCCTCGACCCCCGACGCGACGGTTCCCGAAAAAGATCCGGCGAAGGCGGCGCCTCCCGTCATCGATGACGCCGAGGCCGATTAGCCGCCCGTGAGCGATCAGCAGGTCCGGCCGGCTCCCGTCGTCCAGGGAGCCGGCCGGATCCTCGCTCATGCGCTGGGCTCGCGCGGCTGAGGGCTATTCCGGACCGAAGGCGTGGCCGGCCAGGATCGACAACGTCCAGCGGGTGTCCGTTCCGTTGGGATTGAGGGCGCGCGCCGCGTCGATGCGCAGGGGGCTGTTGCTCGCCGACCGCGAGGCGGCGAGGCGAAGCCCGAACCCGACGCTGTGGCGGAGGTCGTTGACCCTCGCGCGGACGCCATGCCCCCACGCGTAGCCCGCGTCGTAGAAGACGACGGCGCCGACGTCGACTAGGCGCAGCCACTCGTCGTACAGGAAGACCCGGTCCTCCACGTTCATGAGGAACCGCCGCTCGCCCGCGAATTGGTTCAGGCCGTAGCCGCGGAGGCCGTTGCTCTCGCCGAGGCCCAGACGCGAGCCGGGGTCGAGGCGCCAGCCGTGGTCGTAGGACGCGTGCAGGGCCAAGGTCTGACGCGGCATCCCCATCAAAAAGTAAAGCGCGTCCCCTCCCGCGACGCGCGTCGCGTTGGCGCCGTTGACGAACGCCGTCGTATATGAGCCGCGCAGCAGCAGCAGCCGGCCTTCTCGTTCGAAGCCCTTGCGCACGACCAGGCCGGGCAGCACCTGGGACTCGGCGCTGCGAAGCCCGGGCAGCGCAGGCGCCCAGGCGAGCGACGGCAGGACCGAGAGGCCGACGTTGTAGTCCTCGTCGCGCGTGAACCTCTGAATGCGCCGCTCGGTGACGAAGTCGAGCTCCTGCCAGTCGAATCCGAGCTGCAGAAAGAGGAACTGCTCCCGCGCGGGCAAGGCGCCTGCGGGCGTCGACGGCAGCGGCAGGTAGTCCACGTGGCGGTTTGCGACCCCCGCGCGCACGCGGCGCGTGCGCCAGGTCGACGTCGCGAGGGCGACGCCGTAGGTTAACCCGACCTCGCTCGCGCGCCTCAGCGACTCGCCGCTGACGACGTCGTCCGCGTAAAGCGGCGTCCTCTTCTCGGAGTAGCTGCCGGCGACGCCCTTCGAAGCCTTCGCGATGGACGCGTAGAACGGCCGCCCGACCGCGAGGGAGTAGTCCCGGCCGTCGGGACCCGCGGAGGCCGCGGCGAGGAGGTTCACATGGTGCCGCCCCAGGAATTGGACCTCTTTCCAAGCGAGGGACTTATGCGGGCTCGTGCCGTATTGCCGGTACTCGGCCGAGAGCTCCGTGCCCCGTCCCAGGAAGTTGCGCTCGCTGAAGCCGCCCTTCACCTCCGTGGCGCCGCCGACGCGCTTGAAGTTCCCCGTGAACTCGAGCGTCCACGAGTCGTAGGTCCGGACGACGACGTCCACGGTGCCGCTCGAGTTGACGACCGCGTCCGAGTCGGCGCGCCGGATGAAATGCAGCAGCCGGAGGTTCCGCTCGGTCTCGGCGATCAAGTTGGGATCGTAGGGGTCTCCCACCTCGTACAGAAGCTCGCGGCGCACGACGTTCTCCCGGGTCGTGCGGTGCACGGCGTTGGCCGCGCGATAGGCGAGCTTCGATTCCGGATAAACGTTCGTGTTGAAGACGTTGTACGTCTCGACCCGGATCGACCCGATGGCCTTGCCGACGAGGCTCACGGGCCGCTTACGGCGCGCCGCGGAGCAAGGCGGCGCCGAAAGCAGAAGGAGGGCGCCGAGCGCCGCCGCGAAAAGGCGCCGGCTCAATACCGGTTCAGCCATTCGAGAAAAGTGGTCGCCGCCTTGCTCTGCTGGCCCTGCTCGCTTATCTCCGATTGAATGGCCCAGTGCGGCGAGAGCGGCTTGCGCACGGTCAGCTGCCGGCTCTGATCGAAGTCGCTGCCGAGCGTGAGCCGGGCGCCGCCGGGCAGCCGGAGCTTGACCGAGGTTGTCCTGGTGGCCGAGTCGTAGCCGACGTGCTCGATCGGCGTGGCGCCGAACAGATAGAGGGACGCGAGGCCGAAAGCCCGGCTTTCCAGAGCGGTTTCCGTGTTGCTGACGGAGGCGGTCTGCTCGGGGTCCAGCTCGTTCGGATTCTTGCCGAAAATCAGGAGCCCGATGATGTCCTCCCGCTTCAGCGGCGGCACGCTCGTGAGCTCGACGCGGGGCCTTTCCGTGGTGCCCAGGATCGCGATCCGGATCGAGGCGGACGGGGTGTTGTACAGCAGCAGCCCCTCGAGCCGCCCGACCCGGGAGCCGCTCGACAGCGTGACGTTCATGTGATCGAGCGTCGCCCGGCGCCGGAAGAGCTCGACGTCGAATTTGGAGACAGATACCCGGCCGGCGACGGCCGCCGGCGGATGCGTCGCCGTCAAGTCGACCCCGACGGGGACCGGCTCCTTCGCGAGGTTCGAGTACAGGATCATCGGCCTCTCCGTGCGCACCGTGACCCGGGAGCGCACGGCGAGCGGCCGGGCGGCGGCGCGCGCGGCGGCTGTCGACGAGGCGACGGTTCGCGTCTCCTCGCCGGAGGTGATCCTCCGGTCGAGCGTGATCTTCGGCGCGGGCCCCGCCTCGAGCTTCGGAAGCTCCAGGGCGACGTCCTTCAGGAGAACCTCGGCCGAGTGCTCTGCGCCGCGGCGGGGGCCGAGGGCGTTCACGATGGACACTTTGCCCGTCGTCCGCGCGACGAGCTTTTGCCGCGCGCCGGCCAGCGCGGTCTCGAGGACGTAGCGGACCTCCTGCCGACCGGAGCGCGGATCGCCGCGCAGCTCGAGCGCGAGCGAAAGCGGACCCGAGAGCACGTGGAACGGCGCCGGGACCGCGTAGCTCGTCTCGCGCAGGAAGGCAGCGAGGTCCTCGAACTTCGGGACCTTCAGCAGCGCGCGGACGTCGTGGCTCAGCTTCAAGGCCCGGACGGAGTCGCCGAGGCGGCCCGCGAGCCTTCCTTCCGCGCTGCCGGAGAGCTCGTACCACGCGCCGATCGGATCCAAGGTCCCGTGCACGACGGCGGAAAGCCGTCCGGCGCGAAGCTCGCCGTTCGCGCGGACCGCCCCGGCGGCGGTCTTGATCACGCCGAGGCGCGCGTCGATCGGCTTCGAGGCGACGACCTCGTAGCGGCACGCGAGCTCGCCCGACCCCTCGCCCGGCTCGCCCCGCGAGACGGTCCCGCGGCAGCCTGTGAGGCGCGCGCTCAGCAGCGGCCCCGTCGAGGCGTAGACCTCGGCGCCGCCTGACAGCTCGTAGCGCGCGCCCGCGCGCAGCACCTTCATGGCGACGCGCGCCCGCCCGCGCCCGGGGATCACGGCGAACCCCTTCGCGTCGAGGAAGGACGGCTCGCCGGCGTTGAAGAGATCCGTGTCGGCCGTCAGGCGGAGCTTCACGCGGCCCACGGCGCGCTTCCCGCGCGTCCGTAGGTCCGCCTTGAACGCCGCCGGCCGGCGCCGGCCCGGCTCGACGCTCGCCGAGACGGAGCCCGACGCCTCGAGGCCCGGCGTGCGCAGGATGAGGTCCGGGAGCTCCACTCGCAGCGACCGCACGAAAGGCGGCGCGGGAGGGGCGCGCGTCGCGGCCGGCGCGCGCCGCCCGAGATCCACGACCACGCGCTCCCCGACCGCGTCCAGGTTCTCGATGACCTCGAGCCTGGCGCCGCGCCGGGAATAACGGACGACGACGGCGAACTCGAGACGCTTGAAGCAGCCCATGAAGACGCCCCTCGGGTCCTCCGCGCAGATGCCCTCCGAGCTCAGCGCGTAGCGGTGGCGGCGACGGCCGATGGCGGCGGCGGAGAAGGAGAGCTTCGACCAGCGAGGCGCGTAGGCCGCGCCGAAATGCCTCAGCGCCGCGGCGACGACGCGGTCCGTGAGCAGCAGCTCCGGCCGCTCGAGGAACAGCGCGGCGACGACGGCGGCCGAGAGAACGGCGCCCATCGCGAGGAGCGCTACGCGCGTCAGCGCCCGGCGGATCAAAACTCCCTCCCGTAGCTGAAGAAGAACTGCCAGTGCCGCCGCCCGGGCAAGGTCGCCGGGTCGCGCCGCCAGATGAGGCTGCGGGCGAACGTGACCCGAAAGGCCCCGATGAAAGTCGCCCAGCGCGCGCCGAACCCCGGCGCGTAATACACGTCGGGCTCGAGATGCAGCGAGGAATGTCCGGCCATCGCCGCGTCGAAGAAGACGAGCGGCTGGATCTTCAGCGGAAGCAGATCGCCCGCGCGAAGCTCGAAGCCTTGGTACACGCCGCTCAGGAACCCGTTCTCGTCGCCGAGCTCGCCGGGCCCCACGCCGCGAAAATCCGCGTTGCCTCCGATGAAGAAGCGCATCGGGACGGGCAGCTCCCGCAGCGCGGTCTCCCGATCTCCGACGAACGTCGTGCCGGCCCAACCTCGCGCTCCGAGTATGACGAGCGGCGGCTCGTAGGCTCCCAGGTTCCACAGCTTCTCGGTGCCGACGCGCACGCGGTGGGCCGTGAGCGAGGAGCTCAGCTTCGAGACGCGCGACGCGGTGTCGAGCTCCGCGCGAAAGCCCTCGCGCGGCTCGCGAAGGTAGTACTCGAACATGTGGCTCGTGAGGTCGACGTGGATGTTGAAGCTCTGGAAATACGAGTCCTGCGGACCGACGCCGCGGCGCGTGTCGGCGTACTCGAGCGCCGGCCCCGCGCGCACCTCGAGATGCGCCGTCTGGTCGTCCCACGTGAACGCCGGGCTCAGCGACAGCTGGGCCGCGACCGTCTCGAACCGCGGATCGTCCGCCCGGGCCGCGACCGCTTGCGGGATCAGATGCAGGCGCGACGACGGGCGCAGATAATAGCGCATGAACGTGTTGAAGGACTGCTCGCGCTTCGAGCCGAAGAGCGTGGCCTCGGCCGAGCTCGCGCGCCAGCCGATGCGGGAGTGGTTCCAGCGCGCGCGCACGCGCGCGAAGCCTTCCGTGTCGACGCCCACGCCGATGCGGATAAGGCGCGGCGGCGCGGCGGCGGCGCGGTGGACGATCCTCACGCCGTCGCTGCCGCAGCTCACGTCGTACGAGGAGTTCAGGAATAGGGCCTCGCTCACGACGCGATTGGACGTCAGCGACAGCAGCCGCGAGTCGAGAGGACGGTCCCGCCGGAAGGCCTCGAAGCGGCGGAAGATTCCCGGATCGATGCCCGGGATCGACGGCTCCTCGATCGGATGCGCGAGGTAAGTCTCCCCGCCCGAAAAGCGCGCGACGACGACGCCCGAGGAGGCGTCCGCGGACATGCGGACCTCCGGGCACGGATAGCCGAGGTGCTGCAGCTCCTCGCCGAGGTCGCGCTTGACCTTGTCGAGCATGGCGGGCGTGAGCGGCGCGCCGACGACGCGGCGGCGCTTGCTCAGGTCGACGCCCGCCGGCAGGTTCTCGCCGAGCAGGCGCCGGATCTCCGTGCGCTCCCCGGAGTTCGCGACGAGCACGCCACCCTTGACGGTGAAGGCCGGATGATGATATCCGCGCTGCTGATAGAAGGCCTTCAAATAGCCCTGAGCCTGCGCCCGCGGGATCACCTTCCACGCCTCGCTGTCCGGATCGCCGCACACGAGGCGCCGCTCGACGGCCGAGAGCCCCAAGGGCGCGCCCGTGAACGCGACCCCCGCGCAAACCGGGCTCGCCGGGGCGGCGGGCTCCGCCCTCGCGAAGAACGGGAGGGCGCATGCGGCCAGGAGCGCCGCCAGCCTCCCCGCCGGCTCCCTCGTTGACGTCGACATGCGGGGATTATCGCTAGAGCGAGGCCCCCTCGCCACGCCGGAGGCGTGACATGATTATGACGCGGAGTTAGAGCTCGCGGGCGAGGGCCACGGCTCCGAGGACGACCGCGTCGTCCCCGAGGCTCGAGCGCGCCACCCGGCAGGAACCGATCGCGCGGAACAAGGGGTCGGCGGCCAGGCGCTTCTTGACGATCGGGAGGATGAAGGCGCCGCAGGCCTCGATCACGCCGCCGCCCAGGATGAAGAGCTCCGGATCGAAGCAGTGCCGCAGGCTCACGCAGCCGTCGCCGAGACGCTCGGCGGCCTCCCGGAGGACGCGCGTCACGAGCGGATCGCGGCGGCGCAGCGCGTTTGCCAGGACCTTGCTCTTGATCTGATCGAGGCCGCCTCCGTTGAGCTCGATAATGCCCGTTCGCTCGCCGGCCTTGACGCCGGCGCGGATGTCCCGCTCGATCGCGGTGCGGCTCGCGTAAGCCTCGAGGCAGCCGCGCGCGCCGCAGCCGCAGCGCGGGCCGCGCGGGTCCAGCACGACATGGCCCAGCTCGGCGGCCGCGCCGTGCGCGCCCGTGAGAAGACGTCCGCCGGAGATCACGCCGCCGCCGATCCCCGTGCCCGGAAAGATGCCGACGAAATCCTCCACGCCGCGGCCCGCTCCGCGCCAGCTCTCGCCGAGCACGCCCAGGTTCACGTCGTTTCCGATCGCCACGGGCACGCCGAAGCGGCGCTCCAGCTCCTCCGCGATCGGGAAACCCGCGATGGGGATATTGGGCGCGACCAGCACCTTGCCGGTCTTCGCGTCGACGAGGCCCGGCACGCCGATCCCGATGGCGCGAAGGCGGCGGGCCTTGCGCCCCGCTCCCGCGAGCACGTCCCGGACCGCGCGCACGACGGCCTTCATCACCTCACCGGCGCTCTTAGCGCGCGGCGTCGAGAGCTTCTCCCAAATCAGGACCTCGCCGCCGGAGCTGACGAGCCCCGTCGCGATCTTGGTGCCGCCGACGTCGACGCCGACGTAGAATTTTTTGGCCATCGGCGCATTCTACCACTTGCCCCGCGGGGTCAGCGGTGGCGCGAAGACGTCCAAAAGAAGACGGACGCGGCGGTCAGCGCGATCGCGAGCGCCAGGAAGCCCGCCGTCGCGCCGAAGCCGTCGAACAGCCAGCCCATCGCGAGCAGCGCCGCCATGCCGAACGTCGTCGAGAGCGAATAGACGAAGCCCGTCACGGCGCCGGAGTCCTCCTTCGAGGCCGCCGACTGGAAATAGCTCGCCAGCGCGAGCTCGTTACCGAGCATCGCGAGCGCCATCAGGAAGATCACTGGGGCGGCGACGTAGACGCTCGGGAAGAGCCAGAGAAGCCAGGAGCCCAACACGGCGGCCGCGGCGTAGCGCAGCCACGCAGGACCGAGCGAGGCCTTCTCCCCCTGCCGCGCCGCCTGCCGGCGAAGCAGCAGCGCCGCGGCGAACTCGCCGAGGTTCCAAGCGCCCAGCAGGACGGCCGCGGCGGCCGGCGAGCCCAGCACCTTCGCCGCGTAGACCACCGCCAGGATTTGGTGGAAGAGGTTGTGGAGCGCCAGCACCGGGATGTTGAGGAGGGCGGCTCGCCTCAATGCCGGATCGGACCACACGAGGCGCGCGCCGCGCGTGAGCGCCTCGAGGGCCGCGCGCAAGCCCTTGGCCTTCGCGGCCGGAGCGGGCTCGCTCGCCGGCGGAGCGGACGCCCCCCCTCGAAACGCGAGGCGCGCGAAGAGCAGCGCCGCGACCACATACGCGGCCGGGTGGATTCCGAGCACCGCGAGGTAGCCGAGCTTGCCCAGAAGATAGCCCGTGCCGAAGATGGCGGCCATCGCGGCGAGCTCGCGCGCGATGTAGATCTTCGCGTTGTACGCGTTGAGCACGCGCTCGTCGCGGCCGAGGATGCCGGGCAGCGCGGCCCGGCGCGCGATGTCGAACGCGCCGCCGAGGAGGCCGTTGACGGCGAAGAGCCCGAAGATGACCGGAAGGCCGAGCGTGGTGCCGAAGGCGAACGCGACGGGTATGGCTCCGATCGCGGCGATCTGCAGCGACGCCGTCGCGGCGAGGACCTTCGCGGGGCCGAAGCGGTCCACGAGCGGCCCGGCGACCCAGCTCGCGGCGAGCGCGGCCACCTGCGCCGAGAGGAAGAGGCCCGCCACGACGGAGGCCGCGGCGCCCTGGGTCAGGAGAAACGCGGGCACGACGAGGTTGAGCGCCTCGATGCCGACCTTGACCGCCGTGACGCCCGCCGCGTAGAGCCGGAAGGCGGCGCGCGCGGGCGCGGGCACCTCCGGCAGCGGCGCAGCCGGCTCCGAGGCGCTTTCGCCGGGCGCGGCGCTCGCGGGGCGCAGGCCCTGCCCGGCGCGCGAGGGACGGGCCGCGACGGCCCCGTCGTCGGCGGACGCGGGCCGCCGGAGAGGCTCCCCGCTGAGCAGGCCCTCGAGCTCGTCGCCGGAGCGGCGGAGATCGCCGCGCGACGCCGCGTCGGAGGAAATTTTCTCGAGGGCCTCGGCCGAGGAGGCATGGAGGACCGACACCTGGACGGAGACGGCGGGCCGCGCGAGCGCCGCGAGCGGAACGGCCGGCGCCGCGAGCGGCGCGACGACGGCGGCGGCGGGCAAGGGCGCGGCCGCGAAGGACATCGCGGACAACGACGGCGCCGCTAAGGGAGACAAGGACGCGACGGGAAGCGAAAGGAGTGGCGCGACGAAGGCGGGCGCGACTGGGCGTCCCGGCGCGGAGGCCGCGCGCGCGGCGACCTGCGCGAACGCCGACGGACCGAGCGCCTCGAGCGCGAGAAGGACCGCGAGAGACGACGAGAAAATCCGCCGGACGGAGGTCATCCCGTCAATTCTACGGATAGGATGTCTCCCGCGATAGAAGCGTTGGACCCAGGCGGGCATGGGCCGTAAGTCTTGAAGGCCTCGTCGCTCGGAAGCGACGCCCGCGTCTCATGTCACCGAGCGGTCAAAATAAATTCAGGAGGCCTCAATCGACTTCGCCGCCGCGCAAGATTTATCCTGCGTCGGCCGTATCAAACGGCGGCTCCGCTCAAGGGTCATTTCAAGGAGGAAGTATGTCAGAAGTCATCAGCAAGAAGGTGGTCGCGATCGATTACCCGCGCCACGATGAGAAGGTCACGTCCAACAATTACACGTTCCGCGTCGTCGCCATGCCCGGCGTCAAGAAGGTCGAGGTTTCCATCAACGAGTGCGGCTGGGAGCCCTGCCGTCAGGCCGGCGATTCCTTCTGGTACGACTGGTCCGGCTACGGTCCCGGCGAACATGAAGTCACGGCTCGCGTGACGCTCGCCGACGGCCGCCTGATCGCGACCGAGCACCGGTTTTTCACGGTCGAGCTCGAGGGCGCCGGCAAGCCTCAGAACGCCGGCGAGCGGCGCTCGTTGACGCCGCGCCATGCCCAGCAGATCCTGGGCCGCCCCGACCTCCTTAAAAACATGGTGAACAAGTTCGTCGTCATCGTGCCCAACCAGCCGGCGATCCTGCGCCAGCTCACGCAGCTGCTGTCGAAGGAAAGCGTCAACATCGACAGCCTGCTGATGGAGACGGCCGGAGACATCGCGTCGTTCCGGTTCGTGCTCGAGAAGGAGAACGGCCTGCGCAAGTCGCTCGAGTGCGAGGGCTTCCACATCGTCGACGATAGGGTGTTCCGCCTCGACCTGCCCAACCGCCCCGGCGAGATCGACCGCCTGACCCGGAAGCTGACGGATCAGGGCGTCGCAATCCGCTACATGTACGGGACGTCCCATGGGCACACCACGAAGGTCATCTTCGCGGTCGACAAGCCCGAGGAAGCCGCGGGCGTCGTGAAGGAGTTGGATCAGCGCATGACCGCCGTCGCCGCCTGAGCGGCATCTCGTAAACCGTAATGGGGGGCGCGTCCACAAGAGGGACGCGCCCCCTTCTCATTCGTTAGACCCCGCTCAGAGCCTCGCGATACGCGTTCGTGAGATTCCGCTCCACCTGCGGCCAGTCGACGTTCCGGATGAAGGCTTCCACGTAGGACGCGCGCCCGTCGACGCCGGCGTCGACCATGTAGGCGTGCTCCCAGACGTCCATGACCAGGATCGGGACGAAGCCCGCCGGATGCCCGTCCTCGTGCATCCCGATCCAATGGTTCGTGAGCGTCTGCTCGTTCGGGTCGAAGTAGAGGATCGCCCAGCCGACGCCGCGCATCTTCCCGACCGCGATGAACTCCTGCAGCCAGGAATTATAGCCGCCGAAGGACTTCTTGAGCATCTTGGACAGCTCGCCGCCGTTCGTCGGCGGCTTCTGGCCGGCCTTGAGGACGCCGAAGTAATGCTCGTGAAGGATCATCCCGTCGTACTCGAAGCCGAGGCGGCGCTTGAGCTCCGCGAACTCGGCGCCGAAGCTCTTCTTCTGGCGCAGGGACTCGAGCTTCTCGTTGAGGAGATTGACGTTCTTCACGTACGCTTCGTAGAGCGTCCAATGCTGCTGGATCTGATCCTCGCTGATGCCCGGCAGTTGCTTCGGCCGCAAGGACAGCCGCGGCTGATATGTGTGGTTCATGAGGCCTCCTGGGTACGTCCCGGCCGAACGATAGCAGGCGCCGGGCCGCCGACCCAGAGCGGCGGCGTGTCCGTTCGGTCGCGCCTTCTTGACGGCGCGCGTTTATCCTATAATCCGGGGAATGGCCACTCCCCTTAAGATCGCCGTGTGCGGAGCGTCGGGCCGGACGGGCTCGCGCGTCGCGGCCGTGGCCGCGACGGATCCGCGCTTCCATCTCCTCGCGCGCGTGGGGCGCGCGCAGGCCGAGGCCTTCACGGACGAGGTCGGCGGCTGCGGGGCCGTGATCGACTTCACGACGCCCGAGTCCTGCGTGAAGTTCGCCGTCGCGTGCGGCCGCGCGAAGGTGCCGTTCATCACGGGCACCACGGGCCTCTCCGACGTGCAGCGCGCGCAGGTCGCCGCCGCCGCGCGCAAGACCGCGGTGTTCATGGCCCCCAACTTCAGCCGCGGCGTGACCATGCTGCTGCACCTGGCGTCCGTCGCCGCGGAGCGCCTGCCGGAGTACGACGCCGCGATCGTCGAGACGCACCACAAGACGAAGAAGGATTTTCCGTCAGGCACCGCGCTGCGGCTGGCCCAGGCGGTCTCCGAGGGCCGCGGCTCAAGCGCGCCGGTGCCGACGAGCTCGCTGCGGATCGGCGGCGTCGTCGGCGAGCACGTGCTGGCGTTGGCCGCGCCTTTCGAGAGGCTCACCATTTCGCACACCGCGGAGTCGCGCGACGCCTTCGCCCTCGGCGCCCTCGAGGCCGCCCTCTGGACCGCGCGCAAGCGCCCGGGCCTCTATGACATGCTCGACCTGATGGGGCTGCGATGAGCCTTTGGAGGTCGTGGCTCGAGCTCTTCGAGGAGGAAGGCCCCGACGTTCCCCGCTACGATCCCGTCCACCTCGCGGTGGTGCTGGTCGCGTCCCAGGCGGCCGCAGGCCTTCTGTTCTGGCTGCTGTGGACCGCGATGGTGTACGAGGGCGGCTTCGGGCTGGGCGACGGCAAAGCCGGCAACATCGCGGCGCTGCTCATCATCGCCGCCGTCGTCGAGGCTTTGCGCCGCGCCGACAAGCGCCGCGCCCCAAAAGCGAAGTGAAGCGCCGAGCGCTGCTGCTGCTGGGCGCAAACCTCGGAAACCGCGCGGCCGCCTTGAAGGCCGCCGTCGCGGAGCTCGGCCGCCTCGAAGGATGCCGGGCGCTCAAGGCCTCCCGCCTTTATGAGACCGCGCCCGTGGGACCGAGCGATGAGCCCTACCTGAATCAGGCGGTCAGGCTCGAAACCGACCGGTCCGCGATGGGGCTGCTGATCGAGGCGAAGCGGCTCGAGGCGCTTGCCGGCCGCCGGCCCGGGATACGCTGGGGGGCGCGAGCGCTCGACGTGGATATCCTCGCCTTGGGCGAGGAACGTGTTCGCACGCCGTGGCTCACGGTCCCGCACCCGGCGACGGCGGTCCGCGCCTTCGCCCTGGCCCCTCTCGCCGACGTCGCGCCCTCCTTCAAGCCGGACAGCCGCCGCGCGACGCGCGCGCTGCTGGCCGCTATGAACCCCGACCCGCGAATTGTTAAGCTCTGGCGAAATGGCCGATAAGCTCAAGCCCGCCGGCGCTCCCGGTCCCGCGAAGCCCGTCACGATCAGCACCTTGCTCGACCTCAAGCGCAAGGGCGTCAAGATCGCGATGCTCACCGCCTACGATTTTCCGACCGCCCGCATCGCCGAGGAGGCCGGGGTCGACGTGATTCTCGTCGGAGACTCCGTCGGGATGACCAAGCTCGGCTATGAGAGCACCTTGCCCGTCACCATCGACGAGATGGTCCACCACGTGAAGGCCGTCAAGCGCGGGATGTCGCGCGCCCTGCTTGTCGCCGACATGCCCTACCTGTCCTACGAGGTGGATCTCAAGGAAGCCGTGCGCAACGCCGGCCGGCTGCTGAAGGAAGGCGGCGCGCACGCGGTCAAGGTTGAGGGCGGCATGGAGGTCGCCGCCACCATCAAGGAGTTCCTCAAGATCAACGTCCCCGTGTTCGGCCACCTCGGCCTGACGCCGCAGGCCGTCAACCGCCTGGGCGGCTACAAGGTGCAGGGAAGAAGCCCCGAGGACGCCGAGAAGATCCTGACCGAGGCCCGCATTTTAGAGGGCGCCGGCGTCTGCGCCGTTGTGCTCGAGTGCGTGCCGGCCGACCTCGCCAAGGAGATCACCAAGCGCCTAAGAATCCCGACGATCGGCATCGGCGCGGGGCCGCACTGCGACGGGCAGGTGCTCGTTAGCGACGACATGCTCGGCCTCTCCGAGTCCGGACCGACCAAATTCGTGAAACGGTACGCCGAGCTGCGCGCGCAGTCCGTGAAGGCGATCGGCGACTATTGCCGCGAGGTCCGCGACGGGTCGTTCCCCGGGCCCGAGCACTCGTTCACCTCCCAGAAATGATCTGGCTGGCCGCGGCGGTTCTCCTCGCCGTCGCCGTATACGCCCTTTGCTGGTGGGGCGCCGGCATCATCCTCCACCCCCCCGCGATGTCGCCGATGTGGATTTTTCCCGAGCAGTTCGGCCTGCGCTACGAGAAGATATCCTTCATGACGCGGGACGGCCTCGAGCTCCGCGGCTGGTTCATCCCGTCGACGACCGGCGACAAGCGCACGGTGTTGATGTGCCACGGCTGGGGCGACAACAAGGGCGAGCTCCTCAAGCAGACGTACTTCCTTAACGAAAGCGGCGGCTTCAATCTCCTCTACTTCGATTTCCGCTCGCACGGCGAGAGCGAGGGCGAGATCACGACCATCGGCGGCCTCGAGACGATCGACTTCGACGCGGCGGTCGAGTGGCTCCGGAAGGCCAAGCCGGAGCTCGCCGCCACGATCGGCGTGTTTGGCCTGTCCATGGGCGCGGCCGTGACCGTCGCGAGCCTTCCCAAGCATCCCGACCTCCGCTGCGCCGTCGTCGAGAGCCCCTTCTCCGACTATCAAACCGTCATCAAGCGTTGGGGCTGGAACAACATGAAGGTCCCCTATTATCCGCTGATCGCGCTGACCTTGCTGCTGCTGCGCTCGCGCGTGAAGGATCCCGAGATCGACCGCTTCAACCCGGTGGAGGCCGCGCCGAAGATCTCCCCGCGTCCGCTGTTCGTCATCGGCGGCGAATACGACCGGCTCATGACGCCCGAGGACGTGAAGAAGGTCTTCGACGCCGCGCGGGAGCCGAAGCAGCTCTGGATGGTCCCCGGCGCGTGGCACGCGAAATGCCGCGAGGCCGCGGGCATGGAGTACGACACGCGGGTGATCGGGTTCTTTTCGAGGAACCTGTGATCCCTGTCGTCCGGACCAAGAAGGCGCTGCGAATGCTCGTCGACGGATGGCGGAAAAAGAACCTTTCAATCGGATTTGTGCCCACGATGGGCGCCTTGCATCCGGGCCACGCGGAGCTGGTCGAACGCGCCGCGCGGGAAAACGACAAAATCATCGTGTCTGTTTTCGTGAACCCTCTTCAGTTCGGCCCGAACGAGGATTTCGGCCGGTATCCGCGGGCCTTGCCCGCCGACCGGAAGCTGGTCGCGGCCGCCGGCGCGGACGCCGTCTACGCGCCGTCGGCCGCCGAGATGTATCCAAAGGGCTTTCACACTCATGTCGAGGTCGAGGGGCTGTCCGATCTCTACTGCGGCAAATACCGCCCCGGCCACTTTCGCGGCGTGGCGACGGTCGTTCTTAAGCTCTTCAATCAGGTCCGCGCCGACCGCGCCTACTTCGGAGAGAAGGACTGGCAGCAGGTCCGGGTCCTGGAGGACATGATCCGCGACCTCGACGTCGAGGTCGCGCTGGTGCGAGTCCCCATCGTCCGCGAGGCCGACGGGCTCGCGATGTCGAGCCGCAACGCCTATTTGTCGCCCGCTGAGCGCCGCGCCGCGCCCGCCTTGCGCCGCGCGCTCGAGGCGGGCCGCAAGGAAGCCCGCCGCCGGAACTCCCGGCCCGAGACGGTCGCCGCCTCGGTCCGCCGCGCGCTGGCGGGCTCCGGGCTCAAGGTCCAATACGCCTCCATCCTGGACGGGCGCCTGCTCGCGGCCGCCTATTTGGGCCGGACTCGATTAATTGACAACATTCCGCTCTAAAGTTACTATAACCACTGAATGACGCATAAAGGTCACGCTCACGAGAAGGCGGCGCCCGCCAAGCCTTCCTATAAACGGCAGCAGTACTGGGTCGACGCCCCCCTCCAGCTCCAGATGGTCGGCTTCGTCATCCTTCTGATCTCCGCGAGCTTGCTCCTGACCGCGTTCTCGGTGTTCCGCGGAGTCCAGGAGTCCTCGATCTCCTCCCGCCAGATCTTCCATTCCCTCGACTGGATCAAGGGCGCCCTTCGGGCCCCCCTGCTGCTCGCCTCGGCGATCTCCCTCCTCGCCGGCGGCCTGGTCACCTTGTTCTGGTCCCACCGCTTCGCGGGCCCCTTGCGCGTGATCTCCGCCGGAGTCGCGCGGATGCGCCACGGCAATTTCGCGGTCCCCGTCCGGGTCCGCACGACCGACGCTCACCAGGAGCTCGCGCGCGAGTTCCAGCTCATGCAGGAGGAGCTGCGCAAGTTGATCGCGTCCGATCGCGGCCATATCGCCGAGGCCATGGTCCTGCTCGAGGCCCGCGAGAAGGAGAAGCCCTCCGCGGAGATCTCGAAGGCGCTCGACCACCTGCGCCTGGCCTGCTCGAAGTACCACCTTTAATGAACATAAAAACATCGGCCTTGCTGACGTTGCTGCTCGCCGCCTCTGCCGCCTCCGCCGCCGAAGCTCCTTCGCCCAGCGCGCCTTTGGCGCTGCTCGCCGAGACCTTCGGCGACGTCGGAGTCGAGACGCTCGCCGCCCGCGGCCTCGTCGTGCTGCAAGGCAAGGCCGGCGCTCGGCGCCTGGCCGCCGTCCACTGGAAGGCGCTCATCGCGCTTGAGCGAGCTAAGGCCTCCTGCCTGGCTTTGGCCTCCGCCGCCGACGCGGTCGGCCACGAGCCCGATCCCGCGAGCCCGGACCTCGGCCTGACCGCCTGCCGCTCTTTGCCCGACGGGCTCATGACGCCCTCCCTGCACGCTCTCGCCGCGGCGCTGGAGGCCGGCCACGAGGAGCGCTGGGCCTTGAAAGCCGCCGGCGCGCCCATCGCGGGCGCACCCGGAAAGGAGAACCTGTTCGACACCGCGTGGGGCAAGAGCTTGATCGAGCGCCGCCACGCCGACGTCCTCGAGAACCCCGCCGCGCTCGTCAAGCCGGCCTTCGACGACCTCCTGGCCGGTCCGCGCCCCGACAAGAACGCAGCCGCGATCATCGCCGCCGAAGCCGCCGCCCGCGGCGCCACGTCGGTCGAGACCCTCATGGCGTACGACGGCGCGCACGGCGCGCTCTCCGAGGAGCTTCGCGCGCAGCTTCGCCGCACGCTGTCCAACGAGCGCCGCCGCTGGGCCGCCGCCAAGGCTCGCTCCGCGGCCTCCGACCTCATAGGCAAGGCCGCCGTGAAGAAGGAGCTCGAGGATCTGCGCGGCGCCGCGAAGGCGCTGTCCGGCCGCCCGAACCTTCCCGCCGCGCTCGAGGCGGCCGCGAGCCGCGCCGCGGCGCCCGTGGGCGGCGCGAAATTAAAGTCCGCCGGCCTCCACCTGCAGGAGCCGACCCGCCTGGGCCAGCACGAGCTCGGCGACGAGGCGATCGCCTCCGGAGCCTACTGGGTCGACGGCCTCAAGGAAAAGGAATCCGTCGAGATCGAGGAGACCTTGGTCCTCGAGACGGAGCGCGGCTTCGCCGCCGTCGAAACGCGCTCGAGCAAGCGCCCGAACGGCGGCCCGTACACCTACGCGCGCGCGCTCAAGATCGGCGAGACGCGCCCGTTCGCGATCCGCTCGTTGGTCTCGGCCGCGGGCTCGGCTTCGCTCGCCGAGCGCGTCGAGGTCGACCTCGCCCAAGATTTCGAGCTCGCCCTGCTCAAAGAATCCGAGGCCGCGAGCCTCAAGGCCGGGTGCCGCCCCAAAGACGCCGAGGCCGCCTTCCTCGCGCTCGAGGCGCTCGTCGCCGAGCCCGCGAAGGTCAAGCCCCAGTACAAGGCGCTGCTCGACCGCTCGGTCAAGGCGCGCGAGGCGTCCAAGCGCGACGGCGAGACCTTGGTCAAGCTCGAGGAGGCCCTGGCCGCCTCCCGCGAGGCCTCCGCCCCTCAGCACTGCAAGTACGAGACGCGCGGCGTCGACGAGGCCCTCAAGGTCGCCAAGCTCCTCCCCGCCGGCTGCGACCGCGACCTGCCCGAGCTGCACGCCCTTCGCGCGACGATCGTCCGGCGCGCCGCCGACCAGAATTGGTTCATGAAGGCCTCCTCCGACGCCCGCTCCAAGCGGAAGTCGTGCGACCTCGACGGCGCCCGCGCGCGCTGGTCCGAGGCGCTGGCCGCGCTCGACGCCGACCCGGGCGCCCGGTGCGGGAAGGCCGCGGACGAGGAAGGCAAGGTGAAGACCGAGTTCGCGGAGCTCACGCGCAAGATCGCCTGGCGCGAGGAACTGGGCAAGTCCCTCGCCAAGGCCGAAGGCGAGACCGCCCCCTCCCGCCGCCTCGAGTTCCTTCGTCCCGTCACCGCCCGGCTCGGCGCCCTTAACGGGGACTGCTTCGGCGCCGAGTCCAAGCGCGCCTCCAGCTTGACCGCCGCCGCGTCCAAATCGCTGACGGCTCCCGCCGACAGCGACATCAACCGGCGCCTGCCCAGCGACGCGGGCCTCGCCTCCGTGATCGCGGACGTGAAGGCCGAGCGCTCGCGCCGCCTCGAAGCGGCCGGCGCCTCCGAGAGGACCTTCACCGAGCAGAACGCGGCTCCGTCCGCCGCGCCCGCTCCGAAGGAAGCCAAGGAAGAAGACGCCGACGCCCCGGCTCCCGCGCCGACCCTCAAGAAGAAGCCCGCCAAGCGCCCGACGCGCTCGACGAAGGAGACCGCCCGATGAAGCGCATACTCGCCGTCATCGTGATCGCCTCCTTCGCGTTGCCTTCCGGCGCCGCGACCGTCCTCGCCGCGACCGCGGGGCAGCCCGCGAGGAAGGCCGCCCCGAAGCCTAAGTCCAAGCCGGCGGCCAAGCCCGCCGCCAAGCCGGCGGCCAAGCCAAGCCCGAAGCCCGCGCCGAAGGCCCCAGCCGCCGCGCCGGCCCCCGCGGCCGCGCCCGACAACCTCGACGCGATCGCGCTGTTCGGCCTCGGCGCCGCCCTCGTCTCCCAGGACGAGTCCCTCTACGTCGCGTCCGTTCGCCCCGGCTCGCGCGCGGACCTCGCGGGCCTCAAGACCGGCGACGAGCTGTTCGACGAGGACGGCGCCGCGGCGACCCGCGAAGGCGTCGCCGCCAAGGTACGAGCGTGGACTCCCGGCACGCGCCTCGCCCTGATCATCCGCCGTGGCCTCGAGGTCCGCTCGGTCGAGACCGCCGCGATCCCTCCGGCGCGCGACTACGCGCGAAGCGACAAGGAGCTATCGGAGCACGAGAAGGCCTTAGCGTCCGACCGCTCGGCTCAAGGCCTCTCCGACGGCCGCGCCGTCGTCAAGATGGTCGGACCGTTGACCGTCCCCGTGCGCGCCGATCAGGGCCTTTGGCTGCGCTTTCCGAAGGGTCTTCCCGCCGGCCTCAAGGCCGGCGACGAGCTCGTCGCCGAGGCCGCGACCGGCCTCACGGTGGACGCGACCCTCGACTTCATGGCCGTGCCGCCGGGCTCCAAGATGCGCGCGCGCGTCCTCGAGGCGGTCGACGACGGCGTCACGCGCAAGGTCCGCCTCGCCTTCTACGCTCTCGACCTCAACGGCGGCGGCACCTACGTGAACCTCGCGTACGCGACCGCCGTCTCCGGCGACCAGCGCATGGCCCGCGTCGGCGCCGGCGGCACCTTGGTCGCGGCCGCGCCGCTCCCCGACGCCAAGCGCCGCGCTCCCGACCCGGTGCTCGACACGGACGCGCGCTTGCGCGTGCGTCTGCTAGACCCCCTCGTGATCGACGAGCCGCCGTCCTACTGGCGCGCGGGCCCCGGCCTTTGGGTCAAGACCGTCGAGGACTCGGGCAAGCGCCTCTTCGAGGTCACGCACGCGATTTCCGGCCGCTCGGCCGAGAACGCCGGCCTCAAGGTCGGCGACCGCTTCGACGCCATCGGCGGACGCTCGACCGACAAGATGGACTTCGCCGAGGCGATCGATCGCCTCTACGGCGCGCCGGGCTCCGACGTCGAGGTCTCCGTCGTTCGCGGCAAGAGCCAGACGATGAAGCTCAAGCGCGGCCTGCGCTGGGCCTCGGGCAAGTCCGAGCCGCTCGCGCCTGCCTACAACGCGCAGTAACGTTCACTCGAGTCTTACCCATGATCTGACTTGGTCGCGGCCAAGTTTGTCATGCCCCGAGCGGCTACTTCGCTTCGAGCTTTAAGAGCAGCTTCTTTGCGTCCGCGAGGTTGTCGGGATACTCGGCCGGATCGGCCGGGTCTTTCGTCTCCTCGACCAGCTTCAGCACGCGGATCGCGTCGTCCTTCCGGTTGAAGCGCAGGTAGGCCTCCGCCAGGGGCTGATGGTTCGCCGTGTACCGCGGCGACAGGCGCAGCGCCGTCTCAAACTCCTCAAGCGCCTTCTTCTTGTCGCCGCCCGCGAAGCCCGGCACCTGCCACAGGATCTCGCCGAGGACGTTGTGCGCGCCGCCGTGCGCCGGGTCGAGGCGCAGGACCTCGGCCATCTCCTTCTTCAAGGTCTTGATCGCGAACAGGGCCTTCATCATGCCCTTGGTCTCGGCCCAGCGGCCGAGGGCTACGCCGAGCCAGAAATGGGCGTCGGCCGTGCCCGGCGCCAGGGCGACGGACTTCTCGCAGTCGCTTTTCGCGGAGTCGTAGCCGGCGAGCTTGTCGGCGCGCTTGTCCTTATTTTCGGACAAACGGACCTTGGCCCGGCAGAGCCGCCACAGAACTGCCGCCGTCCTTTCGCCCGTCCCTTTGCCCTTGAGCGCCTCTTCGAGGGCCGAGATGTTCTTCTCGAGGTTGCCGCCGACGTGCCGCTGATAATACTGGGCGTCGATCGCCTCGAAGGACTGGGCGCGGACGGGCGAAGCCAGGAAGAGCAATGCAACAATTTGTAAGCCTGACACCGCCATCATGACACCGCCATCATCGCCGCCTTGTAGGCCCACTTGCGCGCGTTCTTCATGGAATCCTCGGTCGACTTCGCCCCGGCGTCGGAGAACGAGACGATCCTACCTATTCCGGCCGCGCGCAGCGATCGCAGCGAGGCGACATCGGCTTGACCGGCGATGGCGGCGCAGGGAACGCCGGCCCGCTTCGCCGCGCGCGCCAGCTCGACGGGCGCCTTGCCGTAGAGGCTCGTCCGGTCGAGGCGGCCCTCGGCCGTGAGGACCAAGTCTGAGCGCCGCAGCGCCTTGAGGGCGCCCGTCTTGGCGAGGATCCAGTCTGAGCCGGGCACGAGCTCGGCGCGCGCGAACGCCAGCAGGCCCGCGCCTAGGCCGCCCGCGGCGCCCGCGCCGGGCACGGCGGCGACCGCGACCCCCAGGTCACGGTTCAGCGCGCGCGCCCAAACGGCCAGACAGGCCTCGATGAGCCGTACCTGCGCCGGCGAGGCGCCCTTCTGCGGCCCGAACACGGCCGCCGAGCCGCGCGGCCCGAGAAGAGGGTTCGTCACGTCGGACAACGCGGTCACCTTGACCCCCGCCAGCAGCGCGCGAACCGCCCGCGCGTCGACCCGGGCCAGCCGGGCCAGCGCGGCGGCGCCGTCGGGCAGCTCGCGCCCCTCGGCGTCGAGGAGCCGCGCGCCCAGCGCGCGCGCCATGCCCGCGCCGCCGTCGCTCGAGGCGGTGCCGCCCATGCCGACGATCAGCGTCCTGGCCCCGCGCCGCACCGCGTCGCGCATCAGGTCGCCCGTGCCGCGCGAGGTGGCCTCGAGGGGCCGCCGCTTCCCGGCCGGGACCAGAGCGAGCCCCGAGGCTCGCGCCATCTCGATGACGGCGAGCTTCTTGGCCGCGTTCCAGAGATAAGCCGCGCGCCTGCGCTCGCCGAGAGGACCTCGCACCGTCGAGAAGACGAGCGTGCCGCCCTGCGATTCGCGAAGCGAATCGATGAGCCCATCGCCGCCGTCCGCGACGGGAATCTCGACGATCTCGGCGTCCTTAAAAACGGCGCGGACGCCGCGGGCCATGGCCCTTGCGGCGTCCGAGCACGATAATGACCCCTTGAAAGCGTTAGGGGCGACGAGAATCCTCATTCGAGAGACGATGTAAGGCCGTTTATTCAGGAAAGACGATCCGCGGCCTGAACGTTACGGGTACATCCCGCGGATCGTCGCGGCCTTGCCGAGGCGGCGCAGGCCGACCATGAAGGCGCCCATGCGCATGTCCACCTTCTCCTTCTTGGACATCTCGTAGACCTCGGTGAAGGCGCCGACGATGATGTCCTGGAGGCGCGCGTTGATGTCCTTCTCGCTCCAGAAGTAGGCCTGCATGTCCTGCACCCACTCGAAGTAGGAGACGGTCACGCCGCCGGCATTCGCCAGGATGTCGGGGACGACGACGATGCCCTTCTTGTGGAAGATCGCGTCGGCTTCGTTGGACGTCGGGCCGTTGGCGCCCTCGATGATGTACTTGGCCTTGATCTTGTCGGCATTGTGCTTCGTGAGGGCGCCTTCCATCGCGGCCGGGATCAAGATGTCGCAGGGAAGCTCGAGGAACTTGTCGATGGCGATGTGCTCCGCCTTCGGATAGTCGGAAATCGAGTCGTGCGTCTTGCGGTACTCCTGGATGTCATGAAGGTCGAGGCCCTTCGGGTCGTAGAGCCCGCCGCCGACGTCGGAGATGCCGACGACGCGCGTGCCGTGCTCGGCGAAGATGTTCGCCGCGTTGCTGCCGACGTTGCCGAAGCCCTGGACGACGACGGAAGCCTTGCGCAGGTCGAAGCCCTCGCGCGTCGCGAGCTCGCGCGTCACGTAAAACACGCCGCGGCCCGTCGCCTCGTTGCGGCCGAGCGAGCCGCCGATTTCAATCGGCTTGCCCGTCACGACGCCCGGGCACGAGTAGCCGATCGTCATGGAATACGTGTCCATGATCCAGGCCATGACCTCCGCGTTCGTGTTCACGTCGGGAGCGGGGATGTCCTTGTCCGGCCCGATGATGATGGAGATTTCGGCGGTGTAGCGGCGCGTCATGCGCTCGAGCTCGCCGCGGGACATTTTCTTGGGGTCGCAGATGATGCCGCCCTTCGCTCCGCCGTAAGGCAGGTTCACGACGGCGCACTTCATCGTCATCCAGAAGGAAAGCGCTTTGACCTCGTCGAGGGAGACGGACGGGTGGTAGCGGATGCCGCCTTTCGCGGGGCCGCGGTCCATGTTGTGCTGGATGCGGTAGCCTTCGAAGACCTTGACCGTGCCGTCGTCCATCTTGACCGGGACGGACACCGTCAAGATGCGCTTGCAGTGGCGCAGGCGCTCGAGCGCGAAGGGCTCGAGCTTCATGGCCTTGCCGGCGCGGTCGAGCTGCTCCATGGCCTGGTGCCAGGGATTGGCCTCGTGCGCTTCGGCGACTTCAGTGGGCTTCACAATAGGGGAATTGGGCTTGGGGGCGGTCATTTTGGTGTCCATGGGCCGATTCTACATTAATACGTCGTCGAGTCAATATGACCCGACGCACCCAGTGTATCAAAACGGGGGAAGCTCCAAATGATAGAATCGGCCTTCCATGAACTGGCGCAATAAATGGACGTTTTGGGCGACCGTCGCGGCCGTGATGGCCCTCGTCAGCGTGCCCTCGATCACGTGGATTTCGTCGCTCAACGACTATCGCCGTTTCCTGGCGGGGTGGGAGCCGGCGCCGCTGAAGGCCACGGCGACCAGCTATACCCCCCACGGAGGCAACGGGAGCGTCCCCTCCTTGACCTCGGTCGAGTTCCGCCACAAGGCCCCCAAAGCGAAGTCCGTCGAGCTCGTCGGCGATTTCAACGCCTGGAAGCCGGGGCTCATCAAGATGAAGCGCGACGGCTCGGGAGTTTGGACCGTGTCGATCCCCGTGCTCGAGGGCCGGCACAAGTATCTCTTCCTCGTGGACGGCGAGCCCAAGGTCGACGACCGGGCGGACACGGCCGACGGCCCCCAGGGACGGCGCGTCTCGATCAGGATCGTCAAATGAAGCTCCTGCTGCCGGCTTTGCTTTTTCTCGCGCAGGCCGCCTCCGCCCAAGCGCTTCCGGGCGCCCTCGTCTGGCTCCCCCCGGAGAGCTTCCGCCGCTGGAGCGAGGTCGACGCGTTCATGCGCGCCAATGACGGCGTGAAGCTCACCATCGGCGTGACGCCGGCGATGGCCACCCCCCTCGTCAAGGCCGCGCTGCTGCCGTGGATCGAGAAAGGCCGCCTCGAGGTGGCGGCGCGCATCAACGGCGATCCGGTGCTGACCGTCGTCGCCGGCCATCCCGCAGCGCCCCGGCCCCAGGACGCGCTCGAGCGCGCGGTCGAGGCGCGGGAGCTCCTGCAGAAGCGCTTGGGCCTGAGCCCGGCGGGCGTCATCCCGGGCGCGGGCGCCGTGGACGCCGCCATGGCCGCCGCCCTCGGCGCCAGCGGAGCGGGCTGGATCTTGGCGGGCCCTTACGCCGAGCCGGCGGGCCCCTGGGTCTCCGGGGGCAGGGCCGTGCTCGTCCCATCGAGCGCGGCATCCCTATACGACGAGACCGCCTCGACGTCGTCCGTCTTCCTCGCGGCCGCGGCGGATCTGCCCCGGCCCGTCCAGGGCTGGTCGACCGTGGGCGAGCTGGCGGCAATGAGATCGGAGGCCCCGCTGGAGCCGGCCGCGGTCGCGGCATGGCCCGCCTGGAACGAGGAGGCCGCGACGGTCCCCCCGGCCGACGCCGGCGCCAAGGCCGCCTGGGACGCGTACGGCGCCGCGGCGCGGACCTTGGACGCCTATCAAAACTCCGGCTCGGCCGACCTTCGGACGCTTGACGCGGCCGTCGAGCTCCTGAGGCGGACGCAGGCCGCCCGCTATTACCGCGCGACCGGAAGCGACAGCCTCCCCGCGGATCTTCGGATCGCCCTGCTGGCCATCTACAAGCGCCTGCGGGCGCCCGCGCCCGACGCCCTCTACGCGCCGCGCGCCGCCGCGGCGTCCGCGGCCTCGACGCCGGCCGAGAGGCCGACGGGCGTGCGCGCCTTGTCCGGCCCCTCGTGGCTCGAGTTCCACGCTCCGCCGGGCGCCGTCGCGCTCGCGCCGGGCGCCTCGTCCACCGCCTTGGACGGGGGCGCCGCGGCCGATCCTTGGAGGCTCCGAAGCCTGCGCGTGGAGTGGGACGACGCCGAGGTGCGCCTGACCCTGCGCGTCGGCCGGGCGACCAGCGCCTCGCCGCGGCCCATCTACGAGCTCTACACGGACTTCAACCGCGTCCTCGGCGCGGGCCGGATGCCCCTGCTCGACGGGCGCGGCGCCGTGGTCCCCGCGCGCGACGCGTGGGAGCTCGCGCTGTCCATCTCCGGCGACGAGGCCCGGCTTTTCCGGGCGCGCGGAGCGGGCGAGCCCGAGGAGACCGCGTCCTTCAAGGCCAAATGGCTGTCGGACCGCCATGAGGTCTCCGTCGCGGTGCCGCGCTCCTTCATGCGCGGCAGCCCCGCGCGCTGGGGCTGGGCCGTCGTGGCGCTGGCCGAGGACCCCGCGCGGCCGGGGCGCCGTCCCGCCGCCTCCTTGGTCGGTCCCGACGGCACGATCCTGCTCGGAGCCCTCGTGCCGGAGGACCTGCAGAAGGCGATCCTGTCGCGGGCCAATCCGCGCGTGCCCGCCAACCGGCTCGAGCCTTAATAGAGCCTAGGCCGGCCGCCGAAGTTATCCACAAACTTGGTACGCACCAAGTTTGTCACCGCGCGTCAGTTGAAAGGAATGATTAACCGGGGTCTGCCCCCGCTGTTCCGTTGCAATTCCTTGTGATGCTTTTTCAAACTAACGCAACTTGGTCGCGACCAAGTTTGTCATCGCGCGCCGGCCGTCCGACTCACTTTGAATCAGCGCGGTCGGCCTAACGCGGGATCGGAAATCCGGCCGATGTTCGAATCATAAAGGGAAACCGGTCGGGTTTCAACTGTTTCCGGAAACAGTTGCCAGTCAAATCGTCCTGATAACGTCTCGGCCGGCCGCAAGCGGCCGGCACAGGCTAATGTTCGGAAGACACCTTTATCGCCTAGTGACGCGCCGGGAGATCTGCGTGGAGTTGCCCTTCGGGTCGGACACCGTGATCAGGATCTCGTTCATGCCCGGCTTGAGGTTGACGGTCACCATGAAATTCCCGTCGGCGTCGATGCGCGTCGGCTTGCCGCCGATGTCGACCTTGAGGCGGTCGTCGCGCAGGATCCCGGTGACCTTCACGTTGTCGGCGTCGAGGTAGGCCTCCTCGGCCGGGCTCGCGATGACGATCGCGTTCTTGAGGTCGGCCGTGATCGCCGCGGTCGCGCGCCGGATGCCGACCGTGTAATAGCGCGGCTCGGAAAAGCGCCCCTCGGTGCCGAGAAGGTCGATGACCGCGATGCGCCACCAGTACGCGCCGGGCTTGAGGCCTTCCTCGTTCGGTCGCAGGCGGTCTTCGGCCTCGTACTTCTTGTCGAGGACGATCTGCTTGAAGTCGCGGTCGTTCGCGGCCTGCACGAGATACCCCGCGATGGGAAGACCGACGCGCAGCGACGAAAGGTCGCCGCGCAGGCTGTCGGCGTCGGCCTCGGCGACGGGAGGCGGTCCGGCCGGGCCGCGGGGGTCGGGAGCGTAGCCGCCCCCCACCTTCACGGCGGAGGCGTACTCGAAGGCGCGGTTCTCGAGCTCGGGCACGTTCGCGATCTGCTTCGGGACCTCGGGCGCCAAGCCTGGGCGCACGCGCGTGCTCATGCCGGCGGGCACCTCGACGCTGCTGCCTTGGGCGTCGACGCCGGCCGCGCCCTTGAAGACGTCCACGCGCGTCGTCAGGTCGGCCTCGACGGTCGCGGAATAGCGCGTGTCGACGGTGCGCGGCGTGACGCTCGCCGAGGCCGTGACGACGCGCGCGCGGCCGGCGAACACGGAGCCGGCCCTCAGCTCGATGTCGCCGTCGCGGCCCATGGGCTTGATGACCGCCATCGAGTTCTGCTCCAGGCTCAGCAGCTCCTTGTCGAGCAGCTTCACGCGCGCCTTCGATTCCGCGAGCGTGCGGATCGTGTCGCCCTGAAACAGCTCCATGGCGAGCGCGCCCGTCTTCCAGGCCGGCGTCTCCTTGCGCCGGAACAGCACGCGGTTGATCGCGTAGACCAGGTGAGCGGCGCGCAGCTGCGATTTGATGAGGCGGACCGGCACGCGCAGGGACATGCCCGGAAGCGCGACGGTCGGATCCTTCGTCGGCAAGGTGTTGTGCTTGAGGATTTCGTCCCAGCGAGCAGGATCCTTCAAATATTTATTGGCGATCGCCCACATCGTGTCGCCCGGCTTGACGACGACGATTTGGAAGTCCAGGTCGGCGGCGAGGGCCCTCGCGGACCCCGCGAGCAGCAGCAGCAAAGCCGCCGCGACCGTCCTCATGTGGCCGCCGCCTCGTTCACCTTGACGCTGCCGTCCGGCGCCAAGGTCAGGCCTTTCTTGATCGTGAAGTAGAAGCGCGCGCCGCGGCCGGGCTCGGACTCGACCCAGATGCGACCGAAGTGCGCCTCGACGAAGTAGCGCGTGATCGTGAGCCCGAGGCCCGTGCCGCCGCGGCGCTGGCCGGGGACCTGCTCAAACTTTTCGAACACGCGGCGCAGGTGCTCCGCGGGGATGCCGTCGCCGTTGTCCTCCACGCACGCCGTGAGCTCGCCTTCGCCGTTGGCGATCGAGACGGTGATCGCGCCGCCCTCGTTCGAGAACTTGATCGCGTTGCCCAGCAGGTTCGTGAAGACGCGCTCCAGCATGTCGGAGTCGCCGTCGATGGAAAATTCTTCGACGGCGACCAGGTTCACGGAGATACGCTTGGCCTTCGCGAGCTGCTCGAGGATGTCGATCGCGCGGCCGGCGATGCCCGCCAGCGAAAGGCTCTTGAGCTGGAGCTTGGCCCGTCCGGACTGCATCTTCGCGATATCCAGGATGTTGTTGATCATGCTCATGAGGCGGCTCGTGGAGCGGCGCACCGAGGAGACGATCGTGTGCTGGTCCGTGTTCAGCACCCCGGCCGTGCCCTTGAGCAGGATGTCGATGAACCCCATCGCGGAGCCGAGCGGATTGCGCAGGTCGTGCGTGATGTAGTTCAGGAAGTCGTCCTTCATCATCTCGAGCTCGCGCTCGAGCGTCACGTCGCGCAGGGCGAACACGACGCCGAGCTCTGCGCCGCGCCCCGGCGAGACGACGGGGCTCGCGGCCACGCGCAGGATCTTGCGCGTCTGCGCGTCGGAGAGGTCGGCCTCCTTGAATCCCTTGCCCGGCGCTTGCGAGACGGCGATCAGCGCGTCGCGCAGGAGCCCCGGCGGGAGGGCCTCCGTCACCGGCCGGCCCTCGATATCGGCGTCCGCCGCGAGCCCGAACATCTCGCGAGCCTGCCGGTTGGCGAGCTGGACGCGGCCCTCCCGGTCGGCCATGACGATGCCTTCCGCGATCGAGAACATGATCGCCTCGGTCTTGCGCTGCTCGGCGATGAGGCGGTCGACCTGCAGGACCGAGTAGGAGCGCAGGCGCGCGGTCATCGTATTAAACGTCTCGGCCAGATGCTGGAGCTCGTCGCCGGTGTGGATATCGACGGTCGTCTGGAAGTTGCCGCCCGAGACGGCCTCGGCCGCGCGCGTGAGCGCCAGCAGCGGCGCGGTCAGCGCGCGCGCGAGCAGGAACGACGTCAGGAGCGTGATCACGATCGTGACAATCACCGCGATGCCCGCGGTTCGACGCGCCTCGGTCGAAGCGAGATAGGCCTCGTCGCGCCTCTGCAGCACGAGCACCGCGCCGCCGATCACGGGGATCGGGGCGTAGGCGCCGACGCGCGCCACGCCCTGCGGGTCGATGAACTCGCTCGAGCCGACGCTGCCGCCGGACTCGAGCGCGGCATGCGTGATGGCCCACTCGGGCAAGGTCGAGAGATCGGTGCCTTGGGGCGTCGTGTGGGAGGACAACGGAAGTCCCTTCGCGTCGACAAGCACGGAAAAGCCGGTGCCGCCGACGCGCTCGGCCGAGATGCGCCCGGCGAGCGCGCGCAGGGGCACGACCACGCGCGCGTAGACGCCGCCCTGGATCGGGCGATGCAGGACGAGCATTGGCCCGCCGGGGCCGTGCAGGATCTCCGCGGCCCCCTTGTTCTCGATGGAGCGCTTGAGCGCGGCGCGCGCGGTCTTCGCGTCGAGCGCGGTCCCCGCGCCGGTCAGGTCGGGGCTGAAGGCCTCGAGGATCGCCCCCCCGTTGGCGCGCAGCAAGGTCACCGACGCCACGCCGGAGCCGGCCTCGACGAGCGAGCGCGTGAGCTCCTGCTTGTCCTTCCAGTCCATGCGCGCGCGCAGGCCGACGATGGCGATCTTGACGCGCTGATCGACGGAATCGACCCAGCCCTCGACCTGCTCGGCGGTCTTCTCGGCCAGCTTCACGTGGAGCTCGAGCACGGCTCCTTGAACGGCCGCCTGGTTCGAGCTCAGGATTTTCCAGGATAGGACGGAAACGGGGATGAGGGCCAAAGCCCCCATCACCAATGCCACCCGGCGAAATAATCCTGAACGCAGCCAACCCATGCTTAGGCTGTAGGATAGGTGGAACCCCGGGCGCTGTCAATACTGGCCGCCTCCATGTTCACGGGGTTTTGAATTCGGGCTCCTGACGCTTCGATTCCATGACGGCCGCGACGACATCTGGATAGCGATCGATCTGGCCTCGCTGGTTCAATTCGGCACGTTCGCTTAGGGAAATGGACGGCGACTTGGCGAATGAAAAATTATTAAATTTAATGCGCTTTCTTGATTTTCACTTCCAGCGTTGGAGGTGAAATCAAAATAAACGCAGTAAAAATTGCATTTTTTTCGTCGCCAAGTCGCCGTCACCGCGCGGGCCTGCGGGAATTCAAAACCCCGTGAACTTGGAGTGACCGCCGGCTAGAGAACGCGGCGGGCCGCGGCGACGAAGAGCGGCAGCGCCAGCCACGCCCACCAGAGCGAGAGCGGAGCGGGCTCGGAGGCCGGGGAGAGCGGCGCAGACGCGCGCCGAACGCCGTCCTCGGCGGTCCGTGACGCCGCGAACGACGGCGCGGCCGAGCGCTCGGCGTAGTCCCCGGCGACGGAGAACGCCTCGAGCAATCCGCCTCGCTCGAGCAGCGCCGTGGACGGGCCCGGCGCGGGGAGCCCGAGCGGAAGGGCGGCCGGCGCGGGCGCGGCCGCTCCGCTCAACGCCGCGCGCACGCGCACGATCAAGCCCGAGCCCGACAGGTCGAGCGCGAGAGGCCGCGGCGCCCCGGGGAACGGGAGGACGGCGGCGGCGGCCGGAACGGCCAGCTCGCCGTTCGGGGCCGCGGACCGGTAGAAGACCGCCGCGCCGCCGGTCACGGCCGCGGCCGGCGCGCCCGCGACGGCGTCGTGCAAGGTTTCCCCGCGCGCGTCCTCGGCGAAAGGAGTCGGCGCCGGGACATGGCCCGAGCCGAGCGCCGCATAGCCGGCGGAAACGGACGCTCCGCCGTTCGCGGCTCTCGGCGACAACCGGCCCGTCGCGCGCGCGCCTTCGCGCGAAGCCGCGGACGGTGAGGCGGCGCGGCGAGCGTCTCCCGCGAGCGAAGGCCGCTGCGAGGAGCGGTCGCCGGCGTCCTCGAGCGATCCGCGGCGCTTATCGGCGCTCTGGTCGAAGAAGGTCCGGCCGACGCCGGCGGCCGCCTCGGGCTGAGCGCGCCCGATCACCCCGCCTTCGAGTAAGGGAGCCGCGGGCCCCTTGCCGAGCGCCGACGCCGCGTTGCGCCGGTCGACGGCGATCGCGAGACCGGCGGCTCCAGGGGAAGGCTTGCCGGGCAGCGCGGGAGTCGCCTCAGAGGCGCGCGCGCGGGTTGCCTGCGCCTGACCGTAAGTCCGCGGCGTCGAAGCGGCGGATGGAGCGGCCTCCGCCTGGGCGGCGGCGGCCTGCGAAGCCTCGCCGACGAAATTCATCGCGGCCGGCCCGACGAGGCCGGGCACCGGGGACGGCAGCATCGGGAGGCCGCCGCGCAGGTCGAGCATGCCGCCGAGCGGCGTCATGTTTGATAAGCCGCCGGCGGGCGCCATCGTCGGGATCGCCGTCATCGACGGGCCCGCCGTAGCGACGCGGCCCTCGACGGGCGCCACGACGGAGGCCCAGGAGGACGAGGCAAAAAGCGCCAGCGCCAATAACGCGTTCACGGCCCGATTCTAGCAACTAAGCCTTGAGAAATTCAGCCGAGAAAGCAAAGGTTTTACGGCATTTCTTATCCAGGACTTAGGGCCCAGGCCGCAAGGGGCCGATAGGCCTATATCTCCCGCCGGTCAGGCGGGGCGGGGAGGCGGCGCGGACGTCCGGCGCAGCCAATGCCACAGCGCCGAGGCGAGCGCGCCGAAGAAGGCGAGCGCCAGCATCCAGGCCCAGAACATGGGGTTCGGGCCGTAGGGCGGCTTAGGCTGCGTGGGATCGGACGGATTGCGCCGCGCCTCATCGAGCAGGCGCAGGTAGCGGTCCCAGAAGGCGATGCGGTCCTTGAGGTCCTTGATCTCCGCCTCGAGCTCGTTGATGCGGCGCTCGACCTCCAGCTGCTCGCCGATGCGCTGGGAGATGCGGTGCAGGTCGCCGCGCAAGCCTTGCTCCTGGCCGCGCGCGATGTCGCGCTCTCTCATGGCCGCGCCGACGACCTTCTCGGCCTCGGCGAGGGCGGCCTCAAGGCCGGCCTTTTCGTCGGCGGTTTGCTGGACGCGGACGGCGACGCGTTCCTTGTACCCGTCGAGCGCGTCGGCCTGCAGGCCGTAGGCGTCGGCGCCGGGGCGGATGCGCACGCGGCGCTCGACCGAGTCGACGTAGAGGTGGCCGGGCGTCGCCGAGGTCACGACGTCGCCCTCGCGCCCTTCGCCGCCGCGGCCGTCGGACCGAGGGTCCGTGCCGACCGCGCCGGTCTTGATGCGGTCGCGAACGGCCTCGGCGCCCAGCTTCGCGGTGCGCGTAGACTCCTGATACATTCCCGCGCGGCCGCGGCGGGTCTCAAGGGTCAGCTCCTCGACGCCGCCGTGGAAGCGCGAGAGCGTGCGCACGCGCGAGGCGTTGAGGTCCTCGGCCGCGTATTTCACCTCGCGTTCGAGCGATTGGCGGCCCAGATGGATGTCGAGGTTCTTCCTGGCAAGCACGGGATCCTTGCCATCGTCGCGGGTCTGACGGAGCTCGTCGCCGCGGTTCACCTCGAGGTCCTTGGACCAGAGCCCCTCGCCGGGACGGATCGCGGAGTCGATGCGCACCTTATCGGGGAACTGGCTCGGGTCGAAGTACCGGTCCGCGGGATCGGGCAGCAGGTTCAGCACGTCGAGGCCGCCGACCACGCTGCGGAAGAACCCGTGATGCTCTGTCGATCCGCCTTCGAGCTTGTACATGTAGGCGCGTCCCAAGTAGTGGTTCTGGCGCGGATCGCGGCCCGCGAACTCCGCGGGGATGCCCGCGATGCCGCGCGGGATCTCGAGGACGATGTTCCCCCAGTTGAAGGGCAGGTAGGACCAGTGCTTCGCCTTCCAGAGAGCCGACTCGGCCCCGTCGAGGCGGCTGATCAGGTACGACTCGGACAGGAGTACCGGCAGATGTCCGTTCGTCTCCTCGTACTGGCTGTAGCGGACCTTCGTGAGCGCCTCGTCGCCGTCGGCACCGGCCTTGTCGCCGCCGGCGCGGTACGACTTGAGCGTCCAGGTCTTGAAGGCTTCGTCCACGGCATCCTCGCTCGTGTACGGCCGGACGAGCGCCCCGTCCTTGTCGACGACGGCGGCGAGCAAGGTTCCCGTCACGGTGCGGTCGACGGCGGCGGCCTGGGCCTCGCCGCCTTTGACCGGGGTGTCGAGGCTCAAGGTCCCGCGCTCGGGCTTGGCCGCGACGTGGACGACCTTGCCCTTCGAGTCGAGGCCCAGGGAAAGGTCGGAGGTGCGGTACAAGGTCCAGGCGCCCGCCTTCTTCGAGCCGCGCGTCTCCGTCTCAAGGGCCTCCTCGAGCGCCTTGTCGGCGTTGACGCGGCGGGCCTGGGCGAGCTTGAGCTTCGAGGAAGCGTCGGTGAACACCTTGGCCGCGGCGTCCATGAGCTTGATCTCATCGGCGTAGGCGTCGTGAGCGCGCTCGATCTCGGAGCGCAGCGCGTCGTTCTTCGCCTGCGGCAGCTTGCTCAGCTTCGGCTCCGCGACGCGGCGGTTGAGCTCGGCCGTGAACGCGCTCGAGCCCTCCTCAAGGCCGGCCTCGTGCATCGCCCCGCGCAGCGCCTCGCGCAGGCGGGCCTGCGCGACCTGGTACGACAGGCTCTGCCGGTCCGCCGCGGCCTTTGCGTCGTCGGCCTCGGCGGCGCGCGCGGCCTCCTCGCCCTTGGCCGCCTTGGCGTCACGCTCGGCGGCCTCGCGGTCCGTGACGGCGTTCTCGTACGCCTTATACTGCGCGTTGAAGTCGTCCTTCGTGCGGTAGAGCTGAGCGACGCGGCCGTTCTCGTCGCGCGCGAAGCCGAAGCTGTTGAGCTTGACCTCGATCCAGCCGCGGCGGGTCTCCGAGGCCTGCAGCTCGCGGGCGCTGCGGATGAGCTCCGCGGCGCCGCGCGGCGAGACCGTCAAGGTCTTGAAGTCGGCGCTCTCGGCGGAGGATTCGACGCTCCGCAGGGTCGGGAAGCGGTCCCGGGCGAGCTCCTTGTCGCCGACATAAAGCTTCATGACGACGTCCTCGGGCTTCAACTTGAGCGCGTCGAGCGGATGCAGCGCCTCGGCGGGCTTTCCGTCCGTCCGGTACTGGAAGAAGAACACGCGGCCCGCCGAGTGCGCGCCGCCGGGGGCGAACATCTGGGTGAACGTCCAGCCGTCCGCCTCCGCGCCGGGCGCGCCGGGCGCGACGAAGTCCATGTCCGCCATCTTCGCCTGCAGGCTCGCGAGCGCGCGGTTGTCCGTGAACTTGGTGCCGGCCGCTTCGCGCGCCGCGTCGGCCGCGTCGGCGCCGCCGATGATCTCGAACTTGCCGGACATTTCTTTGCCGGTGACGGGGTCCCTGGGCCGATCGACGAAGTAGCGGCCGTTACGCGTGATGATCGCGCCGAGGGCGTCAGGGTGCTTCTTGCCGTCCTCGCGCATCGCGTCGAAGGTCTTGGCCGTCATCCACGAGTCGACGGACCAGGTCGTCTTGCCGTCGGGGCCGAGGCGCGTCACCGCGTAGAGGGGCGAGAGCCCGTCGATCTTGCCCTTGGTCCAGCGGTCGCGCGTCTCCTTGAGGGAGGACAGCGCCGCGGCGATCGGGTCGATGCGGGCGGGGGTCTGGCGCGTCCAGCGCGCGGCGCGCAGGCGGGACTGCTCGAGCATGATCAGCGCGTCGAGGGCCGCCAAGCCGCGGCCGCCGCTGGCCTTCGCGATCGAGCGGTCGAGGATTTCGCGCAGGTCGTAGAGGCCGTCGAGCGCGCGGACAACGGCGGGCGACGGCTTGTCGCCAAGGACCCGCGCGAGCTCGGCGTCGAAGGCGCCCTGCGCCTTCAGGTACGCGTCGAGCTTGAGGTCGGTGAGGACGAAGCGCGTGGAATCTTCGCCCGTGTCGGCCAGGTAGCTCGTGAGCAGGGAATCGCGCGCGTCCTCGAGCTTGGCGCTGAGCTTGTCGAGCCGGGCGAAGTTCGCGGCCTCGGCGTCGGTCGGCTTGTGGGCGCGCCAGTAGGTCTCGCTCAGCGCGCGGTCGAGGGAGACCTTCTGCCCGCGGTCGAGCGCGAAGGCCTTCGAGGCCTCCGCGAGGTCGGCGCGCATGAAAGCCAGGAAGTCGCGGGCGACGAGGTTCGACGTGGGATCGAGCAGGCCGACGCCGCGCAGGGCGCCCGCGAGCTCCGCGCGCAGATTCAAGCGCTTGCCCTCGACGTCGATCTTGACGAGGCGGTCCAACGTCTCGGCCGGGGTGTAGGGGTTCGTGCGGATCGCTTCCGCGTCGCGCAGCGCGACGCGGTAAGACGCCGCGTTCCTGGCGATGGCCGCGCGCATCGCGGGCGTGACCGCCGCGCCCATCTTCGCGAACAGCGCGTCCTGGCCGGCCTCGAAGGCGGTGTCGGCGTAGCGGCCCGCCCAGTAGTCGAGCAGCTGCTCCTTCGCGTCGCGGAGCACGGTGATCTCGGGGCGGTCGGGCGTCTGCAGCGGCAGCAGCGAGCCGGCTGAGCCCTGGCCCAAGGCCTCGAGCTCCGTCACCAAGGTGATGAAGTCGGCCTTCGTGCTCGTCATCGCCTGCGCGAAGCCGTCCCACGCGGAGATCAGCGCCTTGCGCGCGGCGACGTACTCCGCGGAGGCCGTGCCGTTGGTCTCGGCGAGGACGCGCAGATCGCGCTCCGCCGACTCGATGAGCTTGCGCCGCGCCTCGAGGCCCTTCGAGCCGTCCTCAACGCTGATCATCAGGCTGTGAAGCCGCAAGGTCAGCTGCTGCAGCCTGCCGGTGGCCTGCATCTCCTTGCGCAGGACCTCGCCCATGACCTTCTCGAGGCCGGCCTCGATCTGGCGCGGATCGGGAGCCTCGATGAAGCCGCCCGTGATCGGGGTGCCGCGGAAGTAGCCGAAGGTCGCGACGGGCGTGAAGCCCTTATAGGTCATGCGCTCGGCGATCGTGTTCGCCTTGATCTGCTGCATGATGCCGTCTTCGTTGCCCCAGCTCGCGGGCGTGCCGCCGTCGAACAAGGTGCGGCGGATCGAGTCGATCTGGCGATTGCGGATCTCGGCGATCAGGTTCGAGGACAGCTCGCCCAAAGTCGCGGCGGGCGTCTCGGCCTCGGGCACCAGGCGCACGAGGTCCGCGAGCGCCGTGTCCACGGGAAGGCCCATGCGGGCGATCATGCCCTTCTGCTGGGCCTCCAGGCGCGCGATCAGGGACGCGCGGGCCCCGTCGAGCTCCGCGGGCGCCTGGGCGCCGCTGCGCGAGCGGATCTGGCCGTCGAGATAGCGCAGGAGTCGGACGTCCCCCTCGAACTGGGAGGCGAAGATATCGGCGCGGGACGCGGCGCCGACGAGCGCGTCGCGGTAGAGGCGGTCCGCTTTCTCGGTGCGCAGCTTCGCGAGCGCGATCAGCACCTCCGGCGGCGTGCTCGGATCGGTCAGCCTCAGCTCGATCCAGCCCTCGAGGAAGTGCTGGCCGAGAGGCTCGTGCCCCAACGTCTGCTTCGCGTAGTAGTAGCGCACGAACGCCGCGGAGCGATGCTTCAAGGTTTCCGGCTCGATGAGGTCGAGCTTCTCGCCTGGCGCCAGGGTCGTCAGCGCCTGCTCCGACGCCGCGAGGCGGCGCGTCAGCTCGGCCCAGCTCTTCGGCAGGTCGCCCGTCTTGGCCGTGAGCACGGCGGCGGGGTCGACGCCGAGCGACAGCAGGCCGGCCTGCAAAGTGAACATCGCCGACGCGAGGCGGCTCTTCTCGAGCATCCCCTCGGGGCTCGAGTCGTTCTGGACGCGCTTGAGGTCTTCGCGCGTCGCGTTGAGCTGGAGGCTGAGCTTCGCGACCTCGGCGTCGCGCCGCCCGTCGTAGGCGTCGCGCTCGCGCTGCTCGTTGAGGGTCTGGATGCGCGCGACGGCGGCCATCTCCGCGTTCTGGATGCCGTTGTCGGTCAGCGCGCCGATCAGCCGGCCGAGCGAGCGCGTCACGAGGCTGACGGGCTCGAGCTGGAGCTGCTCGACCTTGAAGCCCTTGTCGACGCGCGTCTCGACGGCCTGCGCCGTGGCCACGCGCGCCTCCAGGATGCGGCGCTGGGTGCCGACCGGGTCCTTCGCCGCGAGCAGGTCGGCGAGGGCCTCGAGCGCCTGGCGCTCGTCGATGTCGACGGCGACCTTCGACTCGGCGGGCCGGCCGAGCAGGAAGTTGATCGTCTCGCGCGCCTTCGCGAACTCGAGGTACGCGGCCTGCCGGGCGACCTTGGCGGCGTCGTGGCGGCGCGCGGCGGCGGCGTCGCCCGAGGCCGCGGCGGCCGCCAGCCGCGGCAGCAAGGTCGAGTCGTAGACGCTCACGCGCGACTCGGCGGAGCGCAGCGCGACCATGTTCTGGTAGAGCTGCACCGCCAGCCCCGACTCGACGCGGGTCTTCAGGGCGCCGTAGTACTCGGCCTCCTTCTCATGCTGCTGCACCTGAAGCGCGCGCATCTCCTCGGGCTTGAGCTCGAAGCCGAGCACGGGGGTCACGGGGATGCCCGTGATCCCGAGCGAGGGAATCCAGCCCACGCCTTGGGCCGTCAGGCCGACGCCGACGTTAATGTCGAGCCACGCCTTTTGAATGCGGTGATCGGCCGCGCGGGCCATCTCCTCCGCGGCGTCCTGGCGCTTGGCGATCTCGCCGAGGCTTTGCGAGCCCGCCGACACCTCGGCGAACGCCTCGTTGATGGACGTCAGCCGCAGGGGACGGCCGTCGTTGGCCGTGCGGCGCTCGAACGGCTGGGAGACGCCGGCCTGCGCCCGCAGCAGGTCCGCGCGCGCGAGCGACTGGAGCGTGGACGCGTTGTACCAGTCCCACGTCGCGAAGGCCTCGCGCAGCTTGTCCGGGGAGATCAGGCCGTTGCGGTACGCGCGCATCGCGTCGGAGAGCGCCTGCGCGGCGGCGGGAGCGTTCGGCTCGACGGCGCGCGCGCTGGCCTCCCAGATGCGGGCCTGCTCGGCGGCCGACTGGCTCTCGAGCGTGCGCTCGGCGTAGGCCTGCCGCATCTCGTAGATGGCCGCCTGCGACTCGAGGCGGTACGCCTTGTCCGCGCCTTTCGCGGCCGGGTCGTACAGCGGCAGGCGGACCGAGCCGCCGACCGTGAGCGCCTGGTTGGCCATCATGTCCTGGAACTGCACGCCGAAGCCGATCGTCAGGCGATCGACCCACGGGATCCAGTCCACCACGTTGAACGGATCCGCGCCGACGGACTTCTTCAGCGCCTCCTCGTCGAGGCTTCCGAGGATGACGCCCATCCGGTCGGGGGAGCTGATCACGCGGCGGATGTTGCCGAGCATCTGTCGCAGGTCCCCCGCGTTGAGGTCCTGGAACGGGGGCGCCGCCTGGGGCTCGCGCCCCGTCAGGGAGTTGTAGCGCAGGACCGCCTGGTGCAGGCGGGACTCCGTCTCATGCAGGCGCACGACGGCCTCGCGGCGCGAGGTCTCCGACGGCGCGTTTTGGACCGAGAAGTTCGCGAGCTTCAAGGCCCACTGCGCCTCGGCGATCTCGACGACCGACGCCTGCCAGTCCTTCGTGAGCGTGAGCATGCGGTCCTGCAGCCGCAGGCCCTCGCGGTACAGCACCTGGGCCTTCGTCTCCAGGAGCTGCTTCTGCGTCTTGTTGAGCGTCATCTCGGTGTACGTGCCGACCGTGAACCCGCCGCCGACCGCGCGCTCCGCCAAATCGTTGGAGACCGAGTTCGAGACGTAGCCGACCATCCCACGGACGCGCGAGTTCTCCATGAAGTCGCCGGCCTTGCGCAGCTCCTGGATCTCGCGGCTCAGGTTGCCGATGTCCTGCGTGACGAGCTTGCGCGCGATGTCGCGCTCGAAGACCTTCTGCAGCTCCATGGCGGTGAGCGAGGACTTCGCGTCGTCGCCCGCGAAGAAGTCCCCGAGCTCGCGGTTGTAGCCCTTCAGCGCGTCGCCGCCGCGCAGGTTCTGCGCCGAGTTGTCGCTGACCTTCTGCCAGAGCTCGGCGAACGTGAACGACGTGTTCATCGAGAGCGTGAGCCGGTTGTTCATCCCGACGTACTGCGAGCCGTAGCTCAGCGCGATGTTCGCGTGCTCGCCCATCTTCTTCGAGATCTCGCCGAAATAGGTTTTAGCGCCGCCGATGATCTTGCCTTCGGCAGAGACGACCAAGCCCTGGTCCGGGAATGATACTGAGAGCCGGTCGCCGATTTCGTTCTGCTTCTGCCCCATCTCGCCGGTCAGCCGGTTGTCGATGCGCATCCAGGTCTTGCCTTCGTCGTTCTTGAGCGAGAACCCCTTGAGGATGCTCACGCCGCCCACCTGCTGGTTGATGTCGTCCGTGCCCGACGTCTTCGCCCAGTACAGGTCGAGCGTAAAGGTGTCTCCCCCGCCGTCCGGGTTCATGAGCCGGTTTAAGTCGAGCTGCGGGCCGACCTGCGTGCGGAAGTAGTTCTTCTTCTCGCCGTTGGCCATGATCTGGAAATTGCGGTTGAGGTCGGGGTCGTAGCCCGTGAAGTCGAGGTTGACCTCCTGCAGGAACTTGCGCGGATCCTGGGCGAACAAGGCTCGTTGTTCAAAATTCAGCTTCATGACCTCGGTGAGCTTGAGCGAGCTCTTAAGGTTGCCGCCGTAGTAGTAAGGCTTGTCCTTCGCGTCCGTCACCGCGGCGTCGCCGAACCCCGCGAGGCCGACGTACAGGCGGTCGCCGAACATCATGACCGCGAAGTCGTTGAAGACCATCATGCGGCTCTCGCCCGCGCCGGTCTTGACCGTGTTGTCCTTGGGGATGTCGAACGCGAACCGGTGCAGGTCGACGTTTAAATAATTGACCCAGTTTTTGCCCTGGAGGCTCTCGACCTGCACCTCGACGCCCTTGTCGCCGAAAGGGGCGTTTTCCCCGTCCTTGCTCGGAGGGCTCGCGAGCTGGTAGCCGGAGACGCTCACGTTGGAGCCGAACACCTTGCCGATGTTGCCCAAGGTCACCCACGAGTTCGTCTCGAGGCCGTGGGGCACCGCGAACTTCGACTGGTAGACGAGGTAGAAGCCGTCGGCGTTGTCGCCGAACTCGAGGACCTTCGAGTTCGGGATCAGCGCGGCGAGCCCCTGCGGGTTCTGCAGCAGGTCCGCCTTGATCGCGGACACCTCGGCCGACGAGTTCGACGCGCTCTGCGTGATCATCCCCATCAAGGCGTCGACGAAGGCGCCGTATTCCGACTTGCGGACGACCAGGGAGGCGGGATCCGCCTTCGAGCCGTCGCTCGCCCAGCCCGCGCGGTTCATGCGCAGGGCCTCGATGCGCCGGACGATCCCGGGCTCGAGCTGGCCCTGCACGGGGTGATCCTTGTCGGCGAGGATCGCGGCGAGCTCGGCCTGCTTGTCGTCGATCTGAATGAACTGGGACTTGATGATCTCGCGCGAGCGGCCGAGCTGGTCCTGCAGGCGATGCCAGTCGATGTTGGCCTCGAGGACCGAGCGCGTCTTGTCCATGATCCGCGAGATATCCTCGCTGACGTTGTTGAGGGCGCTCTTCTCCTTCGGGTTCAGCTGGTTGAGCCACGAGGAGATCTTGACCCGCTTGTCCTCGAGGTCCGTCATCGTCTTGCGCAGCGCGGCCGACATCTCGTCGAGCGCCTTGACCTCGTTGTCGTTCGCCGTCTGGCCGCCGCTGTAGATGTCGTGCAGCGAGTCGTAGTAGCCCTTCACGCTGTCGATGCTGGCGAACTTGTCGCGGTTCCACGTCTGCTTCAGGCGGAAGAAGTCCATGCCCTCGAGCAGGACCGCGTCGATGCTCGAGAACACGCGCACCTTACGCGCGAACACCTGCTCCGCGGTCTCGCTCGTGCCGTTGGAGGCCGCGTACGCCTCGTCCCTCGGGATATCCGCGATCGCGTCGCCGAGCACGGTCGAGACGCGGCCCAGAAAGCGCTCGGCCGCGGGCACCTGGATGCTCAGGCCGTCGTTGGCGGCCGTGATCACCGTGTCGGAGTAGAGCATGCGCGCGATCGCGTAAGCGGCCGGCGCGCTGTCCGGCTGGGCGGCGCTCGTCGGCACGAGGCGCTTGGCGGCCTCGAGCGCTAGCAGCGAGATCTGCTGGTTCTCCGAAACCGTGATCGCGGGCTGCGTGCCCGACGGCACCGTGCCGTCGCCGCCGCCGCCGAGGTCGATGCTCGCGGCACCGGTGGCCGCCGCGTCGGCCACGGCCTTCAGCCGGTCCACCAGGTTCTGGATGGCCTTGCCGTCGACGGCCGCCTGCACGCGCGCGACGCCCGAGGCATCGGCCGTCACGCCGACGGGCAGCCGGTATTGAGACATCAAGTATTTGCCTTTCGAAATCGACTCGATCTTGCCGATGATCTCGTTGATCTGGGCGTCCTGGACGTTGATCTGCTCGGCGCGCTGCGCGCGCTCGGAGGTGTAATGGGCGATCTTGCGCGGCAGGCTGAACGGCGAGGTTTCCCCGTACGTGACCTCGGTGCCCGCGAAATTCGGGTCCTTGCGGTTGGCCATCTCGACCTGGAACTCGTGGATGCCCTTGTGGTGCCCCTTGGCGTCGTCGTAGCCGTCGAGGTTCTTCTGGAGCTTATGGCGCCACTCGCCGATCTTCTGGCGCGCCTCGGCCTGATTGCCGTCCGCCGCGCCGAACGTCGCGAACGCCCAGGGCAAGGTGTGGTCGTAGAGCTTGACGCCCTCCTGGATCAAGGTCTTCTTGGAGTCGTAGAGCTTGAAGAAGTCGCTGTTCGCGGCGGACACCTGGTCGATCGACTTCTGCTGGTACGGGATCAAGGTGTCGACGAGCATGGACTTTGCACCTTGAAGCGCGGGCACGACCTTCTCGCGCAGCAGCGCCGTCTTGCGATCGATCAGCGCCTGGCCGCCGCCCGCGCCGGAGTTGACGAACGCGAGGTCGGCGTCGACGTCCGCCTGCACCGCGTCGAGCATTCCGACCACGCCCTGCAACCCGGCCTTGGCCTTGGGCAGGACGTTCTGCGTCGCGTCGTCGATCGCGACGACCGTCGCGTCCGCCTTGGACCAGCGGATCACCTCTCGCGCGGCGTAAGGCACGAGCTTCGCCGAGCCGACGAGGTTCATCATCGCGACGTGACCTTCGAGAGAGTCCCCCTCCGGGAATTTTACGCCCTTGAGGCTGTCGCCGTAGGTCTTGATCGCGTCCTGCATGGCGACGAGGCCCAGGCCCGACAGCATGGGGATGTTCGAGCCCGTGGCGCGGTTGATGCTCGAGGCGTTCGCGTCGAGGCGCGCCAGGTAGCCGTTCAGCGCCGCGCGCGAGGCCGTGATCTCGTTCTGCGACTGCGCTCGCCACTGGGGCAGGGACTCGGGGTGGGCGTCGCCGAACTCGTCGATCACGACGCGGCCGTTGCCCGCGTCGAGCATGCGGTTGACGCTGTCGAGCGACTTGCCGAAATCCGTCCTCTTGCCTTCCCAGTAGATCTTGCGGTCGGCCAGGATCTGGCGCGTCTGCTCCCGCGTCGGGTTGGTCGCGGAGACCGACGGGCCCGGGACCTCGATGATCAGCACGCCGGCGTACTCGACGGGCATCGTCGCGATGCGGCCGAGGCCGTCCTGGGCCTTCGTCAGGTTGTCGTTGATCTCGGCGAGGTTCTCGTTGAACTTTTTCATCGAGAAGGCGTCGGGATCGTTCGGGTTGCCGCCGGTCTCCCGCCACGTCTTGAGCTGGGGCAGCAGGTCGATGCGGCGCTGGTACTCCGACGCGGCGTCCGCGCTCTGGCCGCGGTCCTGCGCGTTGACCCCGTCGATGAACGCGCGCATGTCGGTCTGGAACGAGCCGAGGGTCGTCGCGACCATGCCCGACTTGGCCTCGGAGTCGGAGATGTCCTTCAAGGTCTGCTCATCGGCGAGAATGTCCCGGTCGACCTCCGCGCGCCACGCGTCGGCATTCCCCGCGTTCGCGTCCGCACCCGCCTGGTTCTGCGCGTTGCCCGCGCGCGACGACGCGATCTTCCCGCGCTTGGCCTCGAGGAGGTCCATCATCTGCTTGATCGCCGTCTGGGCCGCGTTGATCTCGTTGAGGGAGAGCGCTAAGTCCATCACGCTCGCGAGCTTCGCCATGTCGGTGTGGAAGCGCAGCATGTCCTTGCCGTCGCGGCGCTCGCGCAGGGCCGCGTTGCGCACGCGGTTTGACGAGGCGAGGAGCTGGGAGGTCGCGTCCCGCTGGGCCACCTCGCCCTGGGCCGTCGCGCGCAGCGTCTCGATCTCCCCGACGAGGTTCGCGATCTTCTCGCGCGTCTCGACGCTCAAGGTGGAAGCGGGCCCGGACGGTCCGTCGGGGGCCCGGCCTTCCGCGTACTTCTCGAGGCGCTGGGACAAGGCCTTCATCGACGCGTCCTGGGCCGCCAGATCCTCCCAGTAGCCGCTCTTGTCGTCCGGCGGAGGCGGCGGCCCCTGCGGCGCGTACTCCTCCCTCAGCGCCTGGAGGCGCGCCAGCGCTTCTGCGTCGCTCGGGGGCGACAGCAGGTCGCGGCGCTCGGAGAGCTTCTCGCGCACGCCGACCTCGTCGGACTTCGTCGAGAGCTCGGCGACGAGGCGGTCGTACTCCGCGCGCTCCGCGGGGGTCACGGGGCGGCTCTGCGCCAGCAGGCGCTCGAGCCGCGCCTGCTTGTCGCCGAGCTCGGCCATGAGCTTGGCGCGATGCTCCTTGACCGCGGCGATCTCGGCGTCGAGCCCGCCCGCCTTGCCCGCGAGCTCCTGGATGCGCGCCATGACCTGGTCCATCGGCAGCTTCCAGAGGTCGGCGTCGAACGGCAAGGCTTGGCCCGGCGTACGCTCGCTCGACGCCGCGACGAGCGTCTGCGCCGACAGCATCGCCATCGGCAGATCGGCCGCGCTGCCTCCGCTGATCGAAGACTTGACCATGATCGTCGTCTGCATCACGGCGTCGGAGATGTTGAAGCCGGACAGGACCTGCAGCTTATAAAGGAGCGTGTTGCCCCACGTGATCGCGCCGCCGAACGGAATCGGGCTGTCGCCCTCGGGGCGCTCGACGGCCGCGCCGATGTTGTGGAAGAGGTGAAGCTCGCGGCCGGTCACGGCCTTGAAGCCGGGATCGACGAAGCCGTCGAGCTTTTCCGCGTAGGTCATGATGCCTTCGATCTCGGCGCCGACCGTGACGAGGGCGACGAAGGACTTCAGGTTCGCGCGCCAGAACTGCCACGTGATGGCGGCCCCCGCGATCGCGACGATGAGGCCCCGGACCGGCAGATGGGCGAGGGGCGCGTCATCCCGGAGCTTGGCGATGCGCTCGCGCGCCGCGGCCGGGAAGGTCAGCAGGCTCGAGAGGATCAAGGTGTTGAGCAGCGGGCCGACGACCAGGTCCTTAACGAGCGCGGTGACCGCGGCCGCCACCACCGGCGCCAGGACGTCGCCGACGAAGGGCACGGCGGCGACGGCGACGGGCAGCCCGTTGAGCAGCGCCACGATGGCCGGCCCGAACACGGGGATGGACGTCAGCGCGAACGACAGCGGCAGGACCGGCGCGAACGCCCCGAGCAGGCCCATCGCGATCGCGCTCATGACCGCCAAGGTGAGGCGGCGCGCCAGGAAGGTCGTCATGGGCGCCGCGAGCGGGACGATGAACCAGCGGTTGGCGGCCCGGTACCAGGCCTTCGACTTCAGCCCCGCCAAGGCGCCGGCGCCCTTGAACACGTCGTGGCGCATCGCGCTCTCGAGGTATTGCTCGGCCAGCTTATCGTGCTCCGAGAGGGCCATGAAGTCCTCGCCGGAGCGGCGGAACTCGAAGGTGATCGCCTGGCGGAAGTAGCCGAACAGGAACATGTCGAACAGGTGGTACGGGAAGCGCACCGCTCCGCCGATGAAGTGCTTGTGGAACTCGAGCGCGCGCATCGCCGCGCCTTTCCAGCCGGGGGCGTAGGTCTTGTTCGCGAGCTTGCGGAAGCTCGACCAGCCGGAGTACTTCTTCGAGTCGAGCCGCTTGAACTGGTCGCGGTTGGCGGCCTGCAGCCGGTCGTAGACCGCGATCCACGACGCGAGCGGGCTGAACTCGTTGAGGCGGTACTTCACGCCGAGCTCGATGACGCGCGCGCGCGGGATGTTGAATTGGCGGGAGATCTGATCGACGACCTGGTCGATGCTCTCGATCTTCAGCAGGGGCTTGAGCGTCGGGTCGTGGCGGACGCCGTGGACGGTGCGGAAGCCGAGGAAATCCTCGTAAATGTGTTTGGGAGCGACGCGCGGGCCGGGGAAGGAGGTTTCCGGGGGAGCCGGAACCTCAGGAGCCGGAATCTCAGGTACGGGCGAGGCCGGCGGCGTCTCCACCGGCGGCATCTGAGGGGGATTCGGTTGGGTGGGAGGTCCGCGTTCGTCGGGGAGCTCCGGCTTCGGAATCGGCGCCGCCGGGGCGATCACCGACGCCACGGCCGTGCCGCGGCCGCGCGCGTCCTTGAACGACCACTCCGCGTCCCCCTTCCAGCTGGGGATGAGCTCCAGGCGCACGGGCTTCAGGCCGGGCTTGGCCGCCTTGAGCGCGGCGTAGGCCGAGGCGACCGAGGAAACCTTCTCGAGGCGGGCGTCGTTGAGCGTGGGAATCCGGCGCGTCCCGGGGCGCAGGCGCTTCGTCTCGATGCGCTTCGTCCAGACCGTGAGCTCCTCGCGGCGCGCATCCGAGCGGAAGATGAAGATCCAGTGCGAGCGCGGGTCGTCGAGGTTGATCGCCACGCGCACGAGGCGGGCGTCGCTCGCCAGCGCCCGCGCGCGGGCCTGAGCCTGGGCCTTCAGGACGAGAAGGGACTTGCCGTCGGCGCCTTGCGCGTCGGCGGGCAGGTTCGCGAAGCTCTTCGGGGGCTTGGCGTCGGCGGAGACCGGCAGCGCCGGCGCGGCGAAGACGGCCTTGCCGTCGGCGCCCACGAAGGCGGCGCGGCCGAAGGCGTCGAGGAAGCGGTAGGAGGACGCGCCCGTCCACGCGGGATCGACCTCGACGCGCACGGGGCGGAAGCGGGGGTTCGCCTTCTTGAGCGCCGCGTAGGCGCGGTCCAGAGGCCCCATCGCGCCGAGGCGCGTGTCCCAAAGGGTGGGCGCCTTCGTCGCGCGGGGCCCGAGCTTGCGCACCGCGACGCGCTTCGTCCAGACGGTCAGCTCCTCGTTGCGCTTGTCGGAGCGGAAGATGAAGATCCAATGCGAGCGCGGGTCGTCGAGGTTGATCGCGACGCTCACGAGCCGCGCGTCCGGCGCGATCGCGCGCGCGCGCTCCTGGGCGCCGGCCTTCGCGGCGAGCATGGCGGCGCTGGTCGCCTCGCGCGCCTCGGCGGGGAAACGTCTCCAGCTGCGGGGTAGCTTGGCGGTCGAATCCGAGGCCGGTTCAGCCGCCGAAGGCGGAGTCTTCTCTGAGCCCACCTTGACCATACCCGCGGGCAAACCCGGGAACTCGTCGTGGACCGGACCGTACTCCTGGACCATGTCGTTGTCAGCCTGCGACGGAGCCGCGGCGACGGGCGTCTCAACGACGGGAATGGGCGTTTCGGTCGCAACCGGAGCTTCGACCGGCGCCGCCTCAGGAAGGCCGCCGAAGCCTGAAGGCGGAGCTCGAGGAGCGGACGCTTGCTCGGGCTCGGGAGCGGAGGGCGCGACGTCCGACGGTGCCGCGACCGTGACGGCTTTCGCCGCGCGCCGGCCGACCCACCAGCTGGCGCCGGAGACGAGCACGTAGGCCGCGTTGAGCGCGGCATACAGGCCGAACTGGGCGCGTTGTGGAGAGCCGGCCTCGGCGATCCACGCGAGGTGCCCGGTCCAAACGACGAAGCCCAGCGACGCGAGCAGGAACATCAGAGAGAAGCCGGGCGTGAAGCCGTGCGGGGCCTTCCCGCGGACGATCGAGATGATGTCGGGCAGGAACAGCAGGAAGAACGCGCCGCCCGTCGTCGCCATGATCCCGAGCGTGATGCCGCCGATCGAGGCCGCGCCGAACGTGAGCGCGAGCGCCGCCGGCACCACCGCGGCGGCCGCGTAATATCCGCCGGCGGCCAGCGCGAGCGCCACGCCCACCGTCACGACGGTCGCGGCCATCGACTTCTTCTTGCCGGGGCCGGCCGGGTCGCCCTTGGCCGCGCTCTTGCCCCAGCGGGCGGCGGGCCAGGCGAGGAGCATCACGGAGGCGGCGAAGATGTTCTGGATGCCCCAGAGCGGCATGCCGGCCACCGTCGCGTTGACGAGGCCCAGCGCCAGGCTCGCCGACACGAGAATGCCCGCGCGCCACGCGGGCACCGCGACCTTCCCGCCGGAGATCGCCTTGTAAACCTCGGGGATCGGGAAGACGAAGGCCAAAGCGTTGCCCATCCAGTAGCCCGCCTGGCCCAAGTATTGGCCGATGACGGAGAACGAGGGCCCGGAGGCCGACGTGACGGGCGGCAAGACGCCGGCGGCGTGCGTGCCGGAGTTCGCGACGGCCATGCCGCCGCCCACGGCGAGCGTGGCGGCGGCGGCGCCGAGGCGCTGCTTCCAGTTCCTCGAGGCGGGCCCGGCCACGACGGCCGGAACGTCGCCTGAGGCCGACGCGGACGCCTCGCTCTGCAGGCGCCGGAACGCGGCGTCGGCGAAGCCCTTCGCGTCGGCGCCGCTCGCCTCGGCGGGCAGGCCTTGCTCTCCGGGCTTGACCGGAGCTCTCGCCGCGCCGGGAGCGCCCGGGACGGAAGGAGCGGCGGGAGCGCCGGAGACGAACGCCTTGAGGGCCGCGAGAGGTCCCGCGGCCGCCGCGGGAGCGACGGCCACCGCCGCGGAGGGAAGCATCGACGGGCTCGCGAGGACCGGCAAGGTCCGGGAATGGCCGCCGAGCGCGGCGGCCGACGGCGTGAGCGAAGGCGACGCGAGCGCCGCCATCGACGGCGTCAGCGAGCCGGTGAGCGCGGCAGGCGAGAGGGGTGCTAGGACATTGGGCAGCGACATCGCGCCCGCGCTTCCGGAGGCTCCCGGCGTGGACGCGCGGCCCGAGACCGCGCGGATTTCCTGCGCGTAGATGGGGCCGGACCCGGACAGGACGAGAGCGGCCGCGAGCGCGGACGCCGTGATTTTCCGTCCCAATAAGCGCAGGGAGTGAGGGGTCACTTCCTATAGCTTATACCCGATACCCGGTCTTGTCAGCCCCTTGGAGGCCTAAAAAGGCCTTATTAAATGGCCCAGGGGTCCTTGGGACTAAGGACCCCTGGGTGCCAGGCTTTAAGTTATTAACGCAAAATAAGCGTTTTTTTAGTTCATCGACGGCGAGCCGGTCTCCAAGGACCGGATCAGCTGGCTGATGGCGCTCGGGGTGCGCTGGAACAGGCGGGCCAGCTCGGAGACGCCCATGCGGGTCTCCTTCCAAACGCGGTGAATGGCTTCGCGGCGGACCGCGGAGACCTCGCGCCACTGCACGCGGCCGAGGATCTTCTCCTCGGTGAGGCCGTGGCGGACCGCCACCTCGGCGATGATCTTGCGGGCGGCCTCGACGGGAACGACGCGGGGCGTCGCCGGGGTCTCGCGATGCACCGAGATCTTGCCCAGGAACGCCTCCCCCCCGATGGCCACGCCGCCCATGACGGGCAGGACCTGGTCGCCGGCGGTCTTCATGCGATCCTTGATGTACTGGAGGTAGCGCACGGACTGCTTCAAGCGGCCATTGCCGAACTTGCGCAGCACGAGATCGGAATCGACGAGAGGCTCCTTGTGCTCGGCCTCGACGTAGGCGGCGCAGGAGGACCACTGGTAGCGCCACGGCTTGTCTTTGAGGGCGTCGCGGACGCAGGCGAGGTGGACGTAGCGGGTCATCTCGGCCAGGTGCGTCTCCTTGTCGACGATGTAGGCCTTGTAGCGCCCTTGGAACACGTGACCGACGGCGTTGTGCACGCCGTTGAAGTACTTCGTGTACTGGGTGTTGAAGCCCTGCATGACGGCGGAGAGGTTGGCCTGGGAGGTCTCGATCAGAAGATTGACCGAATTGCCGAGGAGG